>LFRM01360580.1_pt1 | contig 17519 bp, 17 predicted proteins | sample 618341 | NCBI WGS metagenome assembly LFRM01 (sample SAMN03654438, study PRJNA283298) | anaerobic digester metagenome | isolation source: pool of bioreactors CSTR01a, CSTR02a, and CSTR03a thermophilic anaerobic... | place: Denmark: Kgs. Lyngby | collected 2014-05-21 | reverse complement strand
AAGCTTTCAAAACTTACGGTGAGGTTTTCTAATTTTGTAACACATCATTGACAAACCTACACTTGATTTGAGATTCATAAATAATAGCGACGGAGTGTCCTGTTGCGTTATTGATTGCAACGAGGAGGCGGAGACAATTGTTATTCCGTCAACCCACAACGGCAGAGCAGTGACCGAAATAGGACCCGAGGTGTTTGATAATTGCACTAAGCTTACCTCAGTAATCATTCCCGACAGTGTGAACAGAGTGGATGAACGTATGTTTTACGGCTGCACCGCTCTTACCGAGGTGGTTATTTCAAACAACTTGTCGAGAATAGGCTGGGCGTGGTTCGGAAATTGCAGTTCGCTTGAAACAATAATAATACCCAACAGTGTGACAAAAATTGATGAAAGCGCCTTTGAGATTTGCACCTCGCTTACCTCGGTGTTTATACCTGAAAGCGTGACCGAAATAAGCTCGGATTCGTTTTTCGGCTGTACTGCTCTTACGATTTACGGCTTCGCAGGAAGCTATGCGCAGAGCTACGCAAACAAGTATATTATCCCCTTTGTTGAAATCGGTACGGTTATATCCTCCTCTCTGCGGATTTTGAACCGCATTATTACCGGCATATCGGTTGGTGACACCGTCACACAGGTGCTTGCTAAATGCTGGAATGACAGTTCAAGGCTCAAAGCGTTTGATGCGGACGGCGTACAGCTCACGGATACCTCAGTAAGAGCGTGCACGGGCATGGTAATCAAGCTGTATAACGACACAGGCGATGAGATTGACACTGTTACCGCTGCGGTCAGAGGAGATGTCAGCGGGGACGGTGTAATTGATGCAATTGATGCGGCAACGGCTGAGCTTGCCATGAATACGCATGCCACGCTCGACGGAGTATATAAATCGGCGGCGGACACGGACGGAAACGATGTTATAGACATAAATGATTTTTCCGCGTTGCAAAACGCATCGGTGGGTCTTACGGAGCTTTAAAATTAAATTTTCTCGGAGGACAAAAATGACAAAAACAGAACTGTGCTCACTCATGAAAGAGCTTAAATTGGTATTTGATATAGTGCGCCTTGTGGATGTTTCGCTTACAACGCAATATGACATGGATGACTCCGGCGAGCTGGTCAAGGGAAAATATGAATGCTATGCCGTGTGGAAGCGCGGTGGCAGATGCGACAACTGCATCTCTGCAAAAGCATTTTCCCAGAAAACCAGACTGACGAAGTATGAGTTTGAGGGCGAGGATGTCTACCACATTGTTGCAAAGTATATCGAGGTTGACTCACAGCCGTATGTGCTTGAGATAGTTTCAAAGGTTACCGACCAGGTGCTGTTCGGAGCCTTAGGCAAGGAGCGGCTGGTCGAGCTTATTCAACAGCAGAACCATAAGCTTTATACCGATTCTCTGACCGGGGCGTATAACCGCGGATATTATGACGAGCAGCTCAAGTCGCTGCAAAAGGCGAATGCATTTGCAATGGCGGATATAGATGATTTTAAGGCGGTTAACGATACCTTCGGCCATCAGGCGGGGGATATTGTGCTTCAGCGTGTCGTGGAAACAATAAGAAAAAACATACGCGCAAACGATTCCGTAGTCCGTTACGGCGGTGACGAATTTCTTCTGATGTTCCGCGGGATGCCCTGTGAAGTGCTCAGGTGTAAGCTTGAGGGTCTTCGCGAGGAGGTTTCTCGAATAGAATTCAAGGAATATCCGGGCTTGAAAGTTACGTTAAGTGTGGGCGGAAGCGGAGTTGATGACCCGGATGTCGGCGACAGGGTGCGCTGTGCGGACAGACGGCTGTATATTGCAAAGGAAACAAAAAACAGCGTCTGCTGTGAATAAACAACAAAACGGCTGCTGCATTAATTGCAACAGCCGTTTAATGTATGTGTTGAATTTATTCAACCTTTTTCGCAATCCGTCGCAGGGTGATTTGCTGTGCGGTGAAAAGTCCGGCACACAGGGCAATAAGCACAAACGGTGTGATTTTAAAGGTTGTCCAGGAGGCTATGTAACCGAAGCTCAGCTGAACCGCAAAGCCGACGGCGTAGGCTCCGCCCATGTGGTAGCCGGTAATGTCCGCGGAATACTCCTTGCCGAAGCGGCGGGGTACGCTGTGCAGCACGCTCGGAAATACAGGACCGAAACCGAAGCCTATGAGCAGAAGTCCCAGAAGTGAATAAGAGCCGAGCGGCATAGCAAGCACGAGCATCCCCAAAAATGCCGAAGCAATACCGATGTGTATTACCGTGTCGTCCTTCAGCTTCATAGACACAAAGCCCGACACGAGTCTTCCGAGCATGATTCCTCCGTAGTAGAGCGATACCCATTTTGCGGCAGCGGCAGGCTCGAGCGCGTATATGTTTACAAGATAGGTCGCTCCCCATGTGCCGACAAGAAATTCCATCCCGCAGTAGAAGCCGAGAGAGAGTATACTTGAAGGAAGACCCTTTGAACGGATAAGCTGCATGAAGGATTTATCCGGCACCGAGTTCAGACTTGCATCTGTGCCCGCTTCGGCGTTTACATCGCACTCGGCGCGCTTCCATTTGCCGAGTGAAAGCAGAACTATTGCCGCAATTGCGAGCTGTATGGCGGCAATTACTCTGTAACCGCTTCTCCATGAGCCGCTTTGACCTCCGAGAAATGCCGACATTATCATCGGGCTTGCGGTTACACCTATGCCCCAGAAGCAGTGCAGCCAGTTCATGTGCTGCGATTTGTAATGAAGCGACACAAAATTGTTCAGTCCGGTGTCGATGGCTCCGGCACCGTAGCCGAGGATAATCGAAAACAGCATCATGACGGCAATGTTCGGAGAAAAGCTTATGCCGACAAGTCCGGCGGCGGTCATAAGCACGGATATAAATGTCACCTTTCCGGTTCCGAGCTTGCGTATGAGCCTTCCGGCAACAAAGCTTACTCCTCCGGTGCACACTCCGGTTATAATACTGTAAAGGGAGGCAAAGCTTTCGGCTATTCCGAATTCATTGTGTACCACAGGCCATGACACTCCGAAAAGCGAATCCGGAAGCCCAAGCGAAATAAAAACTATGTAGATTATTATAAGTAATGCTGTCATGTCGTTTCTCCGTCTGTCTGTAAATTCGATATATTCTATCATGAGAAAGGTAAAATGGCAAGCCCCGGCAGGGGATTCAAATGAAGACCGTATTATGAATAATGAACGATTGAAAGTTGTATAGTAAAATCGGACACACCGGAGAGTGAACGATGTGGAGCTGTTAGCCCGTAGCTGTTAGCTTGTAGCCCGCGGCGCTTGCGGCTATCGGAAGCCTCCTTTGGCAAAGGAGGTGGCAGTGCGCAAGCACTGACGGAGGATTGCTTGTAGCCCGCAGCGCATATCATTTGTAAAGCAAAAATATCGTTCCAAATAAAAAATGCAAGTCGCAAGACTTGCATTTTTCTGTGGTGTATGTACGGAATAGATGCCACTTGATTCCTTGCGTTGTAGTATAGTAGACTTTCAATAAAGGTTTTTTCTCTGATATAATCAAAATATTTGATAGGGAGACAGTATAGTGTTTCAATTCAGTTCTCTGTGTTTCTTTTTTGTGATACCGATTGTCAGTACCGCAACACCTGAAATTATCAGAAGTGTAAACCACAGCGTCATATTACTGCTGTCGCCTGTTTGCGGAGATTCGGTATCGCCTGTATCCTCAATCGTTTTGACGGGTGTTTCCGCAACGGTATCCTCAACTATGGCAAATATCATAAAAGGTGACTGGTGGTCGGTATTAAGAGATATTGAAAAATCGCTGTTCGCTGTATAGGTTGTTTTTTCAATCTGATTTTTCCTCACGCCCTTGCCGGAGTGCATGAGGATATAGCCCACAGCGCCTTTGACAGTCGGGAAATTGCTGAACTCCATGGTTCCCGGAACATTCACCTTTTCTCCGTTTGAATCGAGAACCGAAATATCCTGTGAAAACACCGTGTAAACCAGGTATTTTTTACCGTGTGAGGTGAAGCTCCCGTTGGGAGCAATCGAGTTACCCGGCAACTTTGACAGGCTTTCGGGGTCGCAGCCTTTAATGAAGGCTGCTGAGGCAATGAAGCTTACACCGTCTTCGCTTGTCTGTATTCCGACTTTTCCAGCCGGTGCGTTACCGCTTGTATAGATGTACAGATAGGTGGTCGGCATTATGAATTGAGCATCCTCGTATTTTACCCTGTAAGCAATACCGTTGATTTTTATCATGTAGGGGGTCGTTTGTTTAATATTTCCGTTGAAATCCGTCATTTCCCCTATAGCTACCTGACCGGGTATAGAATCGGAATTAAACTTGTAATTCACACGTGACCTGTAGTCTAATTTTGTACAATACATAGCATCATGCTCTGCGGAAAAAGAGCAGACAAGGAATTCGCCGGAGTTGTAATCGACGATATCGCCGATATTGTATTCCGTTGATTGGTATGTAAAGCTTTTCAGAATAGTGATATCCTTTGCTCCCACTTGGTATTCCTTGATGTCGGATATCTCTGCATTTGGCGAGAACCCTTCCGTGACCGCCGCGGCAATATCATCCTTTGTCGGCGTGTATATCTGAGCTGAAAGAGATGCTCCTGCCGGTACTGTCATGCCGTCATTGGGCGAGAAGCGGATGCCGACGCTTTTATTCAAATCTTCATCAGAGGTAAGGCCGGGCATTGTGATAGTAAGCGAACTGCTGTAGCCGCAAACACTGCAGATATGGTCTGAGATGCCGTCGTACTGATGTTTGCCGTAATTCACCTTTGCCTTATAGGTGTTGCAGACTTGGTAATGACCGTCCGAGGCGGCAATATAGCCGGAAAGGGATTCATGCTTACAGGCTGGAACATATGCACTTGCCTTTATGGTTGCTGTTCCGGAGGTGAGAGCCTCAAAGCCCGTTCCGCTACCGGTTTCAAGTTTCATTCCTACCTCAAATGGCAGCGAGCCGTTCACGCCCTCGGGCTTAGCCTCGCTTCCGCTGACCGCCGCTTTAAATGGAGCCGCGACGCTTGCGCTTGCGCGTACAGTATAAACTTCATACTCGTGAAGCCGCTTACCCTCAAGCAGAGCGGGGAGCCATGTTTCATTCAGCCATTTCAGCACCGCCGCTACGGTGTTCGCCGTTTCCTGCAAAACCGTGCACTCAGCATTTTCGACAAGCGTTTTGACATCGGCATAGAGTTCCTCGACCACAGCCTTTACCGTAAGCTCGCCGTAATGACTTTTTCCGGCGGTATCGGTTGCCGAAACTTTGATTTTCACGTCGGTAACGTCGGCAAGCGTTGTCGGGGTTCCGGTTATTGTCACGGAGCTTTCGGGAGTATTCTCCGTCAGCGTCAGCCCATCGGGCAGTCCATCCGCGCTCCATGTAAAATCGCTGATGCCCTCGGGCAACGGATTCACTGCGAAGGTGTAGCCGGGAGCTTGTTCACCCCGGTAAAAGACGAACTCATTTTCACCGATGCCTCCGTCGATTGTCAATGCCTCGCCGCTGAAAACCGCGTAAAGAGTGAAATCATAATTCGGGCATACAAAATCGTATCCGCCCAAGCCGCCCGTAACCGACGTAAAACTGCCGGATATCGAGTAGGGAGCGGCGGGAAGCGAATTGTCATCTTTGACAAGATACAGTCCGAGCAGGCTTTCTCCTGTTCCTGCGGTCGGAAAGGCATTATATTTTCTCCCAGGTACAAGATAATCGCCGGGGTCGTCAGCATTGCCAGAGCTGACCCTGACGCCAACCGTACCGTTGCCGAGCACCTGTTTTGTAATCCGTTCCGAGCCTTCGAGTGTTTTAAGGGTAATATCTACATCACCGGTTGCTCCCGAGACTGTGTACTCAAATTCCGAAACCTTTGTAATTATGCAGTTACCGCCTACCGGAGCGGATGCAAAACGGCAGCCGTCTTTTGCTTTTATCGTAATCTTGTATCCGCTGTTTGTATTGACAGACTCTATCCATCTATTGGAAGCGGCTTTTATTGCGCCGATTATTTCGGCATTCTCTCCGCCTGTCACGCTAAATTTATAGTATTGATGCTCGATGTTGCCACGGTTGAGATAAACGCCGTCTCCGAAGTTATGCTTTACAGTGCCTTTGTTTTCCTGTACATGGTCATAATTATTTTCAATGGTACCCATGTTCATAACTACATCACCGTTGCTATCCTTAATTGTGCCGTAGTTATCCGAAACAGTCACCGCATTCAGTATGATAGTACCGTTATTCGTCATAACGGTACCATTATTCTGTTGGATAAGACCGTTGTTCGTTATTACAGTGCCCTTGTTAATGGGCACTGCATCTCCGGCTGCAATTTCATCTTTAGTTTCATTAGACTCAATCTCAGGCAATAATTTCGCTGACACCGTTGCAGGCAACAACGTAATCAGCAGCATCGCTGCCAGCAGTACACATAAAATTCTTTTTCTCATTTTGTTTTCTCCTTACACCGTCTGTTTTCGCACAGGCAAACACCGATTTTGGGCTTGTCCGGCGGGAAATATTTGCAATCGCGGCACCATTCCTCTGGCTCTTCCGGGGATTCGGGCGCGTAAAATTCGCAGGTGTCCTGTATGTCGGTCACAAGCGGTGCGCCGTTTTCGTCATACAGCGGGTTCTTAAGAAAATCCGGCGTGACCGGCACGATATTATCGCCCTGTATCAGTTCCGTTTCTCTGTCACGCTCGTCCATATAACCGTAATATACCGTTATGGTATGTCCGGCAACCGTGAACACACCGTATAGCTCACCCTCGGTAGGAGGGCGGTTTTGCTGAATTGATTGATTCCGCATAAAAATACCCCCTATACTATGTTTAACTTATATAGTATAAGGGAAAAATTCGATTTTGTCCCCATCCGAAAATGATGATTTTCGGACGGTTTTTATTGTTTTTTTTCTTCCATTGCGAGGAATCTTGAAAGTTCCTTCCGGCTTCCGGCACCCGTCTTTCCGATTGCTTCGCTGATATATCCGCGTACCGTGTTGACCGAAACCGACATTCTGCCGGAGATTTCCGCGTTTGTCAGTCCTTTTGCCGCCAGCTTTGCGGCGTAATGCTCCTGCTGCGTAAGCTCTGTGGTGTTGACCATGCCGTGTATTTCGCGTTTGAGCTTTGTCCATCCCCGCGAAAGCTGTAAATTCAGCTCTTTGACCGTTTTTGCGGCTTCTTTATCCGTCTGATTAAGCCTGTCATCAAGCAGTGTTTCGAGGTTGTCGCGGTATTCGGCAAACGGCGCATACAGGCGGTCCGGACGCGCCAAGGAGAAGGCAATATCAATCTGCTCCGCTGCTTTCAAAGGTGCTCCCTGTTCGTGATAGCCCACCGCCAGCATCAGCCGGCAGTAGATCTCCGAGACCAGTGCGCCATCCAGAATATTCTGCGAAATAAAGGGCTTTGTGATGAGTGCCGCGTCGGATTTCATGGTGTGAAGCATGTGGTATTTCATGTAGGCATACCGCGCCATCGGGAAGCAATCGGCGGGCAGATGCTCAAATTCTCCCTCACAAAACCATGCCGGAAAGGAGTCAATATCGTACAGTTCAAGGTCGAAATTGCCGAGCCAAAAGTCACGGCGCATGGCTTCTTTTTCGCATAAGCAAGCCATTTTCTCAACCTTTTGCCGAGCATCCGTCCACTCCGCCACACGCCCCTGATAGAGCGCGCAAAGGCTATGTAAAAATGCCGTTCCGACCAGTAAATCCGGGCGTTCTTCGCTATACGGCAGCTCCCGCAAAAGGGCTTCCGCACCGGGAATATCGCCCCGCAGATAGGCAAGCTGACCGCAGAACAGCGTGTGCGCTTCGGGGTCGGATTTGAGCGATTTTGCAACGGCATCACCGCTTCCTGGCGTGCGATACAGCGTTGTCATTGTCAGCAGCGGACTGCGTTTCGGCAGTGTATCAAATGGGCGAGCCGGGCTTTGCTTGCGCTCCCTTCGAGGGTCTTCCGGCTTCTTGGCATCCGCCGGAATCATCCAGTAGTTGCCGTAGCGCTTTGCTCCGGGAATGCGTTTCTCCGTCAACAGTCGCTGCACATTACGCAGTGATACACCCCATTTTTCAGCCGCTGCTTTTGATGAAATAAAATCCATTTACCGCACTCCCTTTTGCAAAAATCATAACTTAAATTATATACGCTTACACGCATATTTTCAAGCGTAATATTCTGATTTTTTTGTTAAAAGATATACGCATATACGCAAACCTACAGTACCACTTATGAATTACAGACTGAAATGGATGAGTATATTCAATTTTATAATAATGAACGACCACACCGTCATATAAACATGAAAACTCCGGTTCAATACGAATCGGAGTTCTATGAAACATTAGATATATAAAGGAAAAGTTCCGATTTTTAACCGGAGCTGACCGGTCCAAAAATCGGAATCTATTCAATGGTTGCGGAGAGAGGACTTGAACCTCTGACCTCCGGGTTATGAGCCCGACGAGCTACCAACTGCTCTACTCCGCGATATTTAATTTTCCGCAAAGCACTTGCGTTATCTGAAGTGCCTTGCTATTATATAACATAGTTTTGCGAATTGCAAGTGTTTTTATAAAGTTTTTTTAAAAGGCAACTTTTTCAAGCCCCTTTTGTAATACAATAATAATATATATGCAAAACATTTTGAAAAAAAGCGCGTTTTTTTGAAAAAAAGTATTGACGGCTTGACCCGGTTGTGTTATAGTGTCCTTACCTCTCGGAGGGTTCTTTTTTTGTGCTCTCATTTTTTCAGAGAGGGAGGCCAGCACATCGGGTCAACAAGGCTCGTGGTGCTGAAAAATCCGATAAATGGAGGTGCCGCACATGGCTGCTAACGGTAAAAGAGTAAAAATCACGCTTTCTTGCACCGAATGCAAACAGCGCAACTACAACACGATGAAAAACAAGCAGAATTCACCCGACAGGTTGGAGATGAACAAGTATTGCAGATTCTGCAAGAAGTCCACGCTCCACAAGGAAAGCAAATAAGACAGGAGGTAGCTTTATGGCTGACGAAAACAACAAGGCTCTCGAGGCTTCTGAGTCCGACGGCAACAAAAAGGCCGACAAGAAAGCAAAGCCCGAAAAAGCCAAAAAGCCTTCAAAAGGGAACATCTTTCCCCGCATGGGCAAGGCTATCGCCCGTTTCTTTAAGGACTTCAAAGGTGAAATAGGAAAAATAGTATGGCCGAACGCCAGAACTGTCATAAAGAGCACGGGTGTCGTGCTTGCGGCTGTTCTCATAATCGGCTTGGGCATCTGGATTTTCGATTTTGCCATGTCGAAGGGAATTTCCGTTGTTGAGGGGCTTGCAAACACCACGACCACGGAGGTTACAACTACGCTTCCTGCAGTAACCACCACCGCAGCGGCAGCAGACGAAACCACTACGGCCGCTCCGGAGACCACCACCGCGCCGGCTCAGTAACGCGGTTAGTTTATTGTGCCGAATTTTTAATGAGCGGAGGTGCTGCCGATGGCTGAAGATGCAAGATGGTTTGTTGTCCACACATATTCGGGCTATGAAAACAAGGTTGCCACGAATATCGAAAAGGTTGTTGAAAACCGTAAGATGCATGACAGTATCCTTGAGGTGAAAATCCCCATGGAGACCGTTGTCGAGCTCAAGGATGACAAAAAGGTAGAGGTTGAACGAAAGATTTTCCCCGGCTATGTAATGGTAAAGCTCGCCGTTGAGTATGACGACGACAACCAGCCCCAGATGTCCGACGACACCTGGTATGTAATCCGCAATACGCGCGGAGTCACGGGCTTTGTCGGCCCGGAGAGCAAGCCTGTCCCCCTTACGGAGGCGGAGGTTCTCAAGCTCGGCGTTGAGCAGAAGGTTGTTGAGGTCAATTACGCAGTGGGCGACCTTGTAACGGTCACTGACGGGCCGTTTGACGGTTTCTCGGGTGTCGTTGAAGAAATCGACACCGACAAAAACTTCGTCAGAGTTGCAATTTCGATGTTTGGCCGCGAGACTCCGGTTGAGTTTGAGCTTGACCAGGTTGAAAACGCAATAGGCTGAACCGATTACAGGTAATTTGCGGATAATATCCGCTGTTATATACATCAATAAAGATGTATGGGATGTTCATACGTCCCCTGTGGGAGGGGTGAGGCGAGCTCTCACTCCGCCATTTACCACGAATTTTGGAGGTGCAAAAAAATGGCTCAAAAGGTTGTAGGTCTTATTAAGTTGCAGATTCCCGCCGGTAAAGCAACCCCGGCACCCCCGGTAGGTCCCGCACTGGGACAGCACGGTGTTAACATCATGTCGTTCACGAAGGAATTCAATGAGCGCACGAAAAACGATATGGGTCTTATAATCCCCGTCGTTATCACTGTTTACGCCGACCGCTCCTTCTCGTTCATCACCAAGACGCCCCCCGCCGCAGTTCTCATCAAAAAGGCTTGCGGTATTGAAAAGGCTTCAGGTGTACCCAACAAGCAGAAGGTCGCGCAGATCACCGGTGAGCAGGTAAGAAAGATCGCAGAACAGAAAATGCCCGATCTTAATGCAGCAAGCGTCGAAGCGGCTATGAGCATGGTCGCAGGTACAGCTCGCAGCATGGGCATTACCGTTGTCGATTAACGCTCCCGGGTGGGAGGTATAACCGATTTAACCACTCTATTGGGAGGAAATAAGAAATGAAACATGGTAAAAAGTATGTAGAGAGCACAAAGCTCTACGATAAGACTAAGCTTTATGAGGTTTCCGAGGCTCTTGACGTTGCGGCGAAGACCGCTACTGCAAAGTTCGACGAAACAGTTGAGGTTCACATCCGTCTCGGCGTTGACTCCCGTCACGCAGACCAGCAGGTCAGAGGCGCGGTAGTGCTTCCTCACGGAACAGGTAAGACCGTCCGCGTTGCGGTATTCGCCAAGGGTGACGCCGCAAAGGCTGCCGAGGAGGCAGGCGCAGACGTAGTAGGCGCTGAGGATCTTGTTGCGAGAATCCAGGGTGAAAACTTTATGGATTTCGACGTTGCAATAGCTTCCCCCGACATGATGGGACTTGTAGGTCGTCTCGGTAAGGTGCTCGGTCCTCGCGGACTTATGCCCAGCCCCAAGGCGGGTACGGTTACACCCGATGTTGCCAAGGCTGTCACCGAGGCAAAGGCAGGTAAGATTGAGTACCGTCTTGACAAGACCAACATCATCCATTGCCCCATCGGCAAGGCTTCCTTCGGCGGTGAAAAGCTCAGCGAGAACTTCAACACCCTGCTTGAGGCTGTTGCGAAAGCAAAGCCCGCGGCGGCAAAGGGTCAGTATATCCGCTCCTGCGTGGTAGCTACCACAATGGGCCCCGGCATCCGTGTTAACACGAATAAGTTCGTCAGCACTCCTGCCGCTCAGTAAACAGTTCTCAGTATCTGTAAATAAGAACGCACTCCGATTTTTGTCGGGGTGCGTTTTTTTGTTGTAATTTTAATGTTTTTTTGGTCGAAAAAGCCGGTGAATATTCCAAAGAAGATTACAAAAGTATTACAAAATGAAAAAATGCTTGCGCTCTGTTCGATTTTTGTGTATTATAATATTGTATCAAAAAATTGTTTTGGTTTTTATAATAAGAAAGAAGGTGGTTCCGATGGTTTATTAAGACAAAACAGAGTGAGGCTTTGAAAAATAAAACGCTGAAAAATCATAGTTTTCATTGAGAAAACAGCGTAGAAATAACTGTGAAAGGTAAAGATACCGGGCATAAGAGGTCGCTTTTCGGGGGCTTTTTGTGTGAAGACTGTATCACATGGTAACCGGGCGGAAATAACTGTGAAAGGTAAAGATACCGGGCATGAGAGGTCGCTTTTCGGGGACTTTTTGTGCGAAGACTGTATCACATGGTAACCGGGCGGAAATAACTGTGAAAGGTAAAGATACCGGGCATGAGAGGTCGCTTTTCGGGGGCTTTTTGTGCGAAGACTGTATCACATGGTGATTTTATGAAAAAGCTTATTTCAATTTTTATAATCATTTGTATATGTATGACTATATCCGCATGCGGCGGCAAAGAAAACGAACAGACAACGACTACGACGACAACGACGACCGCGCAGGAAACCACATCGGCGAAGGTGCCGCAGGCGGATTCTCCGGGAAGCTTGAGCGGAACCGAAATTCTTGCGGCAAAGGCATCGGACATTGTTCCCGAAGGGCTGAGCTTCGCCGGCGCAGACCTGCGCACCGCTGAATTTTCGGTATATAAAAACAAATATCCGGTAGGGCAGGCGGGTGCGCTTTTTGAGTTGACGGCTGAAATCGACAAGCAGATAACAGATAACTTTGTGCGCTTTGCCGGCTTGCTCGGCTATAAGCTTGACGGTAAAAATTACACTACAAACGGCAAAATATATTTTTATGATGAGTCAACCGGCATATATTCACATGCTGAAAGCGTATCAATAGACGCAAAAAACGATGAGATAAACTCCGAGACAAGCGCAGAAAAGGTGCAGACCTTGCTTAAAACCGACAAAACCCTGAAGGCGGCGTGTGAATTTGCGGGGATTCCGGAGAATGCAAAGGTTTTTAAAACCGTCAGCTATAATGTGAATAACGAGATATCCGAGGTGTGCTTTCTTGTGACTCAGCAAGCTGATTCTGCGGCGGAGCTTGCAGAAAACACGGGCTTCCGGGGCGTGAGAATCACATGCTATCGTGAGCTGAATTCCTTTAACGTAAGGGCTTTCAAGCTTAATCACGAAAAAGCCGAAATCAAATTTACTCCGGTGACATTTGACGAGGCGGTCAGCGAGTGCGCTGAAAAATATTTGCAGAGCACCGGTAAGAAAGCAGACAGCTCGGCACTGAAGGTCTGCTCAGCGGAATATTCCGCAAAGGTTTATAGGGATTATTATGTTCCCTGCTATGTTTTCACACTTGAGGTTGAAAATTCCGCGAAGAGCAGCACAATTAAGGAGTTTGAACAGTATTATATCCCGATGTATACATCAGCCGAGGCCGAGGTATATTCCGCAGGATGAAAATTTAGGAGATGATTTAATGAATAAGAAAAAGAGGACAATATTGATAATCGCGATTGCGGCGGTAATTATCATAACCGCAGGTTTGTTCGGTTACGCAAAATATGCCGAGGATACAAAGGTCGAATTCTTCTCGATTGCGACGCAGGGGGATGATTATTATTTGGAAATAATTTCAGCCTCGTGTTCGCGTCCGGGAGGAAGAAACCCCGAAAAGCACAGCGAATTCACGAAAAAGGTTAGTGAAATTCAGTCTGATTACCTTGGGAAATACACAAGCGGCGAATACGTGAAACCCACAAACATTCACGCCTCGATAGAGGTGAAGGACGGTCAGACAATTTTCACCTACTACGGAACCGCCACACTTGCGAGCGGGGAAACCACGCAGTACAACAGGCAGTTCACGGTTGACTATGTCTTCACAAGGGACATACCGGAGGTATTCAAGGTACCTCAGAAATAGGGCTAAAAAAATAAAAAAGTAATCAAAAGACACTTTAATGGCTATAATGTAAGGGGGTGATTCCGATGGTTTATTTTAACAAAACGCAATAAAATTAGAGTGAATAGAAAAGGAGTAAAAAAATGAAAAAAATTATAAGTTTGTTATTGGTTTGTGTTATGCTTTCAATGTCGGGAGTGAGCGCATTCGCGCTTGAGGAAAAGCAGATGTACGAGTTCGAGTTTCCGGATGGTAAAAAAGTAAATTATTATTTGGATGAAAATCAAATGCCCTATAGATTGATTGACGGAGAGGTAGTATACGTTGCGCTTCCCCTTGAGCATTTAAAGGTTACGGAGCCTTTGAAAATCGCAAAGCTTAATGCGGGGCAGGCTGAAAGCCAATCAGAGAAAAGCGGTAATCAAGGAGCACCTACATATTATTTTGATTTAAGTACTGGTCCGGCATCCCGTAATTCAATTTCATATACTCAACCGATTTCATTTTTAAATGTTACATCTATGTCGACAATGAATTTGAAATTTCATCCGCAACATCAATCCATAAGAATCAAAACCACTAATTTGGTTAAGGAACATTTTTGGTCTGGTGTGAAAATTGATTTTACATATTACTATTACTATGAATCCAATAAAGAATGGTGTTACCTTAATTTTACAAATATAAATTGTACAATAGCTGATGGATTCGGATTCCAACATCAACCGAATATACATACATTTGGAAGATTTGATATAATTAAAAACTCTGGTCTCCAATCGTTTGATGTTGAAATATGGACATCATTTACATGGTCTTATTAATTGTTAGGAGATGATTTAATGAGTAAGAAAAAGAGGACGATATTGATAATCGCGATTGCGGTGGTAATTATCATAGCCGCAGGCGCTTTCGGTTACGCGAAATATGATGAAGCGCATCCGGTTAGATTTAATTCCATGGGTTCAAAAGGCGAGGATTTATATCTGGAAATAATATCTGCCTCATTAAAAAACAATCTCAAGGGTGAAGGTGCGGAAAAGTTTAAGGAATACGCTCAGAAAAACGAAGAAATATATACTGAATATTACGACAAGGTTAAAAACGGCGAATACGTGAAACCCACAAACATTCACGCCTCAATAGAGGTGAAGGACGGTCAGACAATTTTCACCTACTACGGAACCGCCACACTTGCGAGCGGGGAAACCATTCAGTACAACAGGCAGTTCACGATTGACTATGTCTTCACAAGGGACATACCGGAGGTATTCAAGGTGCCTGAAAAGTAAGGTCGGAAATCATACAAATATTACGGCGGCATCGGGCTTTTGAACCCGGTGCCGCCTTTTTAATATGCCCGAAAAGCTATAATATGAGTCTTTGCCGCTATTGCTTTAAGGCTCTCATTGCATTGAAAACGGCAAGGACGGTAACTCCGACATCCGCAAATACCGCAAGCCACATGGATGCCGCGCCTAAGCCGGCAAGGGCAAGCACAAGCAGCTTGACTGTGAGCGCAAACACTATGTTCTGGCGGGCTATGCGGATTGTACGTTTGGCTATTTTGATTGCCTGAGCTGTCTTTGAGGGTTTGTCATCCATCAGAACTATGTCGGCGGCTTCTATTGCGGCGTCCGAGCCGACAGCGCCCATTGCAATTCCGACATCAGCCCTTGCCAGAACGGGTGCGTCATTTATGCCGTCTCCGACGAATACAAGCGTCCCGCCCGCGGGTGTTCCCGCCAATAGCTGTTCAACGTTTTCCACCTTGTCCGCCGGAAGCAGCCCGGCACGGTATTCATCAAGCCCCAGCTCCTGCGCAACAGCCCTTCCGACCTCCTCGCGGTCGCCGGTGAGCATTACGGCATTTGATACGCCCAGAGCCTTCAGCTCGGAAATTGCCTGCTTTGAATCACTTTTTACACGGTCGGATATTACGATATGTCCGGCATATTCGCCGTTAATCGCAACATGGATTATCGTACCGGCACTTTCACACGCAAGCCATTCCGCCCCAACCGAGTCCATCATTCCGGTGTTGCCCACACATACAATATCGCCGTTTACCGCGGCGCGTATGCCGCGTCCGGATATCTCCTCAACATCCGTAATTGAGCAATCGTCGGCTTCGTTCGGATATGCCTGCCGGAGTGAGACGGCAATCGGATGGGAGGAAAAGCGCTCAACATGAGCCGCAAGATGAAGCAGATGGTTTCGGTCGCAGTTTTCGGGGTGGATTGCCGTAACCTCAAACACGCCCTTGGTGAGGGTCCCTGTTTTGTCAAACACAACGGTTGAGGCCTTTGAAAGTGCGTCTATATAGTTGGAGCCTTTGATAAGTATGCCCTTTTTTGACGCGCCGCCTATACCTCCGAAGAAGGTCAGGGGAACCGATATTACAAGCGCGCAGGGGCAGGATACCACAAGAAAGGTCAGCGCCCGGTTCAGCCACAGCGCGATTGTTCCGGAAAAATCGCCGGACACAAGCGCAGGCAGCAGGGCGAGAAGCACCGCGGCAACGACTACGGCAGGAGTGTAATATTTCGCAAACTTGGCAATAAATGTTTCACTTTTTGATTTGTTGTCTCCCGCGTTTTCCACGAGCTCAAGTATTTTTGCGGCGGTCGATTCGCCGAAGACCTTAGTAACCCTTGCGCGTATCACCCCCGAAAGATTCACGCAGCCGGAAATGACGCTGTCTTCAACGCCTATGTCTCTCGGTGCGCTCTCTCCGGTCAGCGCCACGGTGTTGAGTGACGACGCACCCTCAATGACAACGCCGTCCATGGGAACCTTTTCGCCGGGCTTAATTACAATGATTTCGCCCACCTTAACGTCATCCGGATTCACCGTTTCAAGCTTTCCGTTGCGCTCAACGTTGGCTGTGTCCGGACGGATATCCATGAGCTGAGATATTGATTTGCGGCTGTTGCCCTCGGCAAGCTCCTCGAACAGCTCGCCGACCTTGAAGAACATCATAACAAATACCGCCTCGGCAAATTCAGGCTCGGAGTCCGGCAGAAAGCCTATAAAAAGCGCGCCGAGTGTGGCAATGCTCATCAAAAAGTCCTCGTTGAATATTTTGCCGTGCACAATGCTCTCTGCGGATTCAAGCAGAACATCGTATCCCGCGGTCAGATAAGGCACAAGATACAAAAGCAGACTTCCCCAAAGCGGGAGCGATATGCTGCGGTCAATTATCCATGCAGCACACAGCAGCACCGCGGACAAAATGATTTTTATCAGATTGGTCTTGTTTTCCTTTTCCATAAATCACTCATCCTCTTTCTCGTTTGCGTGCTCCATGCCGGATTCAAGCATGATTCTGATGTGCTCGTCCGCCAGGGAGTAGAACACTTCTTTTCCGCTTTTCCTGAATTTCACCATGTTGGCCTTGCGAAGCCCTGAGAGCTGATGGGAGATTGCCGACTGCGTCATGCCGAGCAGCTCGGATAAATCACATACGCACAGCTCGTTGCCGTCAAGCGCCCAGATGATTTTTGACCTTGTGGGGTCGCACAGCGCCTTGAAAAGAGCTGCGCTTTTCTCGAAGCTTTGTGCATCGGGCATTTCTTTTTTCAGCTTTTTTACTACATCCTCGTGCGGCGAGTTGATATCACATTTGTCTGACATGTTGTTGTCCTCCTTATATGAACATATGAGCAATTGTTCAACTGTCCTTATTATACATGAGCGACTGCTCATATGTCAAGAGGTTTTTGAAAAAAATAAAAAAACCCGAAGACTTTCGCCTTCGGATTTTTGGAGCTGTTACCCGGACTCGAACCGGGGACCTCATCCTTACCAAGGATGTGCTCTACCACCTGAGCCATAACAGCAAATGGCGACCCGGAACGGGCTCGAACCGTCGACCTCTAGCGTGACAGGCTAGCGTTCTAAACCAACTGAACTACCGGGCCATTTGCCGTACCCTTTACGGGCACGTTTGATATTATACACATCAAGCGCCGCGATGTCAACATTTTTTTCGCGGTTTTTTACAGTTGTTTTTTTATTTTTGTAGGTTTGTCAATGATGTGTTACAAAATTAGAAAACCTCACCGTAAGTTTTGAAA
>LFRM01307635.1_pt1 | contig 17526 bp, 12 predicted proteins | sample 618341 | NCBI WGS metagenome assembly LFRM01 (sample SAMN03654438, study PRJNA283298) | anaerobic digester metagenome | isolation source: pool of bioreactors CSTR01a, CSTR02a, and CSTR03a thermophilic anaerobic... | place: Denmark: Kgs. Lyngby | collected 2014-05-21 | reverse complement strand
ACCCAATTAGATCAATGGCCTAGTGTAGCCACAGGACATTGAGCTCAAAAATATGGTTATAAAAGCCATAAATATTAGTTATTATTAAATAATTCTCCAACAAAAGTAAAATTCCTGCATTGCTTTTAAATTATGGTGGGAGAGACGCGCGGGGAAGCAGGGGGATGTTCTTTTTGCTTTCTCAAAGCAAAAGTGAGGTGAAAACTAGGATAGCCGCCGGTTGACGAAAGGCCGGTGTTATCTATTTAACCTGTCCCCGCTGAACAACTCTTCTATGATTTGGGGGATTGAGGTTTGTTGCTCTCTACTTCAGAGGAATGCTCAATTTATTTCTCCTTAACGGGGAAGAGAGCAACGAAGGTGTTCACTCCAAACCCTGGTTTATCGATTATATTCTTGGTTATTTTCTCTACTCTAATATCATTTCTACCTCGGCACCACATAAGTTGCAAAATATTGCAGAAATAGCAGGATTATCTATGCTCTGTGTCAAAATTGATAAGAATTGATATTAAAAAGTTTAAGAAACCTCGCTCGTCTCACAACAATTTACTATACACTGCAGTTCGCCTACCAATTACCATCCGTAAATAAACCCCGAGCATTAGAAAAATTATCCTTTATGGTTTTAGCTCGCAAGTAAATGTTGCTCAGGGATAGTCTGGTTTGAGCTCTATCCTAGATATGTACCAAAGTGGTATAGACCCATCATGGTGTTGTTTGGCCAAGGGAAAAAATGCAGGGAGTGAATTTTGCGGCTGCCCCAATTATCGTAAATGTAAGGAAATTATAAATAACGTTACATAAAAACCGATCTAAAGTGACCACATGTCTCGAAAGGGGGGTAAAGATGGGATTATATAGGCTTCGAGTCGATGACGGAAAACTGGAATCAGGCATAATGGAGCGAGTCATCAGTGAGAATATTGATTTTGAAAAGGATTTTGAGAACTGGTTGGAAAACAGCCCATCTGTGTTATTCGATGATGACGATAAAAGTACAGTTCTATGGATCGGACGACAGGCTACCGCAACAGTAGGTGATATTAATAAATATCCTGATCTACTTGGTATTGATGCAATTGTGTCAACCACACTTCTCGAAAGCACTACCAGGGCGGCAATCAAGATCTTTATTATCTTGTGGAGAAAGGCAAGTATCGCCTTTATAATCCCGAGAAGGATGGCAAATGGAACACTAAAGGGGAGAGAATCCAGTAAGTTAATTTGTTAATAGCAAGGAGAATAAGTCATGATTAAAGTAGCTGCAGCAATCTTAGTTAAAGACGGGAGGATATTAATCGCCAAACGGTTGCCAAGCGATAAACTGGCTAACAAATGGGAATTTCCCGGTGGTAAGCTAAAGCCTGGGGAAAGTCCTGAAGAATGTCTTCGCCGCGAAATGCAAGAAGAGTTTCAGGTTGAGGTTTCGGTGGAAAGGTTTTTCTGTGATAGTCGATATCGCTATGAACATGCAGATATATATTTGATGGCTTATATTGCTCGTTTGATCAAAGGTGAGCTCGTACCCACTTGTCATGCCGAATATCGATGGGTTACCGTGGATGAATTGGTGAAGTATGATTTTGCTCCTGCTGATAAACCGGTAGTAGCTAAACTAAGGGCAGAGAGGGTGATTTTGTGACAGGACTTTGGAAAAGGATTATCTAGGGAAGTAAGGGGACGTTTTTTTCGCTTCCTTAGTTTTATATCCTCTTTTCTCTTTTGTAATCCTCAACCTTTCCTCCCATATTTTTGTTATGATTTCCGAAATAACGGCAACTTCAAGCGTAATCCTGTATAAATGTGTAGCAAAGATAAGCATTTTCATAAACTCTTTTTCCCGGAAATGTTGGCACGGTTTTTGCCAGTATATATTAGTGAAAAAAATAACCGGCACAAGCCGGGAAGGAGGGTGAAAAGATGGCAGTGGCACTGAAAGATTTGGAGAGAAAGGCTTGGGAGAAAGGTTTAACCTTGGTTGAGGCCAAACCGAGAGAAGGGAAAGTAGAATACGAGTTCCCCTACGATGATATGTACCAGCTCTACAACTACGTCATGGAAGAAATGAAAAAAACTAAGTGAGGATGAAAAGATGAGTAGAATCTTTCAACCAGGATAACCACCGGTTGACGGATGGCCCGGCGGTTATCTATTTAACCAGTCCCTGCTGAACATCTCCTCTCTGATCTGGGGAATTGAGGCTAGCTGTTCAACCTTTGTCAGAGGTATGTTCAACTGACGGCAGAGGTCTTTTAGCAAGTTGTAGGTTTCATCCCGTTCAACGAGAATCCGGGAGGGGACTTTTGATTCAATCATTAAATCAGTTATATAGTGAATAATTTGGTATCCTTCCTCTGTAATATCCTTTACCGTTTCGTGTCCTAGAATAAGTCCTGTATTGCTGTCAACGATGAAACACAATCTGGGGTAGTACGGTCTTTCATTTTTATTCTCCTGAACAGGAAAGGGCGCGAAAAAGGTGTCTATCTCCCAGACAGCCTGTTTGCTTTTCCCAGAAGCTTTGATTTTTCTCAGGCGCAGCTCATCCTTAATTTCGATAGAAACATATTTCTTTATAATAGGGGCAGGCTCAAGATACTGATCAGCCCAGGTTATTATTCCCCCTTGGTCGTGGGGCACGCGGACAAGGAAGGTGTTCGCTCGTTCACTCTTTAAAATGGCCTTGCTGCTGCGGCAGCGCAGGGAGACTGCCATTGCTTGCTGCAAAGCAAGGGTCAAAAAGCGGCATTCCCAGGCATCGATGAACCAGGGATAGAGGCCAGGTTCATAGGAACGGAACTGCGGCCACTGTTTTTTACCTCTGAACTTTAACCCTAGTTCTTTGATCACTGCCCTATCTTCTTTTTCCAGGTCTTCCCGGTTTTCAAATGAAGCCATGATACACTTCTGTGTAAAAAACAGATCAGGAGAGAGTTTGTACGGGCTCTCCATTATAGCTAAAAGAGATTGCAACCCTTCAGAACCCAGGTAAGCTCCTAGGGCATACTGCTTACCCAGACGGCCCATAATACAGCAGTAGGCAATCTCACCTGTTTCGGGATCCATCACCCCGAACAGATCATCATCATACATCCATTCCCAGCACCGGGCGTTTCTAAAAGCTGTAGCTGCTTCGTAAAGGGCCTGCCACTCATCCAAAGACGGTTTTTTGCCGATATCTGGCCTTTTTCTGGCCGGGGGCGCAAGCTCTGCCTTATTTTTTACCTGCTCGGCCATGCCGCAGCATTTTTTAAACTTCTTGCCGCTTCCGCAGGGGCAGGAATCATTCCGTCCCACTTTAGGTGAGGCTTTTTCCCCTGAGTGGCGCTCCATCAGATCAAAGGGGGCAGCAGGTAACAGCTGTAGCTCATGTTTTTCATACCGCTCAATAACATCCAGCGGTGTCCACCCTTTGAGGATCCACTGGGGGGTATTGTTGGCCATATCATTAACCAAGTTAATAAAAGGTTGAACCTCATCAAATGAGCTAAAATCCAAACTTTCCAAAAAGTATTCCACTAGCTGCAAATGCAGCATACCGTTATTGAGCATGATCTGGCCTGACAATATTTTCACCAAAGCATCATCTCTGGTCCAACCGAACTGCTTCTGCAGCTGTAGGTTCAGCTTTTTAACCGCAGGATGCCAGAGGGAGGAATATTGCTTGTCCGTTACCAGACGCGCCTCTTTGTCTGTGACCGGCCGGTAGGGGATTTCGGCCCTTTTCATCTGCTCTTCCAGTACCCAATGGGGGTTCTCTACACAGCTGTGGCGGTACAAACCGTTATCATAGGTGAAATCATACTGGCTATTATCTATTTTTGATTCCATAGCCAAAATGTTTTTAAAGTATGCTTGGCTCAAGCCTTTCAAGCGTTCGGCCACCAGCCGGTAAAGATTTTCAAAGTCCATCACTCCGTAAAAATAAAGCAATCCGTTCACATAACTCAAAATGCGTTTGTTATCCGGTTTTTCGGTCATTTTTTTTATCCTTTCTGCACCCGGCAGATATTAAAACAAGTTTTTCTTTGAACCAAAGGATTCAAAAGGGGTGCCATCACTATTTCGACAAATAAACGGTGATCCCTTTGCCTTGCGCTTCGCTCTGGGTTTGTTTTATCGTTAATTTCTGTGTCAATTATTATTGTAAACATCAATTCGGTGCCTGGATTGCTTTATTGCTTAATATAAAGCTGGGCAACTTCTTTTATTAATGATGCCCGATTACGAATTGCAGGGCTATTATACCTTGCTTTATTTGTGCTCTGGTTTATTCCTTCCCGTGTGAATTCCTTGATTATTGCCATCCTTAAATGAACATGGAAGGCATATGTATCACTGGCCATCACGGTATTTAAACCAGTATACAAACCTCGGATATTTGGTTTATATTTAGAAATATAGGGAGGGAACCGGTAATGGCGTATGTTTATTTGGCTTTTGCAATTATATTGGAAACGTTTGGTTCTTCTATGCTCAAATTATCTAAGGGGTTTAAAAAATTGCTCCCTGTGATAGGCGTTATAACAGGATATTGTGTTTCATTTTATTTATTCTCTTTAGCACTGCTAGAGCTCCCTTTGGGTTTCTCCTATGCCGTTTGGAGTGGGGTAGGAACGATACTCACAGCCATGGCAGGTGTGTTGTTTAAAGAAAAAATGAACAGAATTGGTGTTCTTGGCATCAGTTTAATAATAGTAGGAGTCGTTCTGCTAAATCTGGTGTAAAGGGATGAAATCAGGATGGATAAAGGTTTTTTGTTTTTAATGCTAGCCATTTTGTGCGAATTGTTTGGGACCACCATGCTTAAGATATCGGAGGGTTTTTCCGTACTTTTGCCTTCTTTGGGTGTTATTGCCGGCTATTCAGCATCCTTCTATTTTCTGGGCATTTCACTTAAAAGTATACCCCTTTCCAGTGCCTATGCCATATGGTCAGGTTTAGGGACGGCGTTTACAGCAGCCATAGGGGTTGCCCTCTTTCATGAAGAAATGTCTTTATTAAAGGCGCTGGCCATGCTTTTTGTGGTTGCCGGTGTGGCCATTTTAAATAAATCAAGGGATTATGGGCAACAGTAAACGGACGTGCCCAGTGACCTTATGCAAATGATTGAGAGCCCATCCACATTTAGCGTAAAAGGAAAGGGTATCTATGCTCTATGTCTAACTAATAGATAGAAATAATGGTAAATTAGCCCGGTCTTTCATGAGTGTTACTTGTTTGCTGGCCGTGATCGCGTATCCATGGTGCTGAGAAGGGTGCTGATATATGCCATCGGCACGTTACCAGAGATTGCTTAGTTATTGAATAAACAGGTAGCAGGTTTTTGGGGGTGGAGACGGTATGAGTTCTTTTCCTTGGACCTCTTTTTATATGGAGTTTGCTGACAAGCTCTTGCAGTACAAAGATAAGCGTTCTGAGCTTCTTACTCTATTGAGAGAAGTCTATGATAATTTAGGGCTGCGTTATCCGTTTATAGAAAAGGGTGAACCTCTGGATGACATTTGCCCGTTTACTGTATTTGGCTGTTTTAATAAAGGAATATCTGAGAAAAACCGCATTGCGCTGATGGGGGGTATCGGGAGCAAACTTGGTGTTAAAACTCCAGCTCCTACAAAATTTGATGGTATCCCGGTATTGAACAACATGCTTGCTTGGTTTTTTTCAAATAAAGATTACAGAAAAGATGATGATATACCTAACCTTTGGGGTATGTTTGAATCTGCAATAAAGTATGCGGATAATCGTTCAGAAGAATCTAAAGCAGCATTTATATCTTTTTATAATAGAGTTAGAAAGCAGCGTCTGATTAAATGGAATTTAACCATGGGGTTGTATTGGATACGGCCGTTTTTTTATTTAAACCTTGACGAACGAAACAGAAGTTATTTGAGGAAAAAAGGTAACCCTTATTATGCAATTATTTCAGGGATATCTAATCTGAATCAGCTACCCGATGCAGAAACCTATTTAAAACTGATTGCTGCCTGTAAAGAAATCTTTGAAAAAAGTGATACCCCGCACAACAGTTTTCCTGAACTGTCATATGGAGCATGGCTGGCAACAACTAGCGATGAGCCTGATAGGCGTATCGAAAGTGAAAAAAAGTTTTGGATTTATGCCCCCGGCAACAATTCTTCTAAATGGGAGGAATTTTATACCCAAGGAATCATGGGTATCGGCTGGGATGAAATGGGCGACCTGAAACAATACCCCAGCAAAGAGGCCATGAAAACCAAAATGAAGGAACTGTACGGCGCGGAATACTCATATATAAACTCAGCCCTTGCTACCTGGCAGTTTGCCAATGAAATACAAGTTGGAGATATTGTATATGCCAAGAAAGGATTATATAAAGTTATTGGCCGCGGCATAGTTGAATCCGATTATATTTATGATGCCGGAAGGGATGAATATAAACATATCCGTAGAGTTAAATGGTCACATAAGGGGGAATGGGAGCACCCAGGGCAGGCTGTTGCGAAAACACTTACTGACATCACTCCCTACACCGATTATGTGAAGAAATTGGAAGCCCTCTTTATCGATGACGATTCCGCAGATGTTATCGAAGAAAAAGAAATTGTGTACGAGCCCTACACCGAAGATGACTTCCTCAGTGAAGTTTTCATGGATGCCGAACGTTACAATACATTGGTTGACCTCGTAAAAACCAAGAAAAATATCATACTGCAGGGCCCGCCTGGTGTCGGCAAGACTTTTGCCGCGAAAAGGCTTGCTTTTTCGATGATGGGTGAAAAGGATACCAGCCGGGTTATGATGGTTCAGTTCCATCAAAGTTATAGTTATGAAGATTTTATTATGGGCTTCCGGCCGTCAAAAGACGGTTTTGAATTGGTGCCAGGGCCATTTTATGAGTTCTGTAAGGCTGCTCAGGATGACGATGAGAGAGATTATTTCTTTATCATTGATGAGATCAATCGCGGGAACTTAAGCAAAATATTTGGCGAACTGCTGATGCTTATAGAAAAAGATAAGCGTGGAGAAAAACTGCGCCTGCTCTATTCTAATGAGTTGTTTTCTGTTCCCAAAAATGTTTATCTGATCGGCATGATGAATACTGCAGACCGCAGCATAGCCATTATTGATTATGCATTGAGAAGAAGATTTGCTTTCTTTGATCTAGAGCCGGCTTTTGAGTCCGAAGGATTTAAAAATTTCATGCGAGAGGCCAACAACCCCAAGCTAGAAGCCTTGGTTGAGCAAGTAATAGCTTTGAATGAATTTATCAGCAAGGACGAATCTCTGGGTGAGGGTTTTAGGATCGGCCATAGTTATTTTTGTACAGATGAGGAGATAACAGATGACTGGTTGAGGGGTGTTGTTAAATATGAGCTGCTGCCGCTTTTGCATGAATATTGGTTTGATGAGAAATCAAAAGTCGAGCAGTGGTCAAAAAGGCTGTGGGATGTTGTAAATGATTAGAATTCAGAATATTTACTATATGCTTGCCTACGCGTTTCAAGTTTTACATGAGGACAGCTATCAAAAAGTAGCAACTGAGGAATTCGAGTATGTCTCTGATTTATTTGCAGCAATATTAGCTATAGGTATTGGCAACCAAATCAAAAGAGGCCTGGGCAGGGAGTATATAGAGAAAACAGAAGCCATCAGTTCGCCTACTGGAAAAATAAATGTTTCTTCTTCCATAAAACAGCTATCAATGCTGAGAAAAAAATTAGTTTGCGATTTCGATGAGCTTACCAAAAACGCTTATGTCAATAAAATCCTTAAAACCACTTCTATGTTGCTGATACGTTCTCCCGAGGTTGCTCCACAACGAAAGAAGGCTTTGAAAAAGGTAATGCTTTACTTTGTCGATGTTGATGAGGTCAACCCTCGCAGGATTCAATGGTCGAGTATTAAATATCACCGCAATAACGCTACTTACAAGATGCTGATGAATATCTGCTATTTGGTTATTGAAGGTATGCTCCTCACTGAACGGGACGGTTCCCTGAAGCTGACCCGCTATGTAGACGATCAGCGTATGCACAGGCTGTTTGAAAAGTTTGTGTTGGGATATTACCGCAGGCATTACCCGCAATTTAATGCTTCGCCTGCCTATATAGAGTGGAATGTGGATGATGGTGTCATAGAATTTCTGCCGGAAATGAAAACAGATGTAACTCTTTATTATAAGGGCAAAACCCTGATTATCGATACCAAATATTATGGGCGCACTATGCAAACAAATAGCTTGTACAACAGCCATACTCACCATTCCCACAACTTGTACCAAATCTTTACCTATGTAAAAAACATGGATACAACAAATTCCGGCAATGTCAGCGGTGTCTTGCTTTATGCCAAAACTGATGAAGAGATCGTACCGGACAACGAGTATATGATGAGCGGCAATCGCATTTGCGTCAAAACCCTAGATTTAAACATGGAATTTACTAATATTGCTGAGCAGCTCAACGCTTTAGCGGAAGGATTGCTGCTTTAATAGACATAGCCTTGATTTACTTTTCTAAAAAGCTTGGCGCCAGGCCACCTTTCATAAACCCGGAAATTCAGCATCCGGGCATCTTCGTTTTAGTTCAGTGATAAATATATGAGGGTCAATGGGGGAGATTATTGTAATGTCGTAACCGTGTTTGATTTTTATCCGGTCAAGAGAAAGCGCATAGCCTCCTGATGGGTCTCTAGTGCGTTTGACACTACGTATTTTGCTGTAGGGAATCTTTTGATAGAAGGGCCCGCACTTGATTTCCAGTGAATTATCTGTCAGGGTATACCCGGTTTTAAACCAAATCCATCCGAAAAGCGCCAGGTTCAAAATTAAACTTATCAATAATATAAAATATCGGTCTGCTTCTGTTGCGGCTAGATATATACCGGATAAAAGACTACACCAGATGACAATACCCAGCCAAAGGTCTTTTTTGGATGGGAAGTACATTTCGGTACCTCCTCTCTCCCAGGAAATTAAAGGCCTGAGGGGTTTATCGAGACAGTTAAATCTTTTCCAAACGCCTGAGGAAATAGCAGAAGAATTTAAAGTTGTTCCAAAAGTACCGTATAAATTTTCGTACAAGTTTGAGGATAGCTCCGGCAAGCAGTCTACAATGATGATTGAGGATTGGGAAATCGGTATGTTGTACTTCAACTGTTTAAAACGAGTGAACGGTGACAAAAAAAGGGCCATCGCTAAGGTCAGAAAAAAATACTATGATTTCTTTAGTACAAGAGATCTCCACTTTTTCCTTGGCACGACGAAGCGGTTCCATAATGTTTCACCTAACCCGTTTATCATTATAGGTGTGTTCTACCCACCGATGCCATCACCAACTAAACAGTTGAGCCTATTTTAAATTTTTACCCCTAGGGGGTATTAGGAGAATCAAAAAGAGCTTGGCTTTTTCACTATTTCTCTTATAAGCTCCTGGTAGTCCACAAAATATTGCGGTTCTCCGCCTGGAGTCCGTCTGATGACATATCCGGATGCCCCCGCATATCGAATGCTTAAACCATCTTCTAGACGAAACCAGACACGTCCATAGGGGTTGTCTTTATCGAGCAAACGCACCGGTTTACTAGGATCCAGATTAAATTTCACACCCAGAGCAGTTAAATCTTCAAACAACCGCCATTCAGGTTCTGTTTCTAACAATAATTGTTCAAGAGTACGCGCACGCTCCAGACCCAGCCGGCTGGTCCAGCGATGTTGGGTAAATCTAATACCTCTGGTATTGATTATAGGAACTTCCATTTCCAATACCTCACCTAATTTAAAAAGCACCTGAGGCTCTTCCAATTTGCGTTTGGGCTTCCAGGGAGTTGCTATTTCCTTCCTTGGGACAATTTCGATGCTTTTCACCGGCGCATAATGGGTTACTGCCCCGGGTTTGCGTATTTCTTGCGGGGAATAAATTGCCACCCATTTGGCAGCATATTGTCGCTCTTGGGTTTTCAGCAAAGGCATATAATATAACTGCTTCTCAATTATCCATTGTAAATGCTGGCGCTGGTTCCCTGCGCTCAAGGTACCTATAACTACGGGTTCCGCTGCAGATGAACGCCAGTCCATAGCTCGTTCATAGATGCTGTGCGGTAAAGTATGTTGTGCGATGCTGAACCCGCCCATTTTCAATCTGCTGCGCAGCCATTCTCTAACATATTCTTTGTTGGCAGGTAAAAACGGTAAAGCTCCTACTCCAATCTGATTCAGAGCTTTCCACAGTCTGCTTTCATAGAAAGGAACTTCGGTTACCCCTCCTGGAAAAACTGCCGCCGCCTCTACCACTGTTCTTCTTTGTACTGTGCTGCCATCACTGCGTCTTTGAGATTCCAGAATGGCATCCCGATATCGGTGCATGGAATTTAGAGTATCTTCGGGAGGCCCTGGGGACTTATAGCGGGTTATGTATTCAGGTGAAGCATCCAGCCTGTACTTGGCATCAAGAACCAGATGCATTGTTGGCCAATCCTTTTTTTCTAGGGTAATCACCATATCCGGGCGCTGAGGAATGAGCATGGCTTCCCCTCGGAAGCTGGGGTTATAGGTGGCTGTTATGCGCCCTTCTCCATCTGTTGCAAAACTTATGCGTTGTTCCCGCCCCCGGTTCAGTAAAACTCTTAGGCCGTTTTGTTGGACTGCAAACAACTCTTTTACTGGAATCTGCTGCCCTGTCTCCTTGCTAATTATACGAAGCAAGGCTAAATAGCACCAGTACTCATAGAGAAGATTTAAATCCTTAACTGATAAATGTAATGGCCCGCCTTCTATTCGCAATCCTAATGATAAGGCCAGGCAGTATTGATAGGCTTCTCTGTAACCGGGCGATTTTAATAACTGTAAGGAAGCAAAACCTGGAGGAATATCACCGCCGGCAGCAGCAGCCAGCGGTTCCAAGCACTGCAGACGCAGTATGCGCTTACTCATATTCCCTAATTCATGCAAAGCTTTTTGGCGCCGGGGTGTATCTTTTAACTGACGCTCTTCCATTCTTAATTTGTTCAATCGTTGTTGAATAAGGTACAGCTGCCTTGATAACCAGCGGTGTTCCACTGTATCTAAAGTGCTCTGGGGGCGGTCTTCGTAAATATATTCACGAATAGGTATCTTGTTTTTTGTATAGATAAATCCGCCTCTACCAGCGCCCCGTCGCACTGCCGCCAAAACCCGTCCGTTGATATGCTTAATCTTTTCTGCCTGTACAGGCATCTGCTTCCTTTTTAATCCCCGGATAGGTTTGTGCGCAATAAAATTCAGCGCTTTTTCTAATTCATCGATCAGGCTCCGCAGTAGTATGAACCATTCCAAGTCGGTCGCTTGAGGAACAGTCAGCTTGGTACCGGTTTGGTAAGTGGATCGCAGATATTCCATAGCTAATCCAGTCATTATGTCCTGTACAGATGCCAGAATTTCTGCGTAGTCACTGGCATAGTCCAGCTTGCTTGGAAAAACCTCAACTTGAAAAGAGAACTCCGGTTTGCCATCAACCAGGACGGTAAAATCGCTGTAACCTATCTGAGAGCCAAAGTTAATGTAGCCAAATGCTGTCGAGTGTTGATCATGATAATCTAAATCACTAATAATGACCGGATCGGAATGTTTTATATCCAGCCTGTGTCCGGAAATACATCTGGCGTATAGTTTGTAATCAGTTTCTTCGAAGAGACATGGCCCTGCATCTATTTCAGGACAATTTTCAAGCTGGGGAGGTACTCCCTGCCGCCATACTTTATGCCATATAAGATTCGTTCTGTGTTTGGTCAAAATCAGTCGACCGGTTGCATCCTTATTAGGTAGTATTGCCGGTTCTTTGCTGGCTGATTGGCTGAGTTTCAGATATACCAGATCGCTTTCTAGTTCAAAAAGCAAGCTCATGATATCACATCCAAAAAGATGTAAAACCTTCGTTTTCTAAGCGCTCCCACATTAGACAAAGCCTTGCTGCAGTGCGAGGATAGCGGGCATTTTCTAAAAAGGTAAGCCGGCCGTTTTTATCCCAATCCTCAACAAGTTTCTGTGCATCTTCTTCGCTTATCGTTTTCGAGCCTTTAACAGCCCAACCTAGGAGCTGTAAGACAACTTTCCGAATAGGGGTGCTGCCGCCGATGATTCGAGGTAGAATCTTCATCTGTAAAGCCAGATCTAAAGGATTAACCTGCATCTTATCCGTAGTAACGAAAGAATCTATGATATCCTCTGCATGCAATACAAATAAGGCCACTTCATCCCTTACACGATAACCGACTTGCAACTGCGCCTGTGTTAAAATGGTATTAACCTCGGTCAGAACCCTAATAACCTCATCTATTTTTTGTTTTTCTTCGTCGGATATATCCTTGAGCCCATTTAAGCTGATAGCGCGGGGAAACCAGCGTTCCACCGGCCATTCCTTGATGTCTGGGCTTTCGTCAAATTCAATTCCCCACAAATCTAGATTTAATTCATAAAACTCCAGTGTGAAAGCACGGTCCAGTACTTTACGGCTGAAACCATAAGCGCTTTCATCCATATTGACAGTACCGACAATGGCCAGATTGGGCGGCAACGCCAACTGGCCCCATTCTTTATCTTCTTCCCTTAAATCCTGACAAAGAAGCGGTCCACTAATAAATTTGCCAGTGCTGTCTGGGTGACGGTTTTCTATCTGGCTCAAAACCTCAGCAAAGTAGTGTTCTACCCGCGCCAGGTTCATCTCATCCAATATACAGACATAATGCCTATCGGGATTATTTGTTGCCTCCCGAACAACCTTAAGCAAGGCTCCCGGTTTAAACTGCCCCTGTAAATCACAGTAACCCAGAACATCAGAGCTATCCGTCCAGTCAGGCCTTACAGGAATCAAATGACTATTGCCGCCGGTTGCCTGGCTAATCAGTGCCGGTAATTTTGATTTTCCCATTCCAGAAACTCCGGCCAGAATCACGAACGGTTTTGTTCGTAAAGCTGTAACATAGGCAGCTATTTGCCATGGTTCGAAGATGAAACCTTGGGAGGCAATGTGTTCGATTAAAGAGGATAGCATGTCGCTATAATCTATTTGAGGCTTTGTGTTGCTATTATCAAATAATGCCCATTCTGGCCATGTAGTGCTGGGTTGTGATTCTTGTATAATTTTCAGCCCATTTCGATTAAACCTGAACAAATAACCCTGCTTAACTCTTCCTGAACTATCTATAGGTCCTTGGTAAATATCTAACTCCAGGATTTTTTGGGCTATCCCTTGAATATTTATTACAGGGTTAAGTTCATAATAATTAGTTTTTGCTAACCGTCCTCGTTCATGATTCCGATGTTCATTTGTTAATAGTGGATTTTCTGTTTCAATAGCTGTTGATGTAATTTTGCTTACATACCTTATTGCTTTATCAGCGTAGTGAACAACGATATCTCCGACTTTTAATTCCTTCATGGTTTCCCAATGCTGTATAGTTCTACCATCGGTGCTATGAAGGGGGGCAAACAATATACCCTTTTTTCTTTCAGCAGTCAAAGAACTACCCTGATTTACCCACCAAACATTAGGGTTGTTATCAACTGTAATAAAATTTACTAAATAGGTAAAAGGAGTGTCTGTGCGAATAAAATCTATGTACTCGGCTTTATTATCAGGAACCCTAATATAACCACCACTACTGCCTGCTTCTTCTTTTAATTTTCTCTTATTTACCAGGTAAGTATAACTGCTGCTTAAACGCGAAATCAGCAATTCTCTAAATTCGTTATTTCCCTGCCAATCTAATATTAAAGTGTCTGTTTCCACACCACGATCTCGGTTAGTTAGTTTTGCGTCAAAGGTCCGCCCTTCGAAAATTAATTGAACCTCATGTGACTCACCTTTTTTCAGATGTTGGCCATCATTGGCAGCTTCAAAAAACTGATGAAACTCAACTGGTATTTGACTGCCATATACAAAAATTGACCAGTCAACCTTTTTCCTGCCGATTAAATTTGGAATTCCGGCCGGTCTAGACCAACTTCTTACTTGGAGTTCCGAATTATCATTATCATCATGAGAGATGTTGACTATCTTAAAACCTTTTTTGGCCAGATAACTATTAGACTCATGACCACCACTAAAAGAGCTCACCGGCTGCCCTGTCGCCATCGATATAATTTGCTTTACCGGATACAATCGTCCCTCTCTTTCTATAGCATATTTATGATTTCTATTGTTTTGCCAGTTCAACCATTCTGCTTTATTGCGATATTCTTCATCAAACTTTTTCATTGCATCTAATATAGTGCTTTCAGGCACATCTGGTATCACTTTGTATCCCCCCGTTACTGGCTGCTCAATAAGATTGATTGTTATATCTAAACGGATCATTGCAAACTGTATGCGCTTCAGTGAAAAAATGAAATAATGACCCTATACTGTAAAGCAATCCTTGTCTGCTTTTATGTAATATCCAGAAATAGACGGTTATTTTTGTTTAAAATAGCTATTGAACAATGATAGGGTAGGAGCAGGGAGAACTATATAATTTCTCCCTGAATCTTTCGTTTACACATGTCGTTATCGATGACTGTTTATAATAAGCATGTTATAATACTGGTTTCGTTTGCTGTGAGATAGCTGAGTAGGATTAAGCTATGATAATTGGTCTTCTCTCCGCCAAAAAATACATTGTTTTTACAAATTTATGCTGCTTATCCTATGTTTTTATCTATATTTCTATCAAAATTTGACATTCATGTTATTACATTCGTTTGATATTCCGAAAATCCTCTTTCCACATGTGTTTATTGGGTTTATTGTGAGTTTATCCCAAAGACATTCCTCGCATAGATACTTAGTAGGCTCGGGGATAAAAGCGTTTCCCCTTGTAAAGCGCAAAAGTACCGCTTGCCGTCCGACTTGTCGAATGACAGTGAACGGGATTATATATTGTTAAAGGTGACAGGGGGGCGGGGGGTAGGGGTAGCTTATATTAATTTTTAACAATAAATCATTTTTATCCTTTGACAATGATCACTGAGTTTATATTAGCCGTATAAAAATGACACCAACCATGATTACATGATTGGTGTCAGGATTTTTGTTTTTCTACTGTCTACTTGCTAGGGAGCAGTTACTCCTCCCAGTTATCAAGATTAGCGATCTGTCTGGCTGCAATACGGGACATACTGTAGGTTCCGCTAACGGCATGACCACTGCCAGGATAGTTGCGACCCAACCATCCGCCTGCGTCGATACCTGCCGCGAAGAGACGGGGAATCGGCTTTCCGAAGACGCTGATAGCCTGGCAATTCTCATCTACTTTGATACCACCGTATTGCACTACTATGGCAATTGTCCAAGGCATTTGAAAGGCGTAGAATGGGGCTGAAAGCGGCTTTACGGTGCCACCTTTCTTATGGAAGTCTGGATCTTCACCTTTGGCTGCGTATTGATTCCAGCGGTTTACGGTGTTTACCAATCCTTCTTGGTAAATACCGGCTTTTTTAGCCAATTCCTCAATGCTATTGGCCTCAATTATCGCCTCCTTAAGTTCTTCTCTCACGGCTTCGATGGACTGGTTGTCAAAGATTTGCCAGCTGAGACCATCCTCCTGTCCCTGGAATAACTTGCCAACTGTATCGGAATGATAATCCTCGTTGACGTAACGCTGGCCCCATTTGTTAACAATGATGGAGGGGAAGCTTTCGCGTTCTTTACCGCGCGTAGTGGTTCCAAGCGGCACGGCCACGAGTGGGGAAGTCAGGGATTCGTGCATATTCACGAGGTCGGCGCCTACAGCCTGAGCCATTTTGATGGTGTCACCGGTGGAGCCTTTACCACCGTAAGCAATACGTTGTGCACCGTAGCGCATATATTGAGCCAACATTTCCGGGTTATTGCACATTCCACCGCCGGCCAAAATCACACCTTTGCGGGCTTTGATGTTGATGCTATTACCGCCGCTGTTTGCCACAACACCGATGACTTCGCCATCAGAGTTTGTGATCAGCTTAGTGGCGGGGGTTTCCATAAGCAGGCGCACGCCAAGCTCTTTAGCCTTCTTCTCCACAAAGGAGTGAATGAACGGGCCACCCATCGGCTGATCCGGGGCGACTACCAGTACGCCATGCATCACAGGTGGAGTGACATCGGCGCAGTAGGGCTCTTCTTCAGGGCCGGTGTAATACATATTTTCAGTGCTGAAAGGAACACCTAGCTCGACGAGCCATTCGAATGTGTCACGCAACTCAGTGGCTAGGGTGGTAACCAGTTCTTCGTTTGCCTGTCCTTTGGCACAAGCTAACAGGAATTTAGCATAGGCTTCAGGGGTATCGGTGATACCGGCTGCTTCTTGGAGAGATGTACCACCACCGCAGGCAATAACACCGCTGTGCAATGCTGTTGAGCCACCAACTCGATTTTCCTTTTCCAGAACAATTACATCTAGGCCAGCTTCGGCTGCCGTGATAGCACCGGCCAGTCCACCCCCAGATCCAACGATAACCACATCAGCTTCATCGTCCCAGGTGGTAGGCATCCCGTCTTTGGACCCGGAAGCAGTACTACACCCGGTCAATACACTGGCTCCAATAGCTGTGCCGCCGGCTAAGATCCCGGCCTTTTTCAAGAAATCTCTACGGGAAATATTACCAGATCTAGTCTCCTTGTTTTTCTCAACAGACAATGTAAAACCTCCTTATGAAGTGATAGCGGTTAACTCTTAACCTTCTAGTACAGTCTTGCCTGCTACATAGCCACAGGTGAGTGTATGTCCATGGCTATTGCCTGAACTCATATGTTCCTCCCTTCGCAAAAAAATTTAGTTTTTTATGCAGTTAATTCAATAGTACTACAACTCAAATATACTATCCTCTGTAGAAATGCCCAAAAGAGGATGATATTCTCTGTATCAATCTCTGATGATATGTTGGGATTGTATGATTAGATTGATTTATACGGCTCTCTACAACAATGCTTTTATCTTATGTAGCCTAATGGGTGATGTTGTATCGAAAATGTTACTATTTCAACAGACTCATCAGATACCAATACAGTTTGCATTTCGAAATGCTGAAGCACCTACCGATATACCTTTTAAACAAGACCTTTACAAAATAATGTTCGGACTGTTTTGTCTTTTACTTTTTTGAAATGAGAAATTTAAACAACAATTGGAGTAGGAAAAACAGGTTTTGAGCGTACCTATAAGGAATTGAAACCCGACAACAACTCTACCATCAGAGGAATATCATTAATAATAGTGAATTATGTTATATAAAAGTACGTTTTGATTACAAGTATGATTTTTTATTGGAGGGGAAAATGGCATTGATGAACATTTTTTTAATTTTGACGATGATTGATCACAAGGAATACACACCAAGCCCTTGAGGGTCCGTTGTAGGCTGGCATCTATTTAGAAAGCTGACTGACATAAACAATCAGAAACGGAGTAAAACTACAATCAAAGCAAGGCTGTCTGGGAAGGGAGTATATACATGACAAGGGATACCAACCTTTTGAAAAATGACAGATTTGCAGCTTTGGCAGGGATTGAACTTGTTAAGGTGGAGCCTGGGTATGCATTGGCGAAAAT
>LFRM01312074.1_pt1 | contig 17550 bp, 13 predicted proteins | sample 618341 | NCBI WGS metagenome assembly LFRM01 (sample SAMN03654438, study PRJNA283298) | anaerobic digester metagenome | isolation source: pool of bioreactors CSTR01a, CSTR02a, and CSTR03a thermophilic anaerobic... | place: Denmark: Kgs. Lyngby | collected 2014-05-21 | reverse complement strand
TGCCGGCATATCAGTTGTCTTCATTTCACCTTTATTGCCGCTCAGGCTAAAGGCTTGCAGAGAAAGAACATCGACCAGTCCGATCATGGTTTCGCCATCCATAATTGGTAAAATCATGGGGATTATGAGATGACCATATTCATCACGTAAGGCTTCAACCGTCGCTTCAAAATCAGCATTGGGTTCGTCCATGCGATTTATAAAGAAAGAGATTGGCATATTTTCGTTGCCTGCGTTGCGTACCGCCTTTTCTACGCCTACAGCCACTCCGTCTTTGGCAGACATGACGATCAACACAGCATCACCGACGCCCATGCCCAGCATTTGTTCTCCCAGAAAATCAAAATCTCCCGGTGTGTCAATTAAATTTATTTTATTCTTTTTCCATTCAAAGGCTGCCAGACTGGTATTTATAGAAATACCACGACGAATCTCTTCGCTGTCAAAGTCACTCACCGTATTGCCTTCGTTGCTCTTGCCCAGACGGTTAATGTCACCGGCGTTAAATAAAGCGGCCTCGACAAAAGCTGTTTTGCCGGCGCCGCCATGACCCATGACAGTAATGTTACGAATATTTTCTCTTGTGAATTTCATTAAAAATCTCCCTTGATCTTTTTGTTTCTCAGCTATTATACAGTGACTACACTCTACTGACAAGAAGTCAGCGCACCTGAAACTTAAGCTGTATACGGTTTTAGCTTAGCTGTAAAGTGGCGCAGGACCTCTGCCTGCTCTAATATTTCAAAACCTTGGAATTCTTCTTTTCTTTTTACGACATCTGCCAATTTTTCCGCAACGTAATCAAGATGTGCCTGTGTGTAAGTACGGCGGGGTATGCAGAAACGTGACAACTCCAGATCGGCTTGCAGCTGCTCACCGGTTTGCGGATCCGGATCAAGAATAAATGACCCGATATCGCAGCCACGAATACCGCCTTCAAGATACAAAGCTATACAAAAGGTATGTGCCGGAAAGCGATAGAATGGAATATGCGACATTATTTTTTTTGCATCAACAAAAACAGCATGGCCACCTGTGGGATATTGGATCGGTACACCCAGCTCACGGCAGCGTTCTCCCAGATATTGTGACTGACCGACATAAGAACGTAAAAATACTTCGTCGATTCCTTCGGTCAAACCTACTGCCATAGCCGCTAAATCTCTGCCTGCCAAACCTCCGTATGTGAGAAAACCTTCGTGCGGAATCACCCGGGCTTTTATAGCTTTTATTAATTCTGTATCTTCACGCACTCCAACCAGTCCACCCATGTTGACGATGCCGTCTTTTTTAGCAGAAAAGGTAAAGGCATCTCCCTCAGCAAAGATGTCTCGTATAATCTCTTTGAGTGATCGGTTCTGCTGACCTTGTTCACGTTCTTTGATGTAAAAGGCATTTTCTGCATAACGGGCAGCATCAATAACTAAAGGAATCTGATTTTCCTTTGCTATCGATCCTACTTCCTGAATATTGGCCAAAGATACTGGCTGGCCTCCGGCAGAATTACAGGTGATAGTCATTACGATACAGCCAATTTTTTCACTGCCATACTCTCTGATAAGCTTTCTTAGTTTATCAACATCCATGTTGCCTTTGAATGGAGCGTAGTTCTGGGTATCTGACGCCAGGGGAGATACGCAGTTAATTACTTTGGCTCCGGCTAAACTTACATGGCCTGATGTAGTGTCGAAATGGTAATTTGAAATAGAGACCATACCGGGTTTAAGTAAAAGAGGGAACAGCATATTCTCGGCGGCACGACCCTGATGTACAGGTTGAATATAATCATAGCCAAATATATCGTGTGCCACCTCCATCAGCTGCTTGTAGCTGCTTGAACCGGCATAACTTTCATCCCCCAGCATCATTGCTGACCACTGCCGGTCACTCATCGCATTGGTACCACTGTCTGTCAGCATGTCAATATAGACATCTGAACTGTCCAGGCTGAACAAATTGTAATCAGCCGCCTTGATAGCTGCCTCCCGATCCTGGTAACTTGTCTGCTTAATTGCTTCTACCATTTTAATTCGATATGGTTCCGGAATGTACTTTGCCATGTTCCCCCCTTTTATGTTCTTCTTTGTTTTAACAAACCTATAACTGTTTTAATTTATTAAATATTTTCTTTCATAAAAGCTATAAGATCACGTTCAACTTCTTCGCAATTTGTTTCATTCAGCAATTCGTGTCTGGCACCGGCATATTCCTGCACACGGACATTGGTCATGCCTATTTTTTCATATTGAGCAGCCAGTTTTGCTACCGCCTGACCCATATCCCCAACGGGATCCTCGCTGCCGCTTGCTATCAATATCGGTAAATTCTGCTGCATCATTTTTAGATTATTTTCATTATAGAGAGTTAAAATACCGTCGAACATGTCTATATAAGCACGTGTCGTAAATAAAAAAGTGTTGCGCGGATCTTTGATGTACTTATCTGAAACATCAGAATCACGGCTCAGCCACTCCACGCCGGTTTTGTTTTCCAATTTAAAAACTTTGTTGTTTGCCCCCAAAACCATTTTGTGCAAAAAAGGACTGCGGTAACGCGGGCCGCGGATTTTTTCTATCAGGGAAGCCAACAAACGACCTGCACTAACTGTATATTTGGGTTTCAGGCTCGTTCCTAAAATGACAGCTCCAGCAATTCTCTCTTCCGGAAAACGATAGATAAACTGACGAACATAAAAGGAACCCATAGAATGGCCCAGCAAAAAACAGGGAAGATCGGGATAGGTTTCGCGTGTATCCCGGTAGACCTTATAAACATCCTGCAAGACCAGTTCATTGCCGTTTTCTTCAGCGAAAAAACCCCAATCATCTGTCTTTTCCACTGAATCACCATGACCTAAATGATCATGACCAACAACCTGGATTCCTGCTTTCGCCATGGACTGTCCAAAGCGATCATAGCGTTCTATGAATTCAATCATTCCGTGTGCTATTTGCAGTATTGCCCAAGGTTTTTCATTGGGCGACCAGCTAATGACATTAAGTTTTGTTTTTTGATCACTGGAAAGAATTTGTTTTACTTTTCTCTTCATTATCTTGTCCTCATATTTTCAGCAACTTTTTGCAAAATTTCTACAGCACTCTGCCGATCTTCTATTTGCATCAAACGGTCACGATACACTGCAGCATTGCGGACGCCACGAACATAATGGGCAAATTGTGAGCGCATCTCTTTGCAGCCCTGCTCTTCTCCCAGCAGTTTTATCATGCCATCAAGATGATTTAAAACTGCAGCCAGCCAGCGATCACCACTAACTTCCCGCGGCTTTCCTTCCTGTTTCATTCCTGCCCGGATTTGTTCAAAGACAAATGGATTTCCCATGGCCGCACGACCGATCTGGTAGGCATCAAGCTTCACTATTTCCTGCAGCTGACGGATATCATCTGCAGTTTTGATATCACCATTGCCACAAAGAGGCAGGTTGCATTGAGCACGCACTTCCGAAAAAACCTGCCAATCGGCTTTTCCGCCATAAAACTGATTGCGACTGCGCGCATGAACTGTGATGCCGGCAACACCTACATTTTCCAGGCGCTTTGCCAAAAGAGGTGCGCTGATTTCGTGTTCATCCCAGCCACTGCGCATTTTTACAGTTACAAATTTATTAAACTCAGCAGCGGCCTCTACAGCAGCAGCCGCAATGGCGGTAGCCAGATCAGGCTTATTCATCAAAGCAGCTCCGGCCCCGGTTCCACAAACTTTCTTGACCGGACAACCCATATTGATATCGATCCAATTGGTCTGACCGTAGACAGGATGCTGCAGCACTGTTCTTATAGCCGTAGAAAAATCTTGCGGGTCGTGGCCGAACAGCTGTATGGCGTAAAGTCGTTCTCTGGGATCAGCTTGAAGAAAACGCGAAACTTTTTCCATGTGTGGATTATATACAATCCCGCGCGCGCTAACCAGTTCGCTTATAGTGAATGAAGCAGACAGCTCACTCACCAGGCCACGAAAGGCCGGTGTACTGGTGCCGGCCATCGGTGCCAGCCCTAATATCAGTCCTTGTTCTGCACTGAACATAGCTAAAAAATTGTCGCGCTTTTTGCTCATCCTAACCTCTGAAAATGGATTGTTTATTAAAATTCAAATCAGCAAATTTAATAACTCACCGTAATTATTAATGACATCTATTTGTGTCCGCAGTTCTGCTGTAAGTTCAGCCGCTTCACGCCGGTAAAAACAAGCATGGCCACTGTCATACCACACAGGGTGCATTCCCACAGCCAGTGCTCCTCCGAGATCACAGTGAATATCATCTCCCACATACCAGCATTCTTCTGGCTTTAAGCCACTTTTGTGCAAGGCACTGAGGAAAATCCATTTTTCCGGTTTGCGCAGTATGGTTTCGCTGGAAGTGACAATAAATTCAAAATTATGATCCAAATGATTATCAATGCGAGCTTGCATTGATTCGCTGCTGAAAGAAATGTTTGAAATTACCGCAGTGCGGATGTTCTTCTTTTCCAGTTGGTCCAATGTTTCTTGCAAACCTGGCATTGCTTCAGCCGGACAGGCGGAAAACCAATATAGTTTTTCACATTCAAGCATGGGCAAATCACAAGAAAGCTCAAACATCTCCAAAATAAAATTGAGAGTGTCCGCAAAAGAGACTTCTACTGAATTGGCAAAGGCGAGCGAACGGATGTCTTCGTGCAGTTCTTCGGAAAACTTTACTATTTTTTCGATGGCTATATTTTCTTTTGGATGCAGGTGGGGTGCCAAGGCTTCAAAAGCTATACGGCTGTCAAAGCTTTCTTCATGTATCAGAGTTTGTCCGTAATCAAAGAAAATCATACGTGGATTAGTTGTCGTCATAAATACACCTTTCTGTTTCTAAATGTTTATTCACAAGCATTAAGTATCAGATAAAAACAATCCTATTACTGGACTTATCTTACAAATTAACATGTTCAGGTAATAATTGCTCTATATTTCATAATATTTCGTGCTTTCTGCTTTATTATCAAGGCTGTAAAAAGGCTGATAGTGTATGATAAAATACATAAGTTCAAGAATTAATAGTGGCAGAGTCCCTAATGGACGAAAGAGTGGATAGTTAAATGAAAAGAACAAAATATTGTGGTCATTTCTCAGAAAAGGACGTCGGAAAAGAAGCTTGCGCCTGTGGTTGGGTACATAGCAAACGTGATATGGGGGGAGTAATCTTTATCGATTTAATCGATCGGGAAGGCGTATTGCAGATTGTCTTCAACCCTGAAAATACTGACAGCGAAACTTTCGCTTTAGCTGAACGTGTAAGAAGCCAATCCGTGTTGGAAGTATACGGAAATTTGCATCTGCGTGATGCTGAGACAGTAAATCCTAAAATTGCGACCGGTACTGTCGAACTTCGGGTAAAGAAAGCCAAACTTTTATCTGCCGCAGAAACTTTACCTTTTGTACCGGAAGAAGCCGGCAATGTCCGGGACGAACTCAGATTACGCTATCGTTACCTGGATCTGCGCCGTCATGATCTGAAAAATAATTTGCTGCTGAGGCACCGTGCCAGCGCCCTGATTCATTCTTTTATGGATAAAAACGGCTTTATTGAAGTTGAAACTCCGGTGCTGGGAAAAAGCACTCCGGAAGGGGCACGAGATTATCTCGTGCCCAGTCGCGTCCATCCGGGGAGTTTTTATGCCTTGCCACAATCTCCGCAAATATACAAACAGCTGCTGATGGTGAGCGGGTTCGATCGCTATTACCAGATAGCCCGTTGTTTCCGGGATGAAGATCTGCGAGCCGACCGGCAGCCGGAATTTACCCAGCTTGACCTGGAAATGTCTTTTGTAGAAGTCGATGACGTGCTGGAAATTCTGGAAGCTTTAATGAAATATCTCGTTCGCGAGCTAAAAGATGTTGAAATAGAATCAGCGTTTCCGCGTATTTCCTGGCAAGAAGCCATGGACAGATACGGATCGGACAAGCCTGATCTGCGTTTTGACCTGCCCATTATAGATATAAGCGACATAGCCGAGAAATCCGATTTTTCTATATTCCGCCAAGCTCTTAAAAGGGGCGGCGTGGTCCGCGCTATCTGCGTTCCTGGTAAAGCTGATTTTTCCCGTTCAGTAATTGATGATCTTACTGAGTTTGCAATTACAGAAGGCGCTAAAGGGATGGCCTGGATAGCCTGGCGTGAAGACGGTGAAATTTATTCTATTCTTGACAAATATTTCACAGAAGAGCTGATGCATGAGTTGTTGGAACGTGTGCAGGCAAAGCCGGGTGACTTTATCTTGTTTTCAGCCGATCAGCTGAAAACAGTCCGTCACGTCAGCGGTGCTTTACGTTTACGTCTCGCTGACTTGCTGGAGTTACGTTCTTCGGATCAACTGCATTTTTCTTTTGTTGTTGACTTTCCCATGTTCGAATTCAGTGAAGAAGAAGATCGCTATGTTGCCCAGCACCATCCTTTCACCATGCCAAAAGCTGAAGATCTCCGTTTTCTGGAAAATGAACCCGAACGCATGGAATCCCAGGCCTACGATTTGGTCTTAAACGGTACCGAACTTGGATCAGGCAGTATCCGCATCCATGACAGAGCTATTCAGGACCAGATATTCCGTAAGCTCGGGCTGGCAGAGGATGATATCCAGCAACGTTTTGGCTTTCTGCTCGATGCTTTCCGTTATGGTGCACCGCCGCACGGTGGTTTCGCGCTGGGACTGGACCGTCTGGTCATGCTGCTGGCAGATGCACCTTCTTTGCGTGAAGTAATTGCCTTCCCCAAATTAAGCAATGCTTCCGATCCCTTGACAGACGCGCCCAGTCCGGTGGATCAGGCACAGCTGGATGAGTTGCAGATTTCACTGACAGAGCAAGCAGCTGCCGCTAGCGGTCTTTTTTCTGAACAAAAAGACGACTCTGCAGCTAAAACCTTCGATTTACAGCATCTGGAACAACTTTCCAGCCTCAGACTGACCAATTCTGAGCGCACCGGCATGCAAAAAGAAATTGAGAACCTGATCACCTTTGCAGACCAAATGGCAGAGCAAGACACTGATTCAGTTGAACCCACCCGTTCTATGATAAAAGATCAGGGCATTTTTCAAAGAAAAGAACGAGAGCCGTCACTTAGTCAGGAAGCTGCTTTGGCAAATGCTGCCGTGACCGAAGACGGTGCTTTTGTTGTGCCGGCTGCAGTGGAACAGGAGTTATAAATGTTTACAGATAAAATGACAATATATGAAATAGCGGAGGCTTTACGCAACAAGGATTTTTCCGCCCGCGAACTGGCCCAGTCCGTATTGGATAAATGTTCAAAACTTGAAAAACATCTTGGTGCTTATCTCACTCTCACTAAAAAGGAAGCATTGCAACAGGCGGAGCAAGTTGATAAATTTTTGGCCGATGGCAGGGAACTGCCACTGCTGGCAGGAATCCCGATTGCCTTAAAAGATAATATCGCGGTTAAAGATATCCCCTGCACTTCAGGCTCGAAAATGCTGGAAAATTTCATCCCTCCTTATAATGCTTTTGTCTGGGAGCAACTACAGAAAGCCGAAGCAGTATTAATCGGCAAAACCAACATGGATGAATTTGCCATGGGTTTTTCCACAGAAAATTCTTATTTTAAAACTACAAAAAACCCTCATGACCTAAGCCGTATTCCCGGTGGCAGTTCGGGCGGTTCAGCCGCTGCCGTGGCCAGCGGAGAAGCTATTTGCGCCCTGGGTACTGATACCGGAGGCTCAATCAGGCAACCCGCCTCCTATTGCGGCATAGTCGGTTTGCGTCCAACCTACGGACTGATTTCTCGCCGCGGAGTCACTGCAACGGCTTCGTCAATGGATACAGTCGGACCGTTGACCAGAACAGTGCGTGACAATATGATTGTGCTTTCAGCAATCTCGGCCTGGGATGCCAAAGATTGTTCTTCATCCAGACAAAGTTTTAAGCTGGTGGACGAACTGTTTAAATCTGATAAATCGCAAGCCAAACCTTTAAGCGGCATCACAATCGGCTGGCCCGATCAGAGCTTGGAAGCAAATCTGGAGGATGATGTCATGCAGAAGCTAGCAGCTGCTTTAAAAACTTTTGAGTCTCTGGGAGCTAAAGTAAAAAAGCTGCAAATTAAAACAATCAATGCTGCTCTTTCTGCCTATTACGTTCTGGTCTGCGCGGAAGCAGCCTCAAACCTGGGCCGTTACGACGGTATTCATTACGGTTACCGCAGCCCGAATGCTGAAAGTTTGAACGATGTCTATATCAACTCTCGCTCCGAGGCTTTCGGCTATGAAGTCAAACGCCGTATTCTGCTTGGTAATTTTGCACTTTCAGAAGAATACTACGAAAATTATTTTGTAAAAGCTCAAAAAATCCGTAGTCTTGTCATCCGCGAATTTGAAGATTATTTAGATAACTGTGATGTAATTTTTATGCCGGCAAGCACATCAACAGCAGAAAAAATCGGTTCTGCTCCTAAAAATCCTGTGACTTTATACAGCGCAGATATCTATACAACACCGGTCTCTCTGGCAGGACTTCCTGCATTATCACTGCCTTGCGGCAAAGATTCTCAGGGCCTGCCCATCGGCATGCAGCTGGTTGGCAAACAATTCAGTGAAGAATTACTTTACCGTATTGGAGCTGCTTATGAAGATCAGCACAGCCCGGCATTTGAATTGGCGGAGGTAAAAATATGAGTATCCAAAACAGTAAATACGAAGCAGTCATTGGCTTGGAAGTACACGTCGAGCTCAAGACAAAGCACAAAATCTTCTGCGACTGTGAAGTCACTTTTGGCGAGCCTCCCAACACCCATGTCTGCCCAGTCTGCCTGGCTATGCCGGGAACCCTGCCTCTTCTGAATCATGATGTAGTTGAATTCGCTGTAAGTGCAGGTTTGTTAACCCATTGTAAAATCTCTTATTCCTCGCGTATCGACCGCAAAAACTATTACTATCCTGATCTGGCCAAAGCATATCAGCTGTCACAGGCAGATGAACCTCTCTGCAGTAATGGCTATGTCGACGTGAGCACGGAAAACGGCAACTCCAGAATTCGGGTAAACCGCATACATATAGAAGAAGATGCCGGCAAGCTTATTCATACAGACCATGGTACTTCTTTGGTCGACATGAATCGAGCCGGAGTGCCACTGATAGAGATTGTTTCCGAACCCGATATTCATTCTGCCGAAGAAGCTGTGGCTTATCTGCGCAAACTGCGCTCTTTGGTGCGTTATGCAGACATATCTGACGGACGCATGAACGAAGGCTCTTTGCGCTGTGACGTCAACCTTTCTATTCGCGAAAAAGATAGCGAGCAGCTGGGGACTCGCGTAGAAATGAAAAACATCAACTCTTTTAATTACATTGCCCGGGCCATTGAGAGTGAGTTTCACCGTCAAGTCGCCATTTTGGAAGACGGCGGTGTAATCGAGCAGGAAACCCGACGTTATGATGAAAAAAGCGATCAAACGTATACAATGCGCAGCAAAGAAGACGCTGCTGATTATCGCTATTTTCCCGATCCGGATCTCTGCCGTGTCAAAGTAACTGCGCAAGAAATTGAAGCGATACAAGCTGCTCTTCCCAAAATGGCAGACGCTCGCAAAACAGAATATATAAATAATTTCTCTTTTACTGATTATGAAGCAGAACGTCTGACAGAAGATAAAATTGTAGCAGATTTCTTTGAGACGGCAGCTAACAAAAGTCGTTATCCGAAAATTCTATCTAGTCTGATTTTGACTGAACTGTCACCACTTTTTGATGATGACGGTGACGCCGATCTACCACTTTCACCTAGCCGGCTGGCACAACTGGCTGACCTTCTGGGAAACGAAAAAATCAACAGTAACACCGGCAAAAAGGTCTTGCGTCTTTTATTAAAAAATGATTTAGATCCCGAAGCTTACGTCAAGGAAAATAACTTGATGCAGATTACTGATCGTGACAGCCTCCTGCCGCTGATAGAGGCTGCTATCGCCAGCAACCAAAAAGCGGTTGAAGATTACCGTAACGGCAAACAGGCAGCTATTAAAGCGATTATAGGCCGTGTTATGAAAGAAAGCTCAGGACGTGCTCAGCCCTTGCTGGTAGAAGAGATGATTCTCGAACAGATCAGCCAAGATTAAACTAACCAATTTTCTTTGAAAAAAAGAGGCTCCGAACCGGAGCCTTTTTTAATCTTCTTTTTATTAATCATTATTTTAAATATTATCTGAGGCCAAAATCTTTTTATAACTTTCAGCATTGATCGACTTCAACAAGGCCACAGCCAGCTGGATCGTCTTCTCCAGATCGTGCATCTTGGCTATGCCGTATGGTGTATGAATATAGCGCACTGGCACTCCCAGTACTATGGTTGGAATACCAGCACCCATTTTATGTATCTGCCCACCATTGGTGCCACCTCCTGAACGGACAGCTTCCTGAACCGGAATGCCCTTGTTTTCAGCTAAATCAAGTGCAAAGCGCTGAAAGCCCGGATGGGTAATCATGGACCGGTCCATGTGACGCAGCATAGGGCCCCGGCCCAACAGCGTCTGCTGACTGTCAGAACTGCCGAAAGTATCATCAGCCGGTGTACCTTCGAATACTATCGCCAGGTCAGGATTAATAGAGCGGGTAGAAACTTCAACACCGCGTCCGCCAACTTCTTCCTGGGTGCTGAGAGCAGCAATCAGGTCGCAGGACAGATTTTCTTCCTCCAGTCTGCTCACTGTTTCCACCAAAGCAGCACAGCCGATGCGACAATCAAAAGCTTTGCCAATGAGGACATCATTTTGGTCGTCGAAACGGAGTTCTACGTCAGGCACCACAGGTGCTGCAATCCGAATTTTAAATTTTTCTTTAATTTCCTCTGCCGATCGCGCACCCACATCCAGCTGAATCGCAGAAAATTCCACCGGACTGTTGCGCTCTGATTCGCTCATATAATGCGGTGGTTTGCTGGTAGCCAGCGCAGAAATCCATTTACCTTCGGAGTTGCGAACACGAAAACGATGCGACGGCACATTAGAAGCTACCCAGGAACCTAGTGGCAGAATGCGCAGAAGACCCTGTGGGCTTACTGATTGCACAATGAGCCCTACTTCATCCAGATGCGCATCAAGCTGCACTAAAACCCTGTCTTGGCTGTTCCCGGCACGCTCCATGTAAACATTTTGAAAGGGATCCACATACGTAACACCAAATTTTTGCAACAACTCTAGCGCTGTTTCAGCAACCTCGTGTTCAAAACCTGATGGCCCGTTGCCTTCAGAAAAGATCCGAACTGTCTCTAATAATTGGTTGTAAGTGTTTTTTCTACTCAAACTCAATCCTCCTTTTGGTAGTAAGCTAAATACATTTATATCTTATCATCTTTTTATGGTAACTTTGACAGCATATTGATTAACTGTTTAATCATAATGTAGAAAATAACCCAATTGCTAAAATATGGCTTAATTTATATTATGCTAGTAGTTATGTTCCTGATTAACTAATCAAGACACAGATAAAATTTTGTTTTATCGAAGCTACACAAATTAAAATTTAATCAAGGTAAGAAGATGCAGCGTAAACGCTGGAATACAAGGAGCTTAAGGCTGAGCATTCGCATGTAATCTAAATCATTACATATAAAATGCTCGATAAAAGACTAAAAACAATTGTTTTATCATGAGGAGGAAAAATAATGAGTAGATCGTCAGGAGGAAGCCATTCAGCCGACATTGGCAATAATCTCAAAATACCGATGTTTGACAAAGGTACTATGTCCGGCTTGATTTATACATTCACCGGAAATGTAGGTAACTTTATTTTAGTTGCTTTCACCTTAATTGATGTTCTCAAATGGAGCCCCGAACTTGTGTTCGGTCGTGTTGTTCCGGGTATAGCTATTGGACTGTTTTTACAAGGAATCTATTATTCATGGATGGGTTGGAGATTAGCTAAGAAAGAGGGTAGAACTGACGTAACTGCCCTGCCTTCAGGTTTGTCAAGCCCGGCAATATTCGTATTTTTATTTGGCGTCGTCATGCCCTTGCAATTTGCTTTACAAGCTACGGGTCTTGAAGGCCACGAACTGCATCTGCAGACATACAGCGGCGCAGTAGCAGCCTGCTTAGTGGGTGGCTTAGTTGAGATGCTGGGCGGTATAGTCTCTCCTTACATACGCAGATATATACCTCGTGTTGCCATGCTGGCGACGGTTGCAGGAGTAGCACTGGTCTGGATGGGAACCAAAGGGCTTTTTTCAGTAATCGATCAGCCGATTCTGGCAGTCCCTATCTTATTTATTGCTATTCTTGGTCTCATCGGGGGATACAAAATTAAAGGAGTTGATCCTCTATTTCTTTCTTTCACTTTAGGCTTGATTGGAGCCCTGGTATTAGGATATTCACAGTTTACAACTCAGGGATTTGGTTTCCACCTTCCCATTCCTAAGGTTACTCCTGTAATCGCAGGCTTTGCTCTGATCGTTCCATATCTGACAGCGATAATTCCTGTTGAAATTTATAACTTCCTGGAAACCATGGACAACGTTGAGGCAGCCCACGCTTCCGGTGACAGTTACAGTGTTGTCGAAGCACAGATATCTAACGGTGCCTGTACTGTTATCTCGTCTTTATTTGGTGGAATTATTCCTAATACAGTTTGGATTGGACACTCAGGTCTCAAAAGAAGCAATGCCGGTATAGGCTACTCCTGGCTTTCAGGCGTTCTTTTCATGGGCTTTGCCGTAGTCGGCGGATTCCAATTTCTCTATGATCTGATTCCGATTTCCATTGTAGGTATTGTTTATGTCTGGTGTACCCTGACTATGGTTGTCCAAACCTTTTCAGACACTCCGAGACGTCATGCCGCAGCCGCTGTAATCGCACTGATACCTCAAGTTGCTGATTTTGTCTTTACGCAGGTTAACAGCACATTGCAATCAGCTGGTATCTTTCAAGTTACAGCTGAGGTTGAAGCTTCTATGATAGAAAGTGGAGTTTTGTGGGGAGGGCTTCCTGCATTAAAATACGGATCTATTATAACTAGTATGTTGTGGGCTGCTATTCTTGCCTTTATAATTGACAGGCAGTTAATACGTGCAGCAGTCACCAGTTTCGCTTGTGCAGCTTTCTCTTTCTTTGGATTAATGCATTCAGAAACTCTGGGTATCAATATGGGGCCAAAGTTAATGATTGGTTACCTGGTTACCGCTTTGATATTTGTGATCTATCATTACGCAGAGAAGAAAAAGCTCATCGACGTACCGCGTAGATTTGATTATGTATAAACGCAACTGTCAGTAGGTTAAGAAGAAAATTCTTAAATTAACAAAAATTTTTTGTGAGGTAAATATGGATTTTAGATGCATTCGGCTTTTACGTCATTACGATAATGCTGAAGATGAAGATGTAATTTATATCGATGAGTCAGCCCGTTATACGCTGCAAGCTGAGTGGGGCGACAAAGTCAGAGTTCTGGGCAGAAAAGAAACCCTGGCTATAATACAGCCTTTACGCGAAATCGACCGCGACGGTCTTATTGGAAGAGTCAGCCAGAAAATGCTGGATTTAGCCCACATTGAATATGGCGAGGAAGTACTGCTTTCCCATATTGATGATAAATAGCTGATGTCTTTGCGGGAGAAGCAAGTTTCTTTGGCTTCTCCCTTTGACAACCAGGAAAGCATTATTGTTTTTTTCTGCTCAGCATTCACATGGTTAGACTATATTAAAAGGGAGCACAGGTTATAAACTGTGCTCCTTTTTCTTTGGGATTATTTATAAATAGATTTTTGTATTGACAACTCTTATCTTCTAAGCACTTTGTTCTTGATTACTTGCATTTTCTTTCGGATCTATACCGGCCATAAGTAAACCTAAATCATTTCGGGTTGCATCTTCCTGGTCCATTATAGCCATTACACGGCCTTCATAGATAACCAGAATACGATCAGGTATCTCCAGTATTTCATCCAGCTCTGTAGAAACCATTAAAACTGCAGCGCCAGCCGTTCGCGCTTCAATAATCTGAGAGTGAATATACTTGGTAGCTCCAATGTCAAGCCCCCGTGCAGGGTGTACTGCGATTAAAAGCTCGGGATTACGAGATAATTCTCTCCCAACTACCATTTTCTGCTGATTACCTCCGGAAAGATTACGAGATATTTCCATGACATCAGGTGTTTTCACCTGAAACTGCCTGACTATCTCACGACTGCGTTTATCAATCCACTTCCAGCGCATAATACCATTTTTCGAATAAGGCCTATGATCATAGTCCATCATGGATAAGTTCTCACGAATATTCATCCGTCCTACCATACCCATCTTTTGACGGTCTTCCGGAATGTGTCCCACACCTTTTTGCAAGATTTTCTTTGCATTGAAGTCGGTAACGTCTTCTCCCTTTATATAGACCTTACCCGCACTGGGTTGGAGTAAACCGGTGATACATTTTATCAGCTCAGATTGTCCGTTACCATCAACACCACAAATACCCAGTATCTCGCCGCAGGCTACTTCGAAACTGACATCGTTAACGGTCTTGATTTCACGTTCATTTACATGGGACAAATTTTCTACTTTGAGTACTACATCTCCCAGACAGCAGCTTTCTTTCTTTGAAACGAGTTCAACCTGATGGCCAACCATTAATTCGGCCAGATCACTCAGGTCAGCAATTTCATCAACAATGACTCCTTCTGCAGCTACTTCACCGCGGCGTAAAACCGTACAGCGGTCGCAGATAGCTTTAATCTCTGGTAATTTATGGCTGATAAAAATTACAGTCTTGTTCTCTGAAATTAATTGCCTGATAATATCAAAAAGTCCTTCAACTTCCTGAGGTGTCAGAACTGCTGTAGGTTCATCCATGATCAATGTATGGACATCACGGTAAAGAGCCTTCAAAATTTCCAGACGTTGCTGTTGTCCTACCGAAAGATTGCGTACTTCTTCCCAGGGATCAATATCCATGTTATAGCGTTTAGCCATCTCGGTAAAACGCTTGGCAGCAGCGTTTAGGTCCAAAAATTCTTTGTTACCCGTATAACCCAACACGACATTTTCAATAGCCGTATGCGCCGGTATCAGCATAAAGTGCTGATGAACCATGCCTATACCCAGATCTATCGATTCTTTTGGCGATTTGATTTTAACCTTTTTACCTTTGTAATAAATCTCGCCCGCGGTCGGTTCGTACATACCGAAAAGTATGTTCATCAATGTTGATTTCCCGGCTCCGTTTTCACCCAATAAAGCATGAACTTCGCCTTGTTCAACACTGAAACTAACATTCTTGTTGGCGACGACCGGACCAAACTCCTTAGTAATATTTTTCATTTCCAGTAAAGCCATTGTCGTCCTCCTAAGCTTTAATATATGGTACTGCACTACTGGCAGGTTTCTTCGATCTGCGACTTGTAATACACAATGCGATAATAGTTATTATGTAAGGCAGCATGTTCGGAAATTCCGACGGTATTCCCGTAGACAGGGCTTGTAACCGGTAACTGGAAGCATTGCTGAGTCCAAACACCAGCGAGGCTCCGAGAACACCCACAGGTGTATAGTTGCCGAATACAACTGCCGCTATGGCCATAAAGCCACCGCCTGCAACCATACCTTCAGTAAAGAAGCTAAGCTGACCCATGGAAACAAACGCTCCCGCCAGACCGGCCATTAGGCCACTGTAAAGTACGGCCAGAAAACGAACCTTACTGACGTTAATTCCAACTGTGTCACAGGCTTGTGGATTCTCTCCTACAGAACGAACCTTAAGGCCTGTATTGGTACGAAATAGAAAGATTGAAGTTGCAAAAACCATGACAAGGGCTATATAGGCCGGAAGTTTCTGAGAAAACAGCGATTCTCCCAAAATCGGAATATCTTTCAGAAGAGGAATTGCGACACGGTCAAAGGTGTCGATTTGAGGCGGACTGACACTGGCACCAAAAACCGCTCTGTTAACGGTTATTGTCAGACCTGCTGCTAAAATATTCATGCCTGTACCTACAACCGTTTGGTCCGCTTTTACAAACACGGTAAAGATACCGAAAATAGCGGCAAAACCAATAGTGATGACAATGCCTATCAAAGTACCAAGCCAAACAGAACCTGTGTAATATGAGCCCAGAACACCACCCAGGGCGCCGACCAGCATCATACCCTCAGTTCCTATGTTCAGTACTCCTGATCTTTCTGAAATTAAAATCCCGAGAGCTGCCAGGAGTGTCGGAGTCGCCAAGCCTAATGTAGAAGCTAAAAAACTAGAAATTTCCTTCATGCTTACTCTTCTCCTTCCATATTATCGCCGTCATTTAAATCGTCTTTACGCAGAGGCAGCTGATCCTTGCCAGTTGCATCTTCCGGTTCGGGAGCAGGCAGGGGCAATCCCATTTCGTCCTGGGCAACCGGATGAAAGCGGAAAAGACGTTTACGTCTAAACATAAACATTCTGCGACCCGCAATAAACAAGATAACAAAAGCTTGAATAATCAGGGCGACAGAAGATTTAACATCTGTCATCACTTCCATGCTTAATGAACCGGCTGATAGACCGCCAAAGAGCACACCTGCTACAAGAACTCCAACGGGGTTCAGGCTACCTAACAGCGCAACCGCAATTCCGGTAAAACCATATGAGACGGAAAATGAAGTCATATGCAATCTCATTTGTATGGAGATCATTTCAATACAACCACCCAGACCTGCAATACCTCCGGCAATAAATAATGAACGCAGCGTTGCTGCTTTAATACTAATTCCAGCATATTCTCCGGCGGAAGGATTGAAACCAACAATTCTGGCTTCAAAGCCTTTGGTAGTTTTCCATTGATAAAAATAATAGAGTACTACACATATCAATAAGATGATAAGCCCCCAATGCAGTCGGATGCCCTTAACAATGGGACCCAGAGTAGCTGTTTCGGGAAATCTGGCAGATTGCGGATAAGTTGATTGTCCGGGTTCCATTAATGGGCCGTTAACCGCAAAAGAGACTAAATACCTTGCGATATAGTTCAACATAATGGTTGTAATCAATTCGGATGCACCGCCCTGAACCTCAAACACCGCTACTAACAAGCCATAAAGCGCTCCACCTAAAAAACCTGCCAACAGAGTCAAAGGAAGATGGGCTATTTTAGGTAAATCAACCAGGAGAGGCAGCTGTACTGCCACTATGGTTGAAAATAACGCTCCCATAATGAATTGACCTTCTGCACCCAGATTGATAATGCCGCAACGCCGGGCAACAGAGAATGACAGGGCAGTAAAAACAAAGGGAATAGCTTTAATGATGGTGTCTTGCCAGGCAGCCACACTGCCAAATGCACCCTTGAACATAAATCCATATGCATCAAGCGGGCTGGTGCTGCTGGTTAACAAAATAATTACGCTTCCGATAAGAAAAGAGGCAAGCAGAGCCATTATTGGATAGTATAATGCCTCCAGAATAACGCCAATTCTCTGTTTAATGGATGTGCCTTGCATGTGTCTCCTCACTTTAAATCAGACTGAAGAGGCCAAATAAGTCTCTGTCAGTCTGATTTTAACATTTTTTGATAGTACGATATAAGATCTGTCTCTTATACACATCT
>LFRM01066303.1_pt1 | contig 17574 bp, 9 predicted proteins | sample 618341 | NCBI WGS metagenome assembly LFRM01 (sample SAMN03654438, study PRJNA283298) | anaerobic digester metagenome | isolation source: pool of bioreactors CSTR01a, CSTR02a, and CSTR03a thermophilic anaerobic... | place: Denmark: Kgs. Lyngby | collected 2014-05-21 | reverse complement strand
ACCAAAACCTTTTGCCACAAATCCTGCCAGCTGGTGGAATCCACGACCTCGACCTCGACATCGTTAGCCTTGCTGAAGTTGTCCAGAGCCTGTTGGAAGCCGCCTTCGACTCAGTTGGCGAAGAAACCGGCGAAACTGATCTTCTCTCGCGCCAGTGCGGGACAGGCAACGGCGATAGAGATGAGCAATCCGATGGCTGCAACGCAGTAACCGTGCTTCCGCGTCATGTGATCCACCCTCGCCTTCTTTGCTTGATACGAAACATTCGGTTAAGGCCAACAGATCATCCCAGTCGCTATTGCATCAGGGCTCGTATCTGCGGACTGATCTCCTCCATCATCTGTCTCACCGGGACCATACCGTCCCAGACGCGCCGTCCGCCATCCTGCATGATCTGCCTTATTTCGATGTGGCGCGTCGGACGTGTCATCCGCGATTCGTAGGCATATCCGACGCCGCCGACGATGCACCATGCTTCGTCAGGTGTCAGTACCTTGCTCCAACGCTGGACGAAGTCTCGACCGGCCTGAGGATGGACAGGCACTCGGTTTTCTGAACGGGTAAACAACACAACGCCTTCAGGATCATAGGTCAGATACTTGATCAGTTCCCACGCCAACTCGGGGTCCCTCGTGTTTGTGGCCAGACTGATGCCATGAAACCCGGCCTGACTTGAACGCTGGGTGCCTTTAGGCATGGGCCCCACGGACCAATTGAGCGATGCTCTGCCTGCCAACGTATTTAGGTAGTAGCTTTGAATCGGGACGATGGCCGCGGTACCGGCGACGAAACTGCCTCCGACGGCGTTGAACTCAGTTCGCAGTGCCGCCATGCGCTCCAGTGCGGCGATGGCCTCCGGAGTGTCACCGTACCACTCGGTACCGGCGAGGTTGAACAGATGCACTCCCCACATACCGACCATGGTAAAGCCAATGGAGCCAAAACCCAGCGTCTGTGTGCCGAAGCGGTTGGGTTGCCCGTCGCCGTCTGTATCCAGAGTCAGCTTTCTGACCATCGATGCATACTCGTCCCAGTCCAATCGCTCGCTTTCCCAGCTGGTTGGCAGTCGATCCAGACCGGCCTGGGCGAACAAGTCTACGTTGTAGTAGAGGTTATGGAGACTCAAAGCGGTGGGAATGGCATAGAGTCGCCCGTCCGTTTCCAGTACAGACAGTACGCTGGCTGGGAAAAGGTCCAGCTTCATGTCCCTTTGGGCCAAGTGATCTATCGGTTGCGATAGAACCTCTCTGGCAAAATACATCAATGTAGCGTTATCACCGTAGAGCACATCGAGGTTTACTCCTGCGGCGCTCATGACGAGTACTTTTTCCCACAAAGCTTGCCAGCTTGGGGCATCGACGATCTCGATATCCACGTTGTGTGCTTGACGGAAGTTGTCCAGAGCCTGTTCGAAGCCCCCTTCCACCCAGCTGACGAAGCAACTGGCGAAAGTGAGCTGCTCGCGTGCCGGTGCCGGATACGTTACAGCGATGATGAGCAATCCGATAACTGCTTTGATGAACCGATGTTGCTTTCCCGTCATTGGATCAACCTCGCTTTCTTGGATTGAAACTGTGTCTTCTAATCCGACATGAGCGCTGATTTACGGCCGACCAGATGGACTTGACCCAACTGCACTTGTGCGGGAGGCAGATCGCTCGGTTTGAGCGTCAGTCTGAAAAGACCGGCTTGCGCTCCCGAGTCTGTTTCGCCCGTCACAAGCAGTGAGTACATGTCATGATCGACCGAAAAATCCTGTGTAGTGACGGTGTAGGGGAGATCTTCCCATGCACTGCCGTCCGCTGAATGGGACAGCTGTAACACGCCTTCCAGCCGGTCCGTCGGTGCGTAGAGACGGATGCTGAATGAGCGCAGCCAGGGAGCCTCCCAGATGAGATATTCCGAGGTGTTTTCCTGTCGCATTCGGCGGCTGGTGTCGCCAAAAAGCGCCTCGTCTTCGGGAGCGTAGGTCCAGCCGAATGAGGCTTCTTTTGTCTCGGAGCGGTCCCCGGTCCCGAACCATCCGGAACCCTCAGGGAAAAGCGGCGGCAACTGTTCATCGCTGAGATACCAGAAGTTCTCCACCGTGACTTCGATCGTCTCTCGGACCGTAGAGCCGTCTTGGAGGTGAAAGCGTATCTCAAGATCATAGACACCGTCGTCAATCTCATCGGTATCGAGGATGAGCTGCTCCGGCACGGCCTGCCCCTGATAGATCACTTCGTCGTTGAACAGGACGGTGAACGCCTGGAGATCGGCGTGCTCTCGCTCGTCGCACACGAAGATGACAGGCACCTGCCCAAATACTTTGCCGTCGCGACTCATGGTCGGCCACTCCACGGTGACTCGCAGCAAAGAGCCCCACAGATCCTTGTCAGTCTCGGACCACTCATCGAGCGGTATCACTTCGGGACTGAATGGAGCGTAGACTCCTTTTTCCAGAGGAGTCAGTTGCACAACCAACCGCAAATCGGTGACATCTTGCAGATGCACGGCCAGTTTGCGCACACCGGCGTTGACCGCCNNCCGCCTGTCCCGGAGGGTTGGGAGAGCCGGGCAGGGGTTCGGCAGGCATGGAGATCCACGTGGCCTCAGGCGGAGACAGGATCGTGGCCTTCATCCTTCGGTTGCCGCTGGTCAATGTGGCCACCCGGCCGTCTTCACTGATCTCAATCGCCGCACTCGTATGCATGAACGACCAGAACTCGGAGGGCTTCAGCGTGGTGATCTCGTCTTGAATCAATAGCTGGCGGCGCCGATCAAACAGAGCGATGCCTCGATGCACTTTAGCGGCCTGCGAGGCATATGCCGGCGTGAGATCCGCAATGGCCACCGCCTCAGCGTCGGTGAATCTGTGGAACACGAAACGGGCCGGTGAATCGGTCAAAAGATCCTGGCCCGGACCCTCACCGGGGTTTAAGACAATGGTGTTTCGGCCCTCAGGCCGCTTGCGGTAGTAGTTCCAGCGGCCCCTGTTGTAGTCGAAGTAGCCAGGCAGGTTGTAATCATCGGCGCCGAGGGCTTCGATCCAGCGCACACCCAAGGCATCGAAGACAAACGTGCCGACGTCCATATCGTTGTGATGCGCCGCATTGATGCCCGCTTTCATCCCTGCGAAGGCCGCTTTGCCGTCTTCCCACGCACTGCGGAAAGTGACGACTTCCGTTTCACGGAAATAGCGGTCCAAGGGAAGTCTGTCGGGCGTGGGCTCGAATTCAGCGCCCGCACTCGGCCTGTACCAGAGCAGACACCGTGCCGCCGCGCTGCCGGGCGAGGTGTGCTGTCTTTGCCACCAGGAGAAAGCGGGAACATCATAGGTGTTATCCAGCCAAAACAGCTCAGGAGTGCGGACCGTACCCGATCCGGAATCGGCGAAGTTGAACGATCCGTTGGGTCCCACCAAATAGATCGGGAAGTATCCGGTCTCGGCCAGTCCCGGGGTAGCGGTCAGACCGAAATCAGTGCCCAGGGCTGATTGCAGCGAGGCAATAAAGGGGATTAGGTAGCGGATGGAATAATTCCAGTAACCTAGGCCTTCGTCCCAAGCACCGTCGGGAGCAAAGCGATCGATAGCGAAGTTGACGGAGAATAAGGCTTCACGGATCAGCTCTTTGGCCAACTCGGGCTCGTCCTCGGCAATAGCCAGGGCGCCCATGGTGATGCCGCTGTTGCAGACGAAGTTCCAGTTGTTGGTGCGTCGGGCCCACTGATTGCGCCACGGTGCAGTGCCTCTGAAGCCCGCCAGGGCAGGGCGCAGACCCTTCTCCACCATCGCGGCGCGGATAAAGTCGCGCTCCTCGTCGGTCCAGACATCGTACAGCCAGTCATAGGCCAGGGCAAAGGCTCGGGTCATCTCCGCCGTATCGAGGAAGTGGTTCGGGTTCCAATCCGGAAAATCGGCCGCGGCCACCAGCTCGTCCCACGTTCTGTCCACGTACTCCCGTTTACCGGTGAGACGATACATCATGGCCAGAGTCTCGACGCGTTCGAGCACTCTGCGGCTCACGGACAAAAGACGCACTCCGTCCGGCAGCTCATACGTTGACGTATTCTGACGCAAGATGGAGTTGGCCAAGCTTTGCAGCTCTGAGTACCAATTGATGATCAGGCGCTCGCTGAACAGGTTGTTTTTTATGCGCTCGAAATCATCCAGCGAAGCGAGCAAGCGGGGGTGTTCCGGCTTAAGCGTGGCCAGTAAAGAATCGGGGGAGACAAAACCTTTGACGGTGAATCCCTCCTCCCAGTCGATCTCGGTCTCGAGGCGCACCAGTGAGACATCGTCGTACCACACCGTGTCGGGGCCGAACCAGTTGAAAAGATTCACCTGCAGTACGGCTGCATGTTCGGGCAGTTGAAACTCTGCTTCCAGACAGCGCCACTCGCCCTCGCCGGGATCTGAGCTCGGCTTCAAATGGAGGTTTTCTCCTCCGGCAACCTCAAAGGCAGTGGTCGAGGAGGTGCGCGTCCGCCGGTCATCCCATAGCACTTTGATCAGCTGGCCCTTCTCATCCACGGACCAGGCCTGCAGACGGGCAATCACATGATCCGCTCGCGACACGGCGCCTTGGGCACTCCCCGGGGTGCGGTACCACACGCTGAAGCGATATGTAGCGTTCCCGGTGATATTGAGCCGTGCGGTGCTGGCCGCGATCCGTGAGTTGCCGTCGCCGTCAAGGCGCACGGAACGTCCCGCACTGCGGTATACGGTCACATCCACGGCTATGGCTGCCGTGCCGCTAAAGCGCGAGGCATGCCAACTCTCGGGGAAACCTTGGTCGTTGAGCACGGAGAAATCGCCGTTGGTTATCAGTGAGTCAACTTGTCCGGCGTACAAGGCCGCCGTACAGGAGAAGATCATCACCAGGATGATTGCCAAACGCCTCATGGACAGCATATCGGATCCGTCTCCTTTCACAGAAGCACCATGGAAGGTGCACTTTTTGTACCGCGCTGGAGTGAAAACAAAGCTGCGGCGCGGAGTGCGGTCATACGTTCTTCAAATCCCCTGATACCTTGGGGCCGACCGCAGAGGTGTCCTGAACATCTGTTCATGCCGTGATTCACCCTTGAGGTGCTACGGCCGGTACGACTCCGCCGGATCGCAATTGCGACAAGGCCGGAAATTGATGGTCGCGGCGGTTTTTTCGTGCAAGCACTTGGCGTGGTGCCCGCAGTATGCCATTTAATATCTATTCTCTTTTTCCTCCGCAAGGCGGACAGTTTCGATAAACGATTGGCGAATCAAACAATAGGTAGGTCCATGGTTTGTGCGCCGCTTTCGAGACAGTGCATGGTCAGAGCGGGGTCAGAGGGGATTTCGCAAGACGGTCCGCTTCCTGCCTTCAGGGAGGAAACCTCCGAAGGTTGCATAATGATCAATCATATCGGACACTGTGGTGTTTTCGCGCAGTGTAGGGTGGAATCTCCAAAAATGGGGGGGAGGACGATCATGTGTCGTTTCACATGGTTCGCTATAGCGCTCGTCTGTACGATAGCCGTTCTGATCCTGGGTTTTACGGTCGCGGCACAAGGTGGGGACGACAACCCGATTATCAATCCCGGGGCGGAGCTGGTCGAAGACGGCGAGCCCATCGGTTGGGGACGTTACTCCCCGAGTGGTGATGATCGGGCCACGGTCTTGTCGACCGATGCCAGGAGCGGTAAGTACTCCTTTATGATCGATGTGGATGAGGCCCGTCGGCTCAGACCCGATTTGACCAGGATCAGACAATCGTGGCGTCTGGACACCGGCGGTATGCGCACAACCACGTATGGCGATTGGCCGGAACCGGGCAAGACGCATCGACTCTCGTTCTACTACAAGACCGAAGGCGATCCCAGGTTGGGGGTTCAGATCGAAAGGCGACGCAGGACCGAAGAAGGGCTGAAAGTGGATAACACGAACGTGCTTTTTCCGCCCTCGCCCGAATGGCGATATGCCGAATGTGAGTTCGTCTGGCCTCATCCCGATACTCATTCCGACTGGTTCTTGATCATGTTCTTTGCCACTAACGCCGAGGGAGGCAAGCTGTGGGTGGATGACATTCGACTGGAGAAACTGCAGCCCGTAACTGAAGAGGTTGAACGTGAGCCAGGTACGTTTTATGTCGCTCCGTACGGCGACGATACGCACCCGGGCACCAGGCAGCGCCCTTGGGCCACATTGTCCAAGGTATCTGAAGAAGCCCGTGCAGGCGACACGATTGTCTTCTTACCCGGCGAGTATGAGGGCATCTTGCAGCTGCGCCGCAGCGGTACGCCGGAGGCACCGATCACCATTCGAGCCGAAGAGAGGATGACGGCTTGTCTTGTGGGTACGATTTACGACAACTACGCCATTCGGCTCGAGGGAGTGGAACATATCCACATCGAGGGTTTGCACGTCAAGCCCAAATCGCCGCTGGGTCGCTGGTTTTTGGCCCGTCAGGCCAAGCATATCCATCTGACCGATGTCTTGATGGAAAAGGCCCGAGGCGGGATGCCGTTTCATATCAGCGGATGTGAGCATGTCTATGTACGAGACAGCGTGATCAGGGAGTATGAGGACCACAACATGGCCCGCATCAGCGACAGTAAGTGGATCCTTTTTGAAGGCAATGCCATCTCCCGCACCGGGCACAGCCCGCTGCAGTTTTATCCGGAGCAGTCAAACCAGTACGTTGTCGTCCGGGGCAACGTTTTTCATCCGGAATGGGGACGCCCCTTGGAGTTTTTTTCACCCCGCCACCTTCTGTTTGAGGGCAATATCATCACGCATTCTTTCTATGGCGGGCGCTCCAACTCAGCCGCTGCCAATTACTTAGCTGAGCACGTGATCTTTCGTCACAACCGCGTCTTTCGCAACTGGGGCACTCCGCTACAGCTGCAGCCATGGTTGTATACACTGCCCATGACACAGGGGCGCATATATAACAACGTTTTCGACGCCAACTCTGAGGCCGCCATGCGCATCATGACCCGTGCCGATTCGGCTCCCGTTGAGGACAACATTCTCGTCAACAACGTTTTCCACCGCAATGATCCGCACGGTGACGGGCGACAGCTGGTGTTTGACGGCAATGCCGACAACATGCGGTTTGTAAACAACATCATCAATGGCCTTGTCGCCGTCTCAAACAACGTCGTCAGGGACTTGGAGAGCGTGCAGTCAGATATCTGGGTCCGGCTGCACGGAGAGCAGTTTGTGGAAAACAGGCAACTCGATCCGGGGTTTGTCGATCCTGACGGGTTTGACCATCGCCTGGCCGTCGACAGCCCATTGTTGGATGCCGCCGTGGCGTTGACGCACACGGTCCGCAGCGGGAAAGGGACTATCCTGCCCGTAGAAGATGTGTACTACTTCTACGACGGCTTTGGCCTGGAAGGTGAACGGGGCGATTTGATCAGCGTTGGCGATCCCCAACGCGTCGCCCGGATCGTACGTGTGGACTATGACGCAGGGACTCTCGTTCTCGACCGGTCGTTGACATGGCAGGCTGGAGAGCCCGTCAACTTGGCCTGGGACGGAGCCGCTCCTGACATGGGAGTCTATGAGCAGGGTCGAGGCGGACGGATCTCCGTGGCCGTCGTTGCGGAGCCGTTTTTTGCCACCTCAGGCCAGGAAGTGCGTCTCACGGCTCATGTCTTCGGTGACATAGATACGGTCGAGTTCAAATGGTTCTTGGGCGATGGAACCGTGGCTCACGGTCAGCAGGTCACTCACCGCTATGAGTTTACCCACAGCCACACCAACAGTCCCGGAGGATTTCCCGTGCGCGTGCGGGTGACGGATTCCGAAGGCCACAGTTATGTAGGAACGGGCTTTGTGGAAGACGGGACCGCCATGGATCCCCATGTGCCGCTTTTGCACACCACATTTGATGAGGACGACGCGGACTGGTGGTGGTCGTGGAAGTCCTATCGGCCGGAGCCCACGGATTGGAGGCGTGAGCTGGATTCGGCGTCCGGTGAGGGAGTCTTGCGCATCTCCAATCCCGGCGGCGGACGGATGCCTCTCAAGACCGCCCCTGCCCGTTGGGATGTCGACCGCTATCCGTGGATCTATCTTCGCTATCGGATAAAGCCCGAATCCCCAGTGGGCTTGTACTTGGAAGCCTTCCGTCAGATGGGTGGAGAACCGCGGGTGTGGGTCGCATCTACTCGGGAAAGAAGGAATGCGTATCGCCTTATCGCCGATGATCAGTGGCACTCCTTACTCATTGACGCCCGTCTGATCAGGCAGATCTACCCGGACTTGCAGGTAGCTCAAGGCTTTGGCATGGAGGCTATTGCCACATCCCGCCAGGGCGACACTTACTGGCTGGATGAAGTAGCGATTCTGTCACCGGAAGCGATCAGCGAACCCGCGTGGCAGGAGAAGATCAAAGGCGTCCAAAACGGACATCTGGAGGTCGGCTATCCGGGAGCGAACTTGACGGTGCACGGGAAGATCCCGGTTATGTTTGAGATCCGGGTCTATCCGCAGCCGGATGAACCGACGCCCGTGTTTGATGTGCAGCAAGTGCAAATCGAAGTGGACGGTGAGGTCGTCTTTACGGCGGATCATCGTGTCGACCAAGCGGAGATTGACACTACCCGCTGGGCGGACGGACCTCATCAGTTGAAGATCACAGTCGTTGACAAGAAGGGCCAGATGCTTCATGAGGTCGTTCCGTTTACGGTCAAGAACCGCCAAGTCATGACGGATGAGTTGGAGCCTCCGAAGGAATTCGCCTTTTGGGGCGAAGTGATGATTGTCGATAACACCAAGACTCTGACCGAGTCGGACGGATGGGAGTATGCCACGGCCGATCAGGATCCGCAGGTCGATGATGAAAGCCGCAGGGTGAAGGTCGGCGAGGGGGAGGAGTACCTTGTTTGGCAGGCGGCGGCCCTTCGGGATTTCACCGTGACCCTCTATGCCCGAATGGAGGATATAAAAGAAGTTGTGCAGCTTTCCGTCCGTGCCGCGGATCAAGCGTGGATTGACCTGGACTACGAAGTGCAAAAAGAGACGATCGCGCAGTCGGACTGGTACAAGTATGTGCTGACCGGTAAAGCATCGCAGGATGTGCCGACCGATGAGTTTCGACTGCTGGTCAGGCGGGATGCGGCTCCGGGCAGTGTCCAGGTCGGTCTGGTGAGACTTGACATCCAGCGTACCAGTGATTGAGACGGTCGGTGTGAAGCGCCGATTGACCTTCACTGTTGAAGCGTTGTGAGTAACGGTAAAGAGGGGTGGGCCGCAACGTTCATTGAATGCGTTGCGGCCCACCCTCTTGGCTTTCCGGGTCCTTTAACCCGGTGTGAACGTCAGCGAAGGGTCTGTGCTTTTTCAGGGGCCGGTCTATTTTCTCATCAACGTGCCGTCAATGTATCTGCAGAGACCGTCAAGGGCGGCAGCCGGTAGTCTTCAAGCGAGATGATACGATCATACTCCACCTGCACAGCTTTCATCTCGTGCACCTGAAGCCGGATTCCCTGCAGCGCTTCCTCATTTGGAGCCCGGCGTCCCCAGCGCACTTGAGGTCCGTAAGGGTTGATGACATGCAGATCGCCTTGAATGGCCGCAAAAGCGTCGGATGTATACGGCTTTGTGACTCCCACATAAAGACTGGGGCGTTCACGAGCGTCGGCCACCACGACGTTGCGGAGATTCACCCTGGCGATGTGGGAGAAGCCTTCAAGGAAGATCGGCACTGATGTGTGCGGATGATCCCCGCCGTCGGGGGCGTCGGTAGCCACATTGTGCAAGATGCAGTCCTCGAAGGATAGCTCCAGTGTGTCTTGATCGATGATATGCTCCACCCGGATGGCATTTCGGGCCACGTCTTCGATGACGGCGTTGCGTAGGGTTATCGTTCCCGTAGGGTGATCTTCGGGCCGGGCCTTGACGGAAAAGCCTGAGCGACTGCCGCGGATTAGGATGTTTTCCATGTGGATTGACACTTCGGCTTCGCACGTCAGCGGTTTGAGGTTGATCGTCACGCCGTAATACTCATTGCCGTCAAAGACGCAGTTGCGAACAACGATCTGTTCAAGCCTTTCGTCGGCTTGGTTGGGCTCGAAATCGATGCCTGCCATTGGCAGTGTACCCGATGTATTCTTGAACACGCTGTTTTCGATCAGCAGGTTCTTGGCGGAGATGACGCTGATGCCCTGTCGGTAGTTGTTGTCGCATACGACGTCTTTGATGACTACGCCTTCGCACAGACCGCGACTGCCGCGGCCTATGTAGATGCCGTCGCCGCCCGTATCCCGGATGGTTAAGCCTAACACCTGAACGTTATTGCAGCCGCGGATATTGACTCCCATGCGATGCTGGCTCTTCGGATAATACGGCTGGGTGTAGTCATCTTTATGCATGCGAATGGTGGCACCATAGCCCTTGAGCGTGACGTTCTCGATATCCCGCGCCGTGAAGACCGAGTCGTGTTTTCCGAAGTAGTCGCCCTTTTTGGCGGTGACGACAACTCCTTCTTCGAAAACCAGCTCAAGGTTGCTGCGCAGGAAGATGGGGCGTACGATCCAATCCTGCCCCATGTTGGGAATGATCACCGTCGACGCTTTGCTGTTGATCGCCGCTTGGAGATATCGTGTTGAGTCCATCGGATCAAAGCCCCACCAGGCTGCATTGGCCACCGTTCGTTTCCCTGCCGCTACTTCCTCAATCGCTTGCGGATCGGGTGCGACCCAGGCCAGGCCCGGCGGGGACATGGCACACAAAAGCATCAGGGCCGGATAGAACACCGCGGCACCCCCTTTTCGTTTTTGGTGCGGTTCATTTGCCCAGAGTCTCGTCCAAGCGGACCTGGACTCTTTGTGTTACTTGGGCCAGAGCCGCTTGCGGCGTCATCTGCAGACTCCTCACCTGGTCGACAGCCCACCGCAGTTCCCTGCTATACTCGGCGCTGACAGGCATCATCGGCATGAACGGTTTCAGATTGGGCCCGGTGAGCACATCCAGGACCGGCAGATAATCCGGGAATCGACGAACAAAGGCCCGCAAGGCTTGAATGCGCACGGGCACATGCGATCTGCCCATGTCAAGAAGCTTCATCGACTGCTCGAAATCGGTTCGCCAGTGGATGAACTTGAAAGCTTCTTCCGGGTGCTTGGCTCCCGTGGGGATGACAAAAGTGAGGGCGTTGCCGGTGCTGGCATTGGGCAGACCTTGCTGAGGATAGGGCAGGGGGGCCATGCCCCATTGACCGGGAGCAAACTGGTACATATCCCCGATTAGCCAAGGACCGGTCACCTGCATGGCCAGGAGCTCTTTGAGAAAGGCATCGCCGTGATGGTAGTTGCTTATGCGGGCGGTTAGAGCGTTTATCTGTCCGGGCTCGTAGCGCAGGGCGTAGGAGGCCATCCACTCCATCATGGCCACGGCATTGGTGTGATCGGCGGTCACCGTTCGGGTTTCGGCATCATACCATTCCACGTTCCACGGGGCGGCCCAGGTGAGCCAATCGCCCAGCCAGGGCACAAAACCCAGACGCGTCAGATTGCCCGATCCGTCGGTGCGCGTCAGTCTGCGGGCCAAGCTATCCAGCTCGTCGATAGTGACTGGATAAGCATCCGGATCGAGACCCTCGCGGGCGAAGATCTCTTTGTGCCAGTAGAACATATTGACGTCGATGTCGCAGGTCATCGCCCAGGTTTTGCCGTCATAGCGCCAGGACTCATAGGCTCCGGGGGCAAACTCGTTCGCTTTGATCCCAGCGGCGGTCATAAAGCGGTCAAGAGGTTGAATCAGCCCTTTGTGGGCAAACTCCGGGATCGAAAGTGTGGGGAAGACCTGAGCCACATCGGGCGCAGCCCCTGCAGCGATGGCAACTACCAGCTTAGTGGAGTAGTCGCCCGTGACCGTCGCGTATTCGATCTTGATATCCGGATTCAGTCTTTCATATTCCTCCATAAGCATGCGGTGAGGTGCGAGCCTTTCATCGGCGAATTTAGTCCACAACTCAAGGGTTGTCTTCGCGACAGCTGCCATGCCAAAGAGCAAGAAGAGGCATAGGCATATGCACGCGATCCACAAAGCTCTGACTCTCCGATTTCTTGGGCGGAGACGGCACTCGATCATCAAAGCACTCTCCCTTTGTTTATAGTTGTCGGTATTGACATATCACGTGTTAGATATAGACCCATGATTACCTTCAAAAGCAGGGAAGTTTAACGGAACAGCAACTAATCTCAGGTATGAACTAAAAGATGGGAAGGGAGCAGGTATTAGCTCGGCGAACCAAATCTGCAGTGCGTACCAATAAAATCCGCACGTCGGTGACGGATGGTGTAATCGCTCAAGAAGGAGTGTAAGAGCATGATCAATCGAAGAAGGTGCCTGTCGCTTTGTCTTGCCGTTGCGTTAGGTCTGGCGCTCGCTTTTTCTTGTTTGGGTTCTACGGTGAAGATCACACATCTGAGCTCAGGAGCTCACAGCGAATCGTGGCAGAATTTCTTGCGGGAAATGAAGGAGCCCTTTGAAAAGGCCAATCCCGGGTACGAAATAGAGATTTTGACGGACTCCACACCTAATGAGAAGTTCTTGGTCATGGTCGCCGGGGGTATCTCACCCGACGTACTCGATCTGGTAACTCACGTGTCGGCGCCTCTTATCGCCGAAGATATGTTCTACGATCTCAACAAGTTCCTAGATCCCCAATTGAAGAGTCTTATTCCGCCGGCCATGTTGAATGCTCTGACCACTCCCAAAGGACTCCTGTTCATGCTGCCTATCGAGGTGTACTCGATCGTCACTTGGTATAACCTCGACATGCTGCGTCAAGCGGGCTTAACGCCGCCTGCCGAACTGAAACCGGGAGAATGGACATGGCAGTTGATGCGCGAATACGGCCGCAAGCTGACTAAAGATGAGGACGGCGACGGGATAGCCGAGATCTGGGGCCTGGACCGGATGCGGTCGCGCCCGTATATCCAGGCGATCCAGGCGGGAGGCAACTTCTTCGACCGTGACATCTTCCCCAGGAAGAGCCTGCTTTTGAGTGAGCCCGTGGTCACGGCCATAGAGTTCATGGAACGGTTGATGTGGGAGGATCGGGTGACGCAGCCGGCAACCGTCGGCGGAGGGACCTATTTCTACCACAACAAAGCGGCCATTGACGTCGTTGACGGCCCGGGGATCTTGGGTACCTACATGAAGGGTGTTCCGTTCGAGTGGGACGTGGCGCTGCAGCCCTACGGGCCTGTCAATAATGCCACGAACGTATCGTTGAACGGTTTCCAGATCAGCGCCCACAGCAAGCATCCGCGGGAGGCTTGGGAGTGGGTGAAATTCGTCGGCACCACGGAGCAAGCCCAACGCAGCATGGCCTCTCACACCGGACGTCTGCCTGTCTTGGCCCGGGTGGCCCGCGCTTGGAATACCTGTGTGCCGGATCTGCCTGCCAACTGGATGGCCTTCTTCGAGCAGTCCGTGCATCCGGACAATATCTTCTTGAAAGAGGGGATGGTCATGGATGCTCGGATCACCAACACTCTTACGAATCAGCTGAATAGGGTGTGGCGCGGAGAAGTTTCAGCCAGAGTGGCTCTGGAGGAAGCGGATCGGATTATCACGGCTTTGTTCGCCGAGGGCGCTCAGTGACAAACCGGGCCCGCTGACACGTCGCAGAACAGGAATGAGACATAAGACAGACGAAGGAGAGCCGCGGTACTCTCCTTCGTCTTAGGATTGGTGGGACGCGAGATTGAAGCTGGCCATCCTTGGTGATCTGCACATCATCTCTCCTGATGATCCTTTTCCGGAGGCCCGTGAACGTCGGGCGCATTTTGCTCAAACGGATGGGGCCCTAAAGGCCCTTCGGATTCTGGTGCGGCAGGAAGCCCCTGATCTGGTGATCTCCGTAGGTGATCTCATCGACTGGTACAGTGATGAAAACCGAGACGCGGCCATTCGTTTCCTCGATTCTTTAGGCGCGCCGTGGCTGTTGACGCCGGGAAATCATGATATTGCCGGTTACATAAGAGAGAACGGAGAGGTCACGGGTCCCTATGAGACCGCGCAGATCGAGGAGGCCGCCCGGAAGGGATGGGCGGATGCGGGGATTGAGATTGGCAATCGAGCCATCGATGTCGGTTTTGCCCGGCTGCTTTTGTTGGACAGCGCGCCGGGTGAAATTCCGACGCAGACGCAACAGTGGCTGGAAGAGAACTTAACAGAGAGCGCCAATCGCTCCGCCGATGACAAGACCATTCTTTTCACGCACATACCTTTTAACATTGAAGCTATCAGGAGGTTTATCACCTCGGTTGAACCGGGACGAGATCCACACAAATCATTGCAACGGGGGATGCCGGCCGCGATCGAGGACCTTCTTGTTGCGGGGATGAGTATGGTCTTTACCGGGCATCTCCATTTCTTCCCCGGCCATGTGGCGGTCAACGGACTGGACATGTATTTGTTGCCCTTAAGTGTGATTTCCGCCGGCAGGGTCTATCCGCGGCAAGGTACCGTCACCTTTTTGGAGTTGGACGGTTCACCGCCCCGGCAGGTGCTGCTGGATCCGGCTCACTGAGAAGGCGACGGATACGCGATTCAACCTCCTCGTACGTCTTGGTCGTGGATACGGTGCATGAAGAGCGTTCGAGTCCCGGTGCGATTGTGGACTATGCTCGGCTTTGAGAAGCGCTTGCTCTTTTCGGGGGTATCCTTCTCGCACCGCGGCGCATCATCACCGTCTGACTTCTGCCAAATATGGCCGGCTCGAAAGGCTGCCCTTGAGCGGGGGCCAGCCGTGGACGGTCTTTTCCGGGTGATCGGCAAGGAGAGCTTGGACAGAGCGAGCTGATGGTAAGAAGCTGCTGAGCAGTGATGTTGATTCAGAATCACGGTGGGGGTTATCAGTTAGAAGCGACAAAGCGATTGGGAGGGATATCGATGGACGGTGCGCTGGCGAATCTGGCACGATTAAGGGATCTGAAGTCGTTGAGAGTATCGAGTTGGGATATAACCGGTGGGAATACGGACAACTGGCTTATCCGGGCCGGGCATACCTCCACCTTGGTGAACCTGACGGGACCGGGATGTATACGGCATATCTGGATGACCATAGCCGGTGGCGAGGATTTCTATCTGCGTAACCTCGTGCTGCGCATGTACTGGGACGATGAAGAGCTGCCCAGCGTGGAATGCCCCATCGGGGATTTCTTCGGTCTTGGACATGGCACGGTTACCTACTTCAGTTCCGCTCCGCTGCAGATGTTCGATAGAGCCTTCAATTGCTGGTTCCCCATGCCGTTCGCCAAAAGAGCCCGGATTACGGTCGAAAACGAGGGCGAAAAAGACGCCATCCTTTATTTCTACGTTGACTACCAGCTGGGCAATGACGTGAGCGGATTAGGCCGTTTCCACGCTCAATGGCGTCGCCAGCTGGTGGTCAAAGCCGATGTACCGGAAGGCACGTGGGCCCGAGGCGCTAAGGGTCCGGTGAACACCACGGGGCGGGACAACTACGTCGTCTTGGAGGCCGAAGGGCGCGGTCACTACGTGGGCTGCCACATAAGTCTCGACACAAATGAGCCCGGATGGTGGGGAGAAGGCGATGATATGTTCTTCATCGACGGAGAGGTTTGGCCCCCGTCGCTGCACGGGACGGGCATGGAAGATTATTTCTGCGGTGCCTGGAACTTCAACCGACTCCAACAGACCTTCTGCACGCCGTATTACGGTTATCACTTCAAGGGGAATGACGATTACACCGGCAAGCACTCGATGTATCGCTTCCACATAGAGGATCCGATCTATTTCAATAAGTCCTTGGTCTTCTCCATAGAACACGGGCACGCCAATGACCGTTCGGGCGATTGGACAAGTGTGGCCTATTGGTATCAGAGCGAGCCTCACAAGCCGTTCCCGCCGTTCCCCGCCGTCGAAGATCGCATCCCGTACCGCTTTGGCGGCAGAGAGCATATGCGCAGAGGGAAGGATCGACGGGAGTTGCCGGTCAATCACTGATCGCGCCAGCGTCGTAAATGGACACTGGATGTCCACTGACGAAGAGGGTAAAGGAGCTGTCTTTTGTCTGCGAGGGCAGCTCCTTTTGTTATTCTCAGAAGGGTGCACCGAGATAGCAGGCAGTGGTGTCGGTGAGCTCGAACGGCGAGACATCAAGGGATGAGCGTTGAATGGTTTCATTCCGGAGTCATCCGTTTGCGGTTATGGCGCTTTGTCCTTCTTTTTGCTATGTCGAAATACTATATAATGAAGAAGCATAGGAAATCAAGAGTTGACATTATATTCTAGGGGGAGTTTACTGATTGCAGGTTAAGCGATATACAACGATGCCGTTGTATGAGGTCGCCGGACCGGATCCCACAGCAAGGCCAGGGAGGTGTTCCTTGTGACAGGTTTGCGAAGCCTGAAGAAGGCTATCGTAGGGCTATCACTGTTCATGCTGTTTGTTGTCCCCAGTCTGGTCGTGACTGCAACTGAGGTGAAGCTCTCGTTCGTTCATTGGTTTGGCGCCCGAGAACCGTACAGGACGCAGCTGGCTGAACTGATCGCTCCCTTTGAAGCCAAACATCCGGGCATTCAAGTTGAGCAGATAAATGGCGATACAGAGAAGATAAAGACGCTGATTGCGGGGGGCACGGCCCCCGATGTGATGGCACTGCGGTCTCAGGCTTGGGGTCCTCTTATCACGGATGTGGCTTTGGATATTACCGATCTGATGAAAAGAGATGGCATTGACCCTGCAGACTACAGACCCGGCTCCATGCAGGCTGTGTATATCAACGGCCGCTACTACGGACTTCCTTGGACCCCCGGCTACAACATGATGTACGTAAATCGCACTCTTCTCTACAACGTGGGTGCGGAAACGCCCGGAAGAGGATGGACCCTGGACATTCTAAAATCGCTCGCGCAGAAGACAACGCGTGATCTCAATGGCGACGGAATGATCGATCAGTGGGGCTTTCGCGGTGGGCATTACCCGAAGCCCAGCTATTTTTGGCCGTATCTCAATGGCGGAAGGATCATGGACGAGACGAGCGGCGAACTGACCGTAATGGATCATCGTGTCATAGACGCCCTTCAGTGGTGGAGCGACCTGAAAAACGAGCATAACGCCATGGAAACCCAGGGCGGCGCATACTTGGATCGGTTCTTGAATGGAAAAGTGGCCTTCATGGACTTGTGGGAAGCTCCCCGAGCGCTCTTTCTCGAGCAGAAGATGCACGAGAACTATCCTTGGGCGATCATAGATCTACCCACCGGGCCCGGTCCGACCATCAACTTCTCGCTGACGCATCCTTTGGTCATTGCCATTGACAGTAAGCATCATGCGGAAGCCTGGGAGTTCCTGCGCTTCTTTGGTACAGAGGGACAGGCGGTATTCGGTGAGAACGGTTTCTTCCCTCTGACAAGGGCCAGCATTCGACGCATGGTGCAAAAAACACCTTTGCCGCCCGGTCACAGCGAGCAGGACATCTTCGGACCGCTGATAAATCCTGCAGGTGTGCCGGTTAGTCATCGGTTCTTTTTGCCGGGCTTTGCGGAAGTCTGGGCCGAGGTAGAGAACGCTTGGACGCGTACGGTTACCGAAAACGTATCGGTACGAGTGGCTCTGGAAG
>LFRM01369633.1_pt2 | contig 17588 bp, 18 predicted proteins | sample 618341 | NCBI WGS metagenome assembly LFRM01 (sample SAMN03654438, study PRJNA283298) | anaerobic digester metagenome | isolation source: pool of bioreactors CSTR01a, CSTR02a, and CSTR03a thermophilic anaerobic... | place: Denmark: Kgs. Lyngby | collected 2014-05-21 | reverse complement strand
GCGGCTCCGATTCCTTGATCCTTTAGATAAGCGATGGACCTATGTAGGTGTGGCAGTACTTCAGCATGTAAGGTTATGCTATCTGCTCCAGCTTTGATGAAGTCATCTGCAAAATCCATGGGATTGTCCATCATTAGATGCACATCAAAAGGTATCTTTGTAAATGGTCTGATTGTTTTAACTATCATAGGTCCAAATGACATATTTGGCACATAATGACCATCCATGACATCAATGTGAATCCAATCCGCCTTACCCTTCTCCAGAGTAATCATTTCTTCCCCTAGTTTTGAAAAATCTGCTGATAATATTGACGGTGCTATCTGTATCACCATGCATTCCTCCTATATTCTTTTATTTCTTTTATAAAATGGACGTACCTCTGGTATCTACCTGAAGGCAATTCTCCTTTTTCTACTGCATCTTGTACCTTGCAGTTTGGTTCCGAAACATGGATACATCCATTGAAGTAACAATCGTGACGATATTTTTCGTACTCTGGGTAATATTCCTGCAGCTCCACCTCTTCATAATCGGCCAGCTCCATTTGGCTGAAGCCCGGTGTGTCAACAATCATACCACCCTCTGGTAGATTCAGCAACTCCACATGTCGAGTGGTATGTCTGCCTCGCTTATGTTTTACACTAACGTCGCCTACTTCTGCCTCAAATGAGGGATGTAGATGGTTTATAATAGAGGATTTCCCTACTCCTGATTGGCCAGCCAAAGTGGTAATTCCCTCTAATCCCCTAGCTAACTCCTCCATACCTTGACCGTATTTGCTTGATACACAATATATAGGATATGAGCTAGGCTTATAATCGTTCAACAACTCATCTATTTGGTCCTGTGTTGCCAAGTCGATTTTATTAACAACCAATAATATGGAGATATTCATCCGCTCTGCCGATATTATTAATTTATCAATTAGTAGCAAATCGGGTTCAGGCTGGAAGGCTGACATTACCACTGCAAGGTTGGTGATATTGGCAACTGCTGGCCGACGCAAGCTGTTTTTCCTAGGATATATTTCTTCCAAAGAGCCTTCTGAAATTTCAGTTTCTGGAGTAAATCTAACATGGTCTCCAACCATAGGAGTAATTTTCTGCTTACGAAACTTTCCCCTTGCCCTACATCGGTAGATTTCATTATCAGCAAGTACATCATAAAATCCACCGATTCCTTTAATAATTACTCCTTCTTTCATTGGTCATCTCCTTCCGTGCTACCAAACTGAAGAGTGTATGTTCTAAAATACTCGTTATCTAACCATATGGCATAGCTTTGTGTGCCCTTGTCCTCCAACACGATTACCACATCACCATCTGAGGGTGTATGTTCGCCATCATGGATTACACTATCATCTGAAGTACGAATAACTCGTATTCGCACTTTTTTATTTCCAGGCAAGGTAAAGTTCAGCTTCTTTCTGGAAAGAGGCTCTTCCCCCTTGCTGATCCATAGATTAACCTTCCTACCATGCTCTACATTTAACCCGGGCTGGGGTGATTGTCGGAATATAAGCCCAGAGTTAACACTGCTATTGTACTCCGGGGTTACTTCGCCTAATTGTAGATTTTTATTCTTCATCATTTCTTCCGCTATACTTACTGTAAAACCTACGTATTTATCTACAACAGTCGTAGTGTCTTCGGGGCCCTTGCTGATATAAAGCTGGACTTCTGTGCCCTCCGGTACTTCTGTATAAGCAGGAGGCTCTTGCCTAACCACATGTCCACTTGCAATATCACTTATTATATACTCTGGTTCTAGGACTTTGAAACCTAAGTTCTGCAACGCAACCTCTGCATTTCTTTGAGAATCGTTAACTACATCCGGAACCGAGATCAACTTAACTCCATTACTCATGACCACATAGACGATGCTGTTTGTCTTTACTATGGTATCTTCTTGTGGATTCTGAGTTATAACTTTACCTTCTTCCACAGTGCTGTCATATCGCGATTCTTCAATCCTTAGTATCAGTCCGCTACTTTTGAGAATCTCACGGGCTGTGGATTCATCAAAATCTACTACCAAAGGAACCGGTATGTCCTCTTGACGGAAGTTCTGGTTATAAATTCCACGCACAACCATAAAAAGTATCGATAGAACCACTAAGGATGCGATTATAGATACAGTAATTAATACCCAGCTACGGCCTTTGGTTGGACCTTCTTCAGGCTCTTGTGCAGATTTTGATTCCCGACTTAGTTCGACGCCGTCGATATTGGAAAGCGCAGGGATAATCATGGTAGCCTGATTATCTTCCACAAAGAGATTTATGTAATCGCCATCGGGTTCCTTCAAAGCTCTATGCAGATCTGCAAGCATCTCGGAAGCATCGTGGTATCTCTTATCCAAATCCTTTTCTATAGCCCGCTGGATAATATATTGAATGCTCTTAGGTATGCCGGGATTAATCTCTCCTGGTGGTGTTACCCTTTCCTGTATGTGCTTCAAAGCTACTGAAATAGCGCTTTCCCCTTCAAAAGGTACCACTCCTGTAACCATTTCATACAATACAATGCCCAAGGAATAGATATCGGTTTTTTTATCTACATAACCACCCCTTGCTTGCTCTGGGGAGAAATAATGTACTGAACCAATAACACTAGCGTCGCCCATGGTTACTGTAGATGAGGTAACCGCTCTGGCTATACCAAAATCTGCTACCTTGGCGGTTCCTTCCTTGTTGATAAGAATGTTTTGAGGTTTTATATCTCTATGAACTATTTTGTTTTCATGGGCATGCTGAAGGCCTGAACAAATCTCTGAAGCAATGCGAACAGCCTCTTCCATAGACAATCTGCCTTCTCTGCGAATCCGATCCTTTAGTGTTTCTCCGTCCACAAATTCCATGACTATATAGTGAATGTCGTCTTCTTGACCGACATCGTAGGTATTTACAATATTTGGATGTGAAAGACTGGCTGCAGCCTGAGATTCCCTGTTGAATCGGGCAACAAACTCCTCATTATCTGCCAAATCAGGCTTTAATATTTTAACTGCTACAACGCGCTTTAGAAGATGGCACTTGGCTTTATATACAACTGCCATACCACCGTCGCCTGACTTTTCCAGTAGCTCATACCTGCCTCCAAGTATCTTACCCAGCAAGAATTCCACCTCTATTCCTTTTGCTAGTGTATCTGGCTGCGGTTATGGTGATATCATCTGCTCCGCCTGCATCCAATGCTTTATTGCCCAAGACTTGAACAAGCTCATCCATAGCTATATTTCGAGGAAGTTCCTTAAAGTATTCCTCCAAATTCACGTAATTGGTTAAACCATCCGAACACAGCAGGACAATATCTTCTTCCTTGAGAGATTCTTCAAAACAATCTATTTTAAGCCTGTCATCTGTACCAAGAGCCCTAGTGATAATATTACGTTTGGGATGTAAACCCATTTGCTCTTCTGTAATACTTCCATTGTCCAATAACTCTTGTACAAGAGAGTGATCGCGGGTAATTTGCCGGACAGTATCTTTTCGTACCAGATAACAACGGCTATCACCTACATGGGCAACATAGAAACATTTTTCATGAAATACAGCTATGGTAAGGGTTGTACCCATGCCAGAGAACTGCGAGTTAGATTGAGAAAGCTGGTAAACCTGCGTATTTACCTCTTCTATTGAAGTTATGAGAGTAGAAACCAATTCATCTGTAGGTATCAGCTCTCTAGCTTTTTCAGTAAAATACGAAGCAACATGCTCTACAGCCAGCTTGCTAGCCAGCTCGCCAGCATTATGCCCACCCATGCCATCGGCTACTATCATAAAAAAGGTGTTCTGGCTTTCATCACTGACATAATAATAATCCTCATTTGATTTTCTCTGTAAGCCTTTATGGCTGAATGCACTATACTCCATAGGGACCCCCTTATTTTAAATAATCTATTTTCAACTGTCCACAAGCACCTTGAATATCCTGACCCATTTCTCTTCTTCGGGTTACATTGATGCCAGCTGACTTCAAAATGGAGGTAAACAACTCGATAGCTTGCTCGTTGCTACGTTTCTGACTGCTATGACTGTTTTCATTTAAGGGAATCAGATTAACATGACAAGGAAACCCTTTTAAAAGAGCAGCCAGCTCCTGGGCCTGGGAAGGGCTATCATTAACACCTTTGATAAGTGCATACTCAAAGGTGATTCTCCTCCCAGTTTTTTCAAAATATGTACGACTTGCATTTACTATATCATTAACTGAGTATACTTTGGCAATTTTCATAATTTTACTGCGGGTTTCATCATTAGCTGCATGTAATGATATTGCCAGGTTTATGCTCAAGCCTTCATCTGCTAATTTAAGGATTTTTGGTACCAGACCACAGGTGGAAAGTGTTATGTTCCGATAACCCAAGTTAAAACCCTTAGGCTCATGTACTTGATGAAGAAAACCCAAGGTGTTCTCATAGTTGTCCAAAGGTTCACCACTGCCCATTAGAACTATACCACCTATAGGAGGGGACAGGGTTCCCTCACTCCAGCCTAATTCCACAATATCCTTATTGACAGCCAATACCTGGGCCATCATTTCCCCAGCAGTCAGGTTGCGGACCAGTCCTCCAGTTGCAGAGGCACAAAAACTGCATCCCATTGCACAGCCTACCTGGGTAGACAGACATATGGTGTTGCCATGATTATACTTCATTACAACACATTCTATAATATTATTATCATGGAGTAAAAACAAATATTTTATTGTATGCTTGTCATTGGAGATTAACCTCTTTAGCTGATGTAAAGTGCCAATAGTGTATCGCTCTTCCAATTTCTCAATTAGAGCTAATGAAAGATTGGTCATCTCAGCAAAGGAATTTACTCCTTTAGCCAGCCATCGAGTAATCTGTTCTCCGCGAAAAGCTTTTTCTCCTATATCTATCATGTCAGATTTTAGTTCTTCTAGATTACAGTCCAGGATATCGATTTTATGATCATACATTTTTCTAAGATAACCTCCTCATCCTGGAAATAAAAAATCCATCCACCTGATGTAAAGATGGGATTAGTTGAATCATACCGTCTTTAATGGCACTTTTTAAGCTGTCGGGTACATAAGGCACTGGATTGTCTAACTTGAACTCTGGATGCTTTTCCAAAAAGTCCATAACCACATTCTGGTTCTCTTCTAAATTTATAGTGCATGTGCTATATACCAATACCCCACCAGGCTTTACATATTCACTGCATGTGTCCAGGATCTTTCCTTGCAAGATAGGCAATTCTTCTAGGGCCTCTGGAGTGATATTTAATTTTATATCTGGCTTTTTATGAATGGTACCTAGCCCCGAACAGGGGGCATCAATTAAAACCCTGTCAAATTTGTCCTCCCATTGTTCATGGAAAATAGCTGCATCCATCAACATGGGTTCAATTATCTCTGCCTTCATGCGTTCAGCATTCAGTTTCACTAAATCCAATCTGTGTGCATGAATGTCCCAAGCTATTATTTTACCCTTTCCGTCCATAAGTTCTGCCATATGAATGGCTTTTCCGCCTGGCGAACTGCAGGTATCTAAAACCATCTCGCCAGCTTGAGGGTCTACTATGCATGTGTCCAGAATAGAACTCTCACCTTGAACAGTAAACAAGCCTTCCCTATAAAACTCGTTTTTTTCCATATCTCCTATGTCAGAAACTCGCAAGTCTTCTTCCATGTGAAATCCATCTTGCACTATTACGCCAGTTGCTTGTAATTTTTCTTTTAAGCTGACGGTTGAAATTCTACTGGTGTTGACACGTATAGAAACACCGTTTTCTTCTTCCATAGGCATCATAATAGCCTCTGTAGTCTCGGGGCCATAATCCTTTAGCCACTTTTTCGTTAACCAAATCGGAAAACTATATTTTAAAGAGAGCTTTTCTGCAATAGGTAAATTGTTGTCCGGGGTGAGCAATTCTTCTTTTCTTCGAGTTAGATTTCGCAAGGTACCATTAACAAAGCCTTGTAAGCCAGAAAAGCCATGAACCTTGCACAGCTTAACAGCCTCATTGCAGGCTGCAGAATCAGGAACCTTATCCATATATAGAATCTGATAAGCACCCATTCGCAAAATATTTCGTATCCAAATATTAACCTTTTTCATGTTGGCAAGCCTGTCTAGAATTGAATCAATAGTGAATTGTTTCTCCAAGGTACCATAAACCAAACGACTGACAAAAGCTGTGTCTCGTGTATCCATGGTATGCTTTCTAAGATTGTCTTTTAAGCTTATATTGGCATAGCTGCCATCTTGGTTTACTTCCTTTAGAATTTGCAAAGCAAGCCTTCGTGGTGAAGTCTTATTGCTCATTCTATTTTTCGCGTCTTTAGACTTTATTGGGGCTTTTTTCTTCATTTTCTTATTATCCATTAGATTTCTATGATTCCTTCCCCAAGACCACACATGGTTCGATGGTCTTTCCTCGCAGAAAATCCAAGTCACTTATTCTGCGACCGCCTGGTCCTTGAAGCTCTTCTATCCTTAAGGCACCTTGACCGCAGGATACAATTAAACCATTGGCGTCATCCGCTTTTAGCACAGTTCCTGGTGCTAGCGTTTCTTTTGTTAAGTATTCCCTATGGGAGGCCTTCCATACTTTAATGCGATTGCCTTGGTAGAAGGTGAAACAGCCTGGCCAAGGCGTTAAACCCCTAATCAGGTTTCTTATGGAGGATGATGAATTATCCCACTGAATTTCTCCCATGGATTTTTCAATTTTACTGCAATAGCTGGCTTTTTCGTGATCTTGTGGCGTTCCTTTAATAGGACCCTGTTCAAAGAGATTTAAAGCCTTTTGCAGGGTTTCTCCACCTAAAGTCCCAAGACGATCATGAAGCTGTTCTGCGTTTTCATCGGTATGGATATGTAACTCTTCCTGAAGAATTATATCGCCAGTGTCCATTCCTACATCCATATACATGATGGTTATGCCGGTCTTATCCCTTCCATCTATCAGTACCTGTTGGATAGGTGAAGCTCCTCGATATTCAGGTAATAACGAAGCGTGAACATTGATACAGCCCAAGGATGGAATGCCTAGAAAACTCTTAGGGAGCATCTGTCCATAGGCAGCTGTGACCACCAAATCAGGAGAAAGTGCTTTAATTTCTTCAATAAAGCCTTTATCACCTCTTACCCTTATAGGTTGGTACACAGGTATTTGATTTTTAATCGCCCATTCCTTAACAGGCGGTGGAGCTAATTGCTTACCCCTGCCTTTGGGCTTGTCTGGCTGAGTAACAACGGCTATTAGCTCATGTCCGCTATTGTGGACAGCCTCTAAGGCAGACAACGCAAAATCCGGAGTGCCCATAAACAATATTTTCAAAGATTTTTCCTCCCAGCATTAGCTATCAATGTCTTCTGGTATTGTCTTATCGACGAAAAGAATACCGTCAAGATGGTCAATTTCATGACAAATAGCACGGGCCAGCAAGCCACTTGCCTTCATTCTTATTTTCTTCCCGTCCCGATTCAAACCTTCTACAGTTATCTCTGCAGGTCTAGTTACCTGTCCTTTGATGCCAGGTACACTTAGGCAGCCTTCGTAGTCTGTAGCTTCCCCTGCTTGTTTGATGAGCTCAGGGTTAACGAGTACATGAACACCTTCTCCAACGTCGACAACAATAACACGTTTTAAAATACCAACCTGAGGTGCCGCCAAGCCAACTCCATCAGCATGGTACATAGTTTCAATCATATCGTCAATGAGAGTTTTAGTTCTCTCATCAATTTTTTCTACTATCTTCGATTTCTTACGAAGAACATCGTCTTTTTGGTAATGTTTTATTTGACGTAGTGCCATAGGTCTCACTCTTTCTATATATTTAAAATCTATATTAAACTTAATGGATTAAAATCAAGGGTTACCGTAACATCCTCACGATAAAATCCGCGAATCAGGCCTTCAGATAAATGATGCCATGCTTCCTTAATATGGATACCCTGCTCAATACGAATCAAAACCTGCCAACGATATTTGTTATTGATTCTAAGGATAGGAGCCTCAAAGAGCCCAAGCTCCACCAAGCCGGATTTCAACGATTCATCTATCTCTACCTTCTCCTTAATCCATTTTAACATATTTTTAGCATACTGTACCACTTCCTTTTCATCTTCACCGGTGATCAGTACCCTAATAATATGAGTAAAGGGTGGGTAAGCAAATTGGCGTCTAATGTCAAGTTCTTTTTCAAAGAAGCCTGTGTAATCATGATGTGAGGCATGCTGTATGGAATAATGCTCAGGCTGATAGGATTGAACAACCACTCGTCCTGGTTTCATTCCCCGNNAGATTCAAGGATGCATCCGCAGCCAAAACACCTACTAAGGTTACATTGGGAAAGTCTAGCCCCTTTGCCACCATTTGAGTTCCTAGCAGAATATCATATTCCCTCTTCTCAAAGGCATCTAAAATTCGATGATGGGCACCCTTTTTGCTAGTGGTATCAAAATCCATACGAAGCAAGCGGGCAGTAGGAAATAAATTCTGCAACTCTTCCTCTACCTTTTGGGTACCCAATCCAAAGTTCTTGATGTATTTACTGCCACACTCTGGACAAGCTCTAGGGTATCCCTCTTGATAACCACAATAGTGGCATTTCAACGCTTGCCCCCTTGCATGATAAGTCAAAGAAACATCACAATGAGTGCATTTAATCACGTGACCACAGCTGCGACAAGACACAAACTGAGCATAACCTCTCCTGTTAATCAGTAAAATGGACTGCTCACCTTTTTTCAAGCTTTGTTCCAATGCCCGGTACAAGTCATTACTGAACATACTGCGATTGCCCATTTCCAGCTCCCGACGCATGTCAACGGTTTCTACAGGAGGCAGAGGCTGATTCTCTGCTCGGCTTTCCATTTCCACCAATCGGTATTCTCCGATTTTAGCTTTATAGTAGTCTTCCAAGGCTGGTGTAGCACTTCCTAAAACTAAAACAGCTTGGCTAAGCTCGCAACGTTTTGCTGCTACTTCTCTGGTGTGATACCGAGGGCGTACATCAGATTTATAACTATCCTCATGAGCTTCATCCAATATAATAAGCCCCAAACTTTCCAGAGGAGCAAATACAGCAGATCTTGCACCTACTACAATAGAAACTTCATTGTTACGGATTCTTCTCCATTCATCATAGCGCTCCCCAAGAGAAAGACGGCTGTGTAAGATGGCAACACTTTCACCAAATCGACCTTTAAATCGGCTTACTGTTTGAGGGGTCAAAGAAATTTCAGGTACTAGCACAATGACTTGTCTTCCCTGTTGTAGCACTTCTTCTGACGCCTTCATATATACCTCTGTTTTGCCGCTACCAGTCACGCCTCGCAATAACACTGTACCATTGCCTTCTTTGATACACTGATTGATTACCTTTGATGCATGTACCTGTTCTTCGTTTAGCTCAGGCGCTTCTGTTTGGTCTTGCTGGATTGCCCAGGGATTCCTATAGGTTTCCTCATCTTCTAATAGGATGTATCCTCTTTTTTCAAGGGAGCGGACACTGGATGAAGAAGCTCCCGTCATATCCAGCAATTCACTAACTGGCACCCTGTCTTCCTGTCCGAGTATTCTCAAGATTGCAGCCATATTTGGGGAGCGGCCTTCAACTAGATGAATCCAATCATCAAGCGAATCTGTTTCCTGTAAAATGGCTACTCTTTGGGTTTTTCCCTTCATATTCAAGCGCAAACCTGATGGAATGAAACAACGTATCGCTTCAATTAGCATACAATGATACTCTTCTTTCATCCATAGGATTAAGGGAATTATGGAGGGATTAAGTGCAGGAGAAGGATCCAATAGCTTTTTTATAGGCTTAATTTTCTCCTTTGGTATGTCAACTTTTTCGTCTAAAGTTAGAATATACCCCTGAAGGCTTCGAGGGCCAAAGGGCACCTGTACGCGAACCCCTATCAGTGCCTGGTCTGTCAGCTCCTCTGGTATGGCGTAATGAAAAAGCTTGTCAAGAGACGGATGGGTCTGGTCCACAACTACACCGGCATATTTATTGTTTTCCATCCAGGTTTCCCCCCTTTAACCGAAAAAAAGGTACTCTGTACCTTTTCTTACTGTAAGTAAATTCTAAAGCTTAATAGCATGTTTCCCGTCAAGATTCCTCATAAACTCGGAATGACAGCTAACGAAGCAATCTAGTTACGATGATAAGTAACTAGGTCTTCGTTAACCTCGCGAACAGCGATAGAAACAGGCTTATCGGATTCGCCCTTTACCTCAACAAGAGGAGTAGCCCCAGAAACAAGCTGTCTAGCTCGTTTTGCTACCTCTATAACAAGAGTATATTTGTTTTCTGCTTTAGTTGTTAAAGAACTTAATGGTGGATAAATCATTTTCTATATCCCTCCCTGTAATTGTAATATTAATTCCGTATTCCGGTCAACCCGGCACTTTTCTGCCATAACAATGGCCTCTATCTTTTTTACAGCGCCCTCTACTTTATCATTGACTACTACATAGTTATAACGCTTCATGAAATTAATCTCCTCAAAAGCACAGCTGAATCGTTTTAAAATAATATCAGGGTCCTCAGTACCTCGTGTAACAATACGCCTTCGCAGCTCTTCCATGCTAGGTGGTACTATAAAGATGAATATTCCTTCATCAAACCGTTCCTTTACCTTTAAAGCCCCCTGAATATCAATTTCAAGGATGACATCTCGACCTTCCATCAGCTGCTGCTGGACATATTTCCTGGGGGTGCCATAATAATTGTCATATACCTGTGCATACTCCAGAAAATCATTTTCCTCTATCATGGTTTCAAACTCTTCACGAGTTTTAAAGAAGTAGTTTACACTATCCTTCTCCATAGGTCGTGGAGGACGGGTGGTTGCTGAAATCGACAGCACCGTATCTGGGTTTTGTTGCAACCATTCCTTGCATATAGTGCCCTTGCCCGCTCCTGATGGACCGGAAATAACAATAAGTAAACCCTTTTTTTTCATAAACGCTAAAATCCTTTCAAGGTATCTTCTGGGATATATTCTACGTCAAGACGCCCACTTCTATAAATGGCGCGTTCACTCTTATTAATTCAGGTGGAGTAGAGTCTCCATCTGAATCCCCGATGTTTTGCCGGAGGCAAAACGAGTTCACTCCTCTACCGATGCTGAGTTGGTAGAGTCCTTGGAATCAAGACGATGGGCCATCGTTTCAGGCTGTACGGCTGATAAGATTACGTGGTCGCTGTCGGTTATGATAACTGCGCGGGTTCTGCGTCCATAGGTAGCATCAATTAACACGCCTCTATCTCTGGCATCTTGAATGACGCGCTTTATGGGCGCGGATTCCGGGCTGACAATGGCAATCATCCGATTTGCTGAAACTATATTACCAAAGCCAATATTCATAAGTCTAATTCCCATATTCCATATTCCTGCTTTCTCAGTTGTTACTCAATATTTTGTACCTGTTCGCGTATTTTCTCAATTTCACTTTTTATTTCCACTACATCATTAGTAATAGTGATATCCGATGATTTAGATCCAATGGTGTTGGCTTCCCTATTCATCTCTTGAACAATGAAATCTAGTTTTCTACCTATAGAGCCGCCTTTTTTAATGCTTTGCTTTAGCTGAGACAGATGGCTACGCAGTCGGATAATCTCTTCTGTTATATTGGACCGATCTGCAAAATAAGCTACCTCAGTTTGAAACCTTGATTCTTCCAGCTCTGTATTATTCAGAATCTCTTTCAACCTTTGCTCCAGCTTTTTTCGGTACTCATCTACCACTGTCGGAGAGCTTTCTTCGATGGAATCTACAAGCCTATTGATGATGTCGCAACGCTCAAAGATATCCTTTGTAAGAAATTCTCCTTCTTTTTCCCGCATGTCCAACACTACCTTAAGGGCATCATCTAATGCGGAAAACAATAGATTGCCAAGGGCTTCCTCATCTTCTTCAGGTTCAGAAATGGAGAATATGTCGTTGATGCCGGTTAGAACGGACAAATCAGGCTTGTTATCGATCCCAAATTTATCAGCTAGTTCTTTAAAAGCATTATGATAGGCATCTGCAACTGGCTCATTAAGTGCGACAGTTATCTGATTTTCAGCTGTATTTTTATAGCTTACAGATACCTCCACTCGGCCACGGGAAAGTGATTCTCTGATTTTCTTTCTAAATTCTTCTTCCAGGGCATTCATCAACCGCGGCATCCGTAGACTGATGTCTAGGTATCGATGATTAACAGTTTTGAGTTCTATAGTAAGCTCACGATTGTCGTCCTTGGCTTTTCCCCTGCCAAAGCCTGTCATGCTTAGGACCATATTTCCACCTTCCAATTCTTGCTTTAGTTTCGTTTTTTTACTGCCGGTTCTTCCTAGTATTATAGCCTAGTTTCGTCATCCTTTGCAAGTACTTAACCCAAACTCATGTGTTTAACCCAAACTCAACTAACTTTACCTCATAACTTGTTAATTACCTCCATCCACAGCTAATTAAGTAGAGAAATGAATATATTCTGCTCGTTGTTGTGATCACATATCATTCTATAGCGTATATTATTATTTGTTTTATACTTGGCTATTCCTGCATATCCTTAATAGAAGCAAAATTATTTTTGGAGGTAATTTCATGGCGTTGACCATTACCGGAAATTCCATTTTGGATTTGGCAAGCATACAGGCATTGTCCATCCTGTACTTATCAGAGGCAGCTCTTCCTCTTGTAAAGTGGAAGAAGCTAGATGACCCACTAATAGCTGGTTTAGAAGCTCCGCCGCCAGCTGCTTGGTATGGTAAAGCAGCTGGAACTAAGCTTAAGATTAGTGCTGATACAGCAAAGCCTAGTATGATAGCTACAGGATTTAGTATACAGACCTTGTCTCGCTTAGCAGATAATCTACCAAAGTATAGTATGAATTCCTATCTTTCAAAATCAGCCCTCCACCAAAAGTGGCAAATTATCGCCGCCTTACAATTGGAATTTTGTCTGGAATACTTGGAGGAAAGTTCTTTTTCAGCAATAGATAGTGCTGCTGTGCTGGAGGGAGGAGTTTGGTTTCTTAAAACTAGAAGCTCTATAGAAGAAGCTAGAGATTTCCAAGCTAATCTGGATGTAATATACCAAAACATTACAGAAAGTTTAGATCCATATAATGCCAGCACCTTGGAACTTGCTAGTACAATTCGCGGAATAACTGTCTGGTATAAATACAACAACAGTGGTGATTTAGATGATACGCTTAGCACCTTAGTCCTTGAAGTTTTGAATCGCAAAAGTCAATCCGGACTTTTTCATTACGGACCCTATGGCCGTTCTTCTGTGCCCATGGGCCAGCAATTTTTTATTCTTGACAGCTTATTGCAAGCCTATTCCTATGTAAAACTGGATTATGTTCTGGAAGAGGTATTTGATATATTTAGCAATTTATATAATATTGCATACAAAGATACCTTGCAGATATTTACCTTTAAACAAAAAAACATAAGCTATACGGCCTATGAAATCGCCACCTTGTTATCCTGTTTGAATAAAATTGCTATTTTTTCTTATGATAATTCTGATCAAAGGACCATGATAAACCAAATAATCGATACATTCTTAGAATTTATTTCTCAGTCCTATATGGAATTCCACGAAGACGGTGTTAGAAAATTATTAAAGTGGATTTGCTTATCTAACGAATGCAAGGTAGGAATAGAAAATAAGCCACCTATACGCACCCTATTCCCCAAACGAATTCGTCTGTGTTATCCAGGTCCTAAGATTAGTTGGGATCGCAAAGCTATAACAAACCAAGCTGATATCTTTTTCCTATGTTCCACTCTCTTGGACTTTCTGGATGAAGATTCAACTGAGACACAAAAGCTTTCCGACAGCAATATCGAGTTGCCTGTATTGAATACCTTAAGCATGCTTTTTGATTTACTGAATCTTTCAAAAAGATAAGGGTCTTTTCAGATGATAATCTGTATTTTGTTCAAAGGTATAAGCAGCTTGAAACAGGGTCCCTTCATCAAATGCTTTTCCAATCAATTGCATTCCAATAGGCATTCCATTGGAATCAAATCCACATGGTATGGACAGGGCAGGTAAGCCTGCTAAATTTGCTGGTATAGTTAAAGCATCGTTATCATAACCCTCCAGCAAGTTGTCTTTAGTTTCGCCAAATGAAAATGCAGTACTTAGAGTGGTAGGAGTTAGTATCCAATCGACTTGCTCAAAAGCCTTCTCAAAGTCCTGTCTAATCAAAGTTCTTACTTTTAATGCCTGCAAATAATACTCTTCGTAATTGTCTTTATATAAACCAAAATTACCAAGAAGTATTCGTTTTTTTACCATTTCCCCAAATTCCTGTGTGTCAGTTTTACCAATGAAGTCATCCAATTCAGGGAAATCCCCATCTGCATATCCCATTCTTGCACCTCTAGACTGGGTCAGGTTAAAAGAGGCCTCTGCAGAAGAAATAAGATAGTATGTAGGAACTCCATATTCAAGTTTGGGCATAAAAGTCTCTACAATAATCCCGCCCATCTTTTCAAATAAGCTACAAGCCTCTTCAACTGCCTTACGCACGTCTTCATCCATTTTCTGTTCCAGCCATCTATGGGGCAGACCTATTCTCATACCGTCTACACCGTCTATCAGAAACTTAGTGTAATCTGGGTGTTTTCGTTTGGCGGATACACGATCCTTGGCATCAAAGCCAATCATCTCGTTCATCACTATTGCACAATCAGTTACATCCTTGCACAGCGGTCCCAATTGGTCCAAGGAGGTGGCAAAAGGAATGAGTCCATAGCTAGAAACAGCTCCAAGTGTAGGCTTAAGCCCTACTATACCGCAAAAGGAGGCTGGTTGTCGCACAGAGCCTCCTGTATCTGAACCTATTGAGAATAAAACCTGGTCAGCTGATACAGCCGCAGCAGATCCACCGCTGGAACCACCAGGCACCTTATCCTTTCCCCAGGGATTATGTGTAATTGTAAAAGCGGAGGTTTCACCAGAAGAACCAATGGCAAACTCATCCATGTTTAACTTGCCTACTAAAATGGCATTTTGAGCTTTGAATTTGCGGGCTACAGTACTGTCATGAGAGGGATTAAAGTGCTTCATGGCTTTAGAGGCACAGGTTGTTCTCATTCCTTTTACGCAAATATTATCCTTCAAACCATAAGGGATTCCAGCTAAATCTGGTAAATCTAAAGGATTTGAGCTTGCGTTTCTAATTTTATCAAGTTTGTCAGCTTGCTTTAGTGCCTTTTTAGAATCCCATGAGATAAACGATTTAATGCTTTCTTCAGTATCTTTAATTCTCTCTAACACTGATTCTGTTAATTCTCTCGAGGAAATTTCCCTCTTACGCAATAGATTACGGGCTTCATGGATTGTTAATTTGAATAATTCCAAAACCAATACCATCCTTCATAGAAATTTCGCTAATAAGATAATCATTGGAATTTAACTATGTTTTAGTATTGCCTTAAGCATATGTACAAAGGCCGTTGGTTTAATATCCTTTGTATTCACCTGATGCAATTTATCTATGTATTTCACTAATTCATCCAGTTCTACTGCATACGTCTTCTTCTCATTTTCTGTTAATTTTAAATGAGACAACTTAGCCATAGAAGTTAGTAGTTCAGGAGTGACTTTCATAAATTATCTCCTTTTAGATTCACGTAGTGCTTGCTTATAGACTATTCTTGATAACATTTCATTGCATCTATGTTTTCCTTTGCATTGTTTATCTATTCTAATAGCTAAAAAAGCCCCTGTGGTCCAAGTGTTGTTACACTCTCTCACAGAGGCTAATTCATAATCTTACTAATGTTCAAGTTTGATTAAGCTTTTCGTAGAACTTTTTATTTAAAGTATTCTATTATACCCTTGAGCATACCATAAGCAGCATCTTCTCGAACAGAGTCTTGCTTAACCAGTTCAAGATCATTGGGGTTATTCATGAATCCTATTTCTGCTAGAGCAGATACTAGATTGTTCTCCCTAAGAACGCTGAAATCATCAATGCGTGTGTAGGTACGCTTCTGCCTGAAGTCGGTTGTCTTGTTTGTTTCTTGTAGTAATTTAGTAGCCAACTTCCTTCGTGCTGCATCACTATAATCGGTATAGTACTTAGTGTAAGTGTTGTTTTTCGGTTGGTTAGTTCTATAGAACATGTCCACTCCAGAAATATAGGTTTGGACTCTTTCTACCGTTGCATTCAAGTGAATGGATAAAAAGATAACATTGTCATGGTACTTTGCTCCGGTTAAATCCATTACTTTTTTCAAGTCTGGTGATGCAATTCTTTTACCATTAATACTTGGTGTTGCATAGGCACCTACTCGCGCTTCAGATGTTGGGTTGTCAATGTAATGCTGGAAGGTACCTATTAGCCTCTTAAGTTCAGTTATTTCTGCATCACAAGTTATAACTTTTGCGGACAAAGCTTCAATTTCATTGGATAGAGTATCTACGGCAGCCTGCATTTGAGCTAATACGGACTCTACAGATGCAAGTATGTTATCCAATTCAGGTAAGTGTTCTAATGTTAAGGATACATTACCTAGATGAAGCTGATCCTTCAGCCCCTGGCTTAGCCCATTTCGGACTGCCTCCGTTAAAACCAACTGCTTCTCCACTAGTGAGTCTTCTTGTTTAGGTGGTTCAGTTGCAGGTGGTTCCGTTGTCGGAGCTTCTGTTGATGGTGGTTCCGTTGTCGGAGCTTCTGTTGATGGTGATTCAGTCGTCGGTGGTTCAGTCGCTGGAGCTTCCGTTGATGGTGATTCAGTCGTCGGTGGTTCAGTCGCTGGAGCTTCCGTTGACGGTGGTTCCGTCGTTGCTGGCGCTTCTGTTGCAGGGGCTACCGTCGCTGAATTTGCTAGCTTAAGTTCTTCTTGTGCCGCAATATCCTTAAGTGTGGATAATGCATTCTTATATTCATTCAAGCTTGCTAGTTCGTCTTTGATGCTTTGAAGATCCAACTCCTTGGTTTTCAGAGCCTCTGCTATCGTATTTTTCTCCCTTAGTACGGATTCTATTTCCAAATCTAAAATAACCTTATTGGCTACAGACGATCTGTAGAAAAGGGACTTCTTGCTGTCATCGCTTCGGGTCATATGTACAGTTGCCCCAGCATTTTCTAGCATGGTGCGAAGTTTTAATGCCATGTCCAAAGCAATATGTTTTTCATAATAGCCACCATGATCGGGCTTGTAATCATTTCCACCGTGACCGGGATCAAGTATGATAACTTTGCCTTTTAATGCATCGGCAGCAGGCATATCTCTACCTGGTGCAGGTGTAGGATTGTTAGGTTTTGGTGTTCCACCTTCATTCAATTTAGCACGTGTTGCTGGACCAACTACTCCATCTACGGCCAGCCCCATGGCTGCTTGAAATTGAATAACCGCCCTTTCGGTTGCACCTCCAAAGCTGCCATCTACGGCTCCACAATTATAACCCAATTCATTAAGCCTTCTCTGTAATATTTCTACCTGACTGCCCTTGCTGCCTCTTCTTAGGGTTTCAGTAATCTGCTCAGGTGCTGGTGTAGGTGCTGGAGTCGNNGAAACGGCTTGGCATCAGCCATCGGCGGATCGCCTGGGCAGGGACCAAGGATAAGAACG
>LFRM01265731.1_pt1 | contig 17596 bp, 19 predicted proteins | sample 618341 | NCBI WGS metagenome assembly LFRM01 (sample SAMN03654438, study PRJNA283298) | anaerobic digester metagenome | isolation source: pool of bioreactors CSTR01a, CSTR02a, and CSTR03a thermophilic anaerobic... | place: Denmark: Kgs. Lyngby | collected 2014-05-21 | reverse complement strand
TGATTGCCAGGGCAATTCATGAGAGCAGCAATCGCAGTCAGTTTCCTTATATTGCCATTAACTGTGCAGCCATACCCGAAAACCTCATCGAGTCCGAATTATTTGGCTATGCAGCGGGGGCATTTACAGGCGCCCGCACTTCGGGAAAAGCCGGAAAGATTGAAATGGCACACGGGGGCACCTTATTTCTGGATGAAATAGGCGATCTATCCCTAAGCACACAGGTTAAACTTTTGCGTTTTACACAGGAAAAGTATCTGGAAAGGATCGGCTCAAACACGCAAATTCCCATTGATGTGAGGATTATCTCGGCTACCAACAGGAATTTGGAGCAAATGATTCAACAGGGAGAATTTCGTGCTGACTTGTATTACAGATTAAACGTGATTCCCATTCATATCCCTCCCCTTAGAGAAAGGCTTGAAGATATAGGAATTCTTGCGCACCATTTTTTGGATTATTATACGAAAAAATATAATAAAAGAGCAGGGTTTTCTCCGGAAGCCATGGAATGCCTGCAGGATTACCACTGGCCCGGCAATGTCAGGGAGTTAAAGAATATCATCGAACATGCGGTAATCGTTTGTTCTGGAAATACCATCAGCCCCAAACACTTAAATTTAAACTTAAATAAAAATTTAAATTTACACAATTCACCCACCCTAGATTTAAACCGTATCATCGAATATGTGGAATCAACTATCATTAAAAGGGCACTGGAAAAAGCTTCGAACAATAAGACCATGGCCATTAAATATCTGGGTATCAGCCGCGGCGCCTTCTATGCCAAATTAAAAAAATATAACCTAACCTAGCTCCGACTACACTCAAGCTCAAATCCGGCCGGACTTTCTTTTTCCACTATTCTGCGGGGAACAGTCACCCCCATAATGAAAAATCCCGACAACAGGCAGAAAATCCCCAGGTAAGTAAAGACGACAAGGAAATTGCCCGCCGTTATATCCAGCAGATAGCCGCTCAGCGAGGGTCCCAGCGCCCCCGAAATAAAGCCGTAAGCAGTAAAGACCAATCCAAAAATAGCACCGAAATGCTTAAGGCCGAAACAGTCCGAAACCAGGGGGGCAGAAACAGCAAAAAGCGTCCCAAAAGCAAAACCTACCAGAGCGGCAAGCAGGCTTAAAACTGCCAGGTTACTAAAATACGGCAGCGCACAATAGGCAAACCCGGCCGTAAAGAAAGAGATGCTCATGGTAAGATTCCTGCCGGCCAGATCGGAGATATACCCCGTTAAAATGCGGCTGAGGCCGCTGGCCAGGTTAAAGGAAGTTAAAATAATAACCGCCGACTCCATAGAGAACCCCCTGGCCAGGCCGAAGGTAACCGCCAGGCTTACCATGGCAATTCCCGCCGCCCCCTGCAGGGCCCATGTTAGCCAGAGGAACCAAAAACTCCTGGTTTTAAGGCTTTCTCGTACCGTTAAAGAATGGCCCGGAGCTGCCCGGAGCCCAGAGATTGTCTCTCCCCGTCGCTCTGCCTGCGGTAGGTGCTTTACTCTTTCCGGGGTTTCCGTAAACTGCGCTGCTGCCAGCCCCACCAGCAGGCTTATAACGGCAATTAGCATATTCATGGATTTATAGCCCATGGAGTGGAGCATGACGGTGAATACAGGAGTCATAATCGCTGCCGAGATGCCGAATACCAAATTTACCACACCGGAAACAAGGCCTCGTCTCTCCACAAACCATCGCTGTACCGATGTTAGTGCAGGGGTGTAAATAAAGCTGGAGGCGGTGCCGTTTAAAAAAGCCCAGAGGTAGATGAAATAAAGATTGGAGGCAAAAGCGGCAATCAGGACATTAAATCCGCAGATGAGTGCTCCTATGCTGATCATGAGCCTTGTTCCCACTTTTTCTTGCCAGCGGCCCACAAAAAACATGAAAATCCCCAGCGCGGCCAGAACAAAAAACAATGTGTTGCCAATGGCGCCGCGCCCCACAGAAAACATATCCTGCCAGTAGGGAGCCATTACACCAGAATAACCGAAAATCAAGGCTCCCGGCCAGAATATAGCGGCCGAACAGCCTATCAGGGCGAGAGTTCCCCTTCGCTTCACGGTCATTTAAACCAACCCTTTCTTGCCGTCCGGGTGCACTCGCTTATTCAGTTAGTTCTGCTTCTGCTCTTCTTCCTGTTGTTTCTTCTGCTCCTCTTCCTGTTGATTTAAATAATACTCTGCTGTTTGCGCCAGGTAAGAGCCTTCTTCCTCCAGCTCCAGCACCTTTTCCCAGTGCTCCCTGGCCTCATCCGCCCTCTCCCTGGCAGAGAGAAAAGCGGCATAATAGAAATGTGCCTCGGACAAATTTTCATCGAGCTCAAGCGTTTTCTTTAAATACTCCTCCGCTTGAGCGTCATCCTTTTGTAACAGTGCCAGGAGGGCGATCCGGTAAGTTACCCAGGGTTCCAGGAGGCCTTCTTCCACCGCCTCCAGCAGAAGCGCCCTGCTTTTGGCAGCGTAGCCTTCTTTATCCTCATCTTCCAGTCCCTGCCCGCTGTAATACATGGCCAGCTCAAAATAGGCGCTGGCAAGCTCGGCCTTTTTCTTGGTATCACCGGGACTCTCCTGCAGTGATTCCTCCAGAGAGGCGGCCAGCTGCTTGAGAGCCGCCAGGTAATCGTCCTCTTCTTCTGCAGAAGAAAACAAGTTTCCCGAGTAGAAATTGAATAGTCCGGCTGTTGCGCTCACTATCAGGCCTCCTACCAGAAGGAGCGCCATAAAAACATAAAAATACTTTCGAAAGGCGCTTTTTATTCTTTTGCTTTTTTTACTGCTTTTCCTAGCCCTCTCCATTAATGTCCATCCTCTCTATCCGGCTTGCTCTTTTAATCTCCGCTGACCAGCAGGGAGCCGCAATTTTCACAGAAAACCAGTTCTCCCGGCGCAAGCAGGCGCGCCCTGAAAGAGGAGGGCAGCGAAACATTGCAGATACCGCAAAAGCCCCCTTTAACCAGGGAGATGCACCTGCCGCCCTGCATCCTGCTGGATAGCTCCCGGTACTTTTTCAGCAGATCGCTGTCGATGACCCGCACCAGTTCCTCCCGCTGCCGGGTTAGCTGCTGCAACTCCCCCTGTGCTTTGTGCAGCTCGCCGCGGGCTTTTAACATTAACTGCTGCAGTTCTCCGCTTTTTTCTTCTTCCAGCGCCTTTACACTGGATACTTCCGCGGTTTCGCTCTCCAGTTCCTCCATAAGAAAAAGAATCTCATCCTCCAGCTCCGATTTTTTACTTTTTCCGGCGCGCACTTTTTTTTCCAGATTTTCCAGTTCCTTAACGTTGCGAATCTCTCCGCTGTAGAGCTTTTTATCCATCTCTTTTAAAGAGTTTGAAATCGTCTGCAACTCCAGCTCTTTGCGCCGCAGCTCCTTTTTCAATGCATTCAACTCCTCTTCCCTGGCCTTTAACTCCTGCTGGAAGAGGGCAAATTCTTTCTTTCTGCGCTGGTATTCAATAACAGTGGCCAAATTTTGCAGTTCATGTTCCCGGCGGAAAATTTTCTGCTCAAGCTCCTGGAGCTGCCAGAGCAATTGCAGCTGTTCCAATAGTGTCATCTCCTAACTAACCATACTATAACTATACTATTAAAAAAGGATAGGAGTCAAACCTATCCTTTATCAAAGGTGCGCCACAGGCTGCCTGTTCCCCGGGATATGATTACTTCCGTAGCAAATCCCGCCGCTGCTATTCTCTCTTTTAAATAACTCTCCAGCACCGGCAGCACCGGCCGCTCTGTGGCATCGTGCCCGGCATCTATCAAGGCCAGACCGGCACTGGCCGCTTTCTGGGCGTCATGGAATTTGATGTCGCCGGAGATAAAAACCTGGGCTCTTTTTTGCAGGGCGTGCCCCACGTATTCCGACCCGCTGCCCCCCATGACAGCGACTTTATCGATTTTCATCTTTGGGTCTCCCAGGATTTTAAGCACACCCGGCTGGAGCAGTTTATGGCAACGTCCGGCCAGTTCATTCAAGGTAACCTTTTCGGGCAGCTGCCCGATTGTTCCCAGGCCCCAGGCCTGCCCCTCGTTGGACAGGGGGTAGAGATCATAGGCCACCTCTTCATAGGGGTGGGCTGCAAACAGGGCCTGCAGGACCCGCTTCCGATCCCGGCGAAAAAGGATTGTTTCCAGGCGGTATTCGCTGACCTTCTCCAGGGCGCCCTGCGTCCCGATAAAGGGCGAGGTGCCTTCACGGGGCATAAATGTCCCCGTACCCAGCAACTGGTAGGTGCAGTGGCTGTAGTTCCCGATCCAGCCGGCCCCCGCCTCGGCAAGGGCATCGCGCACCCTGTCCTCGTATCCTTCGGGGACAAAAACGACCAGCTTTTCCAGCTCCTCCGTTCCCATGGATAATAGAGGCTGCATCTTCTCCAGACCCAGCAGTTCACCCAGCGCGTGACTGACCCCACGGGGGGCGACATCGAGATTTGTATGAGCGGAATAAAGGGAAATACCCTCTTTTAGAGACTGTGCCACCAGGGCGGCGCCTTTGTCGTTCAGATCAATCCTGCTTAATGGCCTGTACAAAAAAGGATGATGGCTAAAAACAAGCGGCGCACCGATTCGAAGAGCCTCCTCCAGCACTGCCTCGGAGAAATCCAGTGCCAGCAGCAGCACCGGTACTTCCCGGGAGAGATCCCCCCACTGCAGCCCTGTGGCATCACCGGGCAGAGCACGCTCTTGCGGAGCAAATTCGTCAATAAAAGAAACCAGATCATTCCCCGCGGCAAACATCTTCCAGTACCCCTTTCAACCGGTCGTATTGAAAGTTGAAGTAACGCCACCTGGGATCTTCCTTGCCGTTGCGGGAGCGCAGCAACCCCTTCATCGCTTTCTCATAATGCTCCAGTTTATGCCTGAGCCAGGGTACCAGCAAGGGATCCCTGTCTTTAAGCAGCATCGGGCCTATTTCCAGGAAAATAGGCTCATCCACAGCCTGGTGCCCTTTTTCGGCAGCAATTACCTCGTAATAATGGTCCTTTTCCTGTACCAGCTTTTCCCGAACAAAACGAAAACCATGGCCAGCCAGCCAGCGCCTCACCAAAGCGGCATCACCCATGGGTTGCAATACAAGGCGCTTATAGCTCCCAAGCCTGCCGGCTGCGGCGATGAGCATCCTGCACACCGTTTTGCCGCCCAGCCCCGCAATGACCACTATTTCCACGCCGTCTTTCTCGTCAAGTGCCAGCAACCCGTCACCCACACGGACCTCCACCTTGTGGTTCACGTTGAAAAGGTTGACCGTCTCCTGGGCCAGCCGGCTGTTCAGCTCCGACTTTTCCACGGCAATAACCTTCGGGCAGGCCTTGTCCTGAACCAAATACACAGGTAAAAAGGCGTGATCCGTCCCGATATCGGCCACTACCGAAGCGGATGGAACAAGTGATGCTACTGCAGCCAGGCGTGGTTTTAGTTTCACCGTCTTACCATCCTTTTCTTTCCGGAAAGCCGGTTGGATTTTAATGGCTTAAGTCTTTTATTCTTTTAATAATATTTACAAATTCCATGAAAATTATAAAATCCCTGCCGTGCCGTATCTTTTTTAAATTTTTATCGCCGTCCCGTAGGCAATAATCTCCGCCATCCCGCTGGCCACCTGGGAGGAAGCAAACTGTATGCCCATGATCCCGTTGGCCTCGAGCTTTTTTGCTTCCTCAACCATTTCATCCATGGCCGCCTGGCGTGCTTTTTTCAACAACTCCGAGTACTCTTTTACCTCGCCGCCGACCAGGTTTTTTAAAAAAGCCATGATATCTTTTCCCAGATGCACAGCCCTGACCTTGTTACCGATGACAACGCCCAGCACCTCGTAATCAACATTCATTAGCACGGTAGTAGTCAACAACACGGGTATTATCCTCCCTTTTAAAATCTAATGGCCCGGAAATAAACATGAAAAGCAAGGACCAAGATCCCTCAATCTTCGCCGCGGCCGGCTATAACTTAAGTGCGCCGGCGATCCGTTCGATCAGATCTTTTCCCTTATTTATTATGCCCCCGAAACCGAAAAATCCGTGAATCATATCCTCATAGCAGTAATAGGTTACCTCCACACCGGCTTCTTTTAACCGGGCGGCGTAGGCTTCCCCCTCATCATGCAGAGGGTCATACCCTGCAGTAATGATCAAGGCCGGCGGCAGGTTGCTTAAGTCTTTCGCCAGAAGCGGGGATACATAAACGTTTTCCCTGTCTTCGGGGGTCCGCAGGTAATGCTTTTCAAAATACCGCATATCTTCCCGCGTAAGGAAATAACCGTCAAACTTGCTGTGCGATGGATATTTCCTGGAAAGATCGGTCACCGGGTAAATCAAGACCTGATAGTGCAAAGGAGGAAAACCCCTGTCACGAGCCATTAAAGATACTACGGCCGCAAGATTGCCTCCCGCGCTTTCACCGCCGACCGCGACTCTTCCGGCATCGCCTCCCAGCAAAGGGGCATTTTCCGAGACCCATTTTGTCGCCAGGTAGCAATCGTTTACCGCCGTGGGAAATTTATGCTCCGGTGCCAGGCGGTAGTCCACGGATACCACCATAGCCTGTGCAAAATTGGTTAGAGCCCGCAGCGGGGAGTCGAGAACATCAAGATCGCCCAGGACCCAGCCCCCTCCATGGAAAAAAACCAGGACGGGAAAAGGCCCTTTACCTTCAGGTGTATAGATGCGCAGCTTAATTTCGCCATCCTCCGCCGGAATCAGGCGGTCCTCGACCTTGGCCACCTGCTCCGGAGGCGGATTCGTTTTGTTGGCCAGGAAACGAGCCCCGGCACGGTTTTTCTCCGGCGTTAACGTGTGAATAGGAGCGGCACCCAGCGACGCCAGGTAATCAAGAAAGGCCTTGGCTTGCGGATCAAGCGCCATCAGTATTCCCCCCTTCCAGGAGATCAAAAAGTTCATGCGGAGCAGCCAGAAGCGAACGCGCTCCGGCCTCCAGCAGTTCCGCAGCGTCACGAAAGCCCCACAATACCCCGGCGGCATACATCCCCGCCGCGTTGGCCGTCTGCATATCAACACCCGTGTCACCCACCAGCACGATCTCCGAAGGCGGGATCTCCATCTCGCGGGCAATTTCCAGGGCGGTGGCAGGGTCCGGCTTGCGGGGCGTCTCCGGTGTAAGCCCGCGTATAGCGACAAATGACCAGGCACCAAGCATTTTTTTCGTCATCTCCACTGTAAAGTTGTGCGGTTTATTGGATAAGACTGCCTTGGGCAGGCTGCGCCGCTCAAGTTCATCCAGCATTTCCGCCACACCGGGATAAGCCCGGGTATTGTCCGTCCAGCGCCGCGCGTACTCTTCGCGCATTTTGTTCACCAGCCTTCCGACCGTGTCCCGGCTTCTGTATTCTTCCGGCAGCGTACGCCGGACCATTTGCTCCACACCCTCTCCGACAAAATATCTGTACGCCTCTATGGGGTGCACGGAAAAACCGTGTTCGCGGAGCACTGCATTCATGGCCTCCCCCAGGTCACGCAGGGTATCCAGAAGAGTCCCGTCAAGATCAAAAATGATCGCCTTACCTTTCACCGACATCACCTCTCCTGTTCATTAATCATGGCTTCTTCCGGCACATGGCCGGACTTTCCCCTGGCCAGCGAGGCAAAAATGCCGCCAAAGCAGATGGCAGCAGAAATGATAAAGGTCGTTTTATTACCAGCCAGGAAACTCTGATAGTTTTCCGGTGCAATAGAGGCCTTCCCCAGGTTGGTAGAAAGTAGGGACATGACAATTCCCATACTGAGAAGTTGGCCTGTCAACCGCATCGTAGACAGTGTAGCTGAGGCCACTCCATAGAAATTCTTTTGGACGGAGCTCATAATGGCGTTAACATTGGGTGAGGAAAAAAGAGCGAAACCAAAGCCGAGAACGATCAGGCTGCAGACGATAAAAGTCAGGGAAGTATGCATTTCCAGGAATATAAGCGGTATAAGTCCCACCACAACTATAGCCATACCGGTTGAAGCAAGGATTCTCGGGTCGATTCTGTCGGAAAGCCTGCCGGCAAGAGGTGAAAAAACAGCCATAACGATAGGTTGGGAAACCAGGATCAAACCGGCTGTTTGGGGATTCAGCCCTTTGACATACTGCAGGTAAAGGCTCAGGAGAAAAGATACGGCATAAGTTGCGGAATAATTGGCTAAGGCCGCCAGGTTGGAAAAAGTAAAAACCCTGTTTGCTGCAAAAAGTTTAATGTCTAAGATGGGATTTTCAATTCTCCATTCCCACCAGGCGAACAATATAATCACCAGCATCCCTGCTACAATTAAACACAGGCTCGTCCTTGAAGGCATAATGGAAAGGCCGTATATGATTAAGACGAGCCCCGCGCTATAAAACAGCGATCCCGTTACATCAAGCTTCTCTCTTTTTTCTTCAGTCCACTCCCCCTTCATTTTCCTGAAAACGAGAAAGAGAGAAAGCGCGGCCAACGGAATACCGGCCAAAAAAATACTTCTCCAGCCGAAATGCTGAGTCAAAATTCCCCCCAGGACCGGACCGAGGGACAGCCCGAGATAAACCGAGGCGGTGTTTATCCCCAGGGCCCTTCCTCTCTCTCCCGGAGGAAATATCGATGTCAGAATCGCCGTGGCTGTTACGACAACCATAGAGCCCCCGATACCCTGAAAAGCCCGGCAGCAGATCAAAAAAACGATCGACGGTGAAAATATACAAAAAAGAGAAGAAAGCGTAAAAAGCAAAAGCCCGTAAGTTAAATTTTTCTTTCTTCCGTACATATCCGCTATTTTCCCCAGGGGAACAAGAAACATTGCCGAAGCTAAAAGATAAGAAGTTGTAGTCCACCCGAGCAATATAGCATCTGATAAAAACTCATTGCCAATGGAGGGGAGTGCAACATTGAGAGATGAACTCATAAAGGAGACCAAAAAAGTGCCCAGAGTGCAGGCAGTTAATGCAGCAGTTTTAATCTTCTTACTTTCATCGATGTTAGAGGACATACTACTACGTCCTTTCCTAGATAATTAAGCCTTTCGCATAGAGGGTAAAACATTACTTTACTAAAAAAAATATCTCCGGCCTTGCTGCACACATTCTCCCTCATTATTCCGAACAAAAACATAATTTCGATCTTCGACAATAATAAGCCTGTTTCCTGCTTTATATATCTCCAAGGAACTCGGTCTCCACTCCTCAAAGCCTTTATTCGAAGTAATAATCACTGATGTGTTCCGGTAGTACAAATTAAAGGATAGGTAATTTTTCTTCACCTACCCTCTAATTTTGATGCAATACATCATTTTACTGGCGTTTCTTTGACTGAGGAAGCCGCTTTAGCCGAGAAGAACCGGTTTTTGTCCTCACGGAAGTGCTCCAGGTCAGCGCGTTTGGAGCTGTTATATTTTCAAAGTAAGAGATCCATTAAACCTCACATTACCAACGTTTACCGGCAGTCCGGGCACTTTTCAAACCATTCTTTCGGAAGCGCACCTCCGGCCTTTTGCAGTGCATACTCGATCTGGGCGTAGGGAATAAAAAGGCGCCCGCAGATAGTACATTGCTTCATCTTTACTGTCTTATTCCACCTCTTTATTTTTCTCTCGTCTCCGCTTTCCTCTATCCCGATACAATCGGTGGGGCAGATAAAGGCACAGGCGCCGCATCCGATACAGTTCTCGGGTTCTTCAAAAGGGGGAACGACTGTTTTTTTATCGCCTTTGTTGGCAAAAGCCAGGGCGTTGGCCCCTACCAGCTCGTCGCATACGCGTACGCAGAGGCCGCAGCGGATGCAACCGTCGCCGTCGAGCTTGAACCGTGATGTATTTACACCGAGTTCCCGGGCATAGGCCTGCAGCCGGGGAGATTCAGGCGCCATGGCCAACAGCAACTCCATCATAAGTCTGCGGGCCCTTTTTACCCTGGGGGTGTTGGTCTCAACGACAATACCATCAGCTACGGGATAGGTGCAGGAGGTGGTCAGCTTTTTCTTTCCGTTTCTGGTTACCTCCACCAAGCAAAGCCGGCAACCGCCGTATACAGAGAGGTTCTCGTGGTAGCAGAGGTGGGAAATCTCTATCCCGTTGTGCAGCGCTACCTCCAAGATACTGCAACCTTCTTCGGCCTGGTACTCTTTGTTGTTGATCGTTATCTTTACCATTTCTCCTGGTCTCCTTTACGTAATGTTTATCGCCCCGTAGCGGCAGGCATCGTAGCAAATGCCGCAGCGCACACAGCGCTCTGTATCGATGGTCATGGGAGATTTGAGTTCTCCTGTAATGGCGTTTTCCGGGCAGAGCTTCTGGCAGCGGCCACAGCCGTTACAGATAGTTTGGTCGATGGTGTATTTGATCAACGCCTTGCATACTTTGGCCGGACATTTTTTGTCCTTGATGTGGGCTTCATATTCATCTCGAAAGTATTTCAGGGTGCTTAAGACAGGGTTGGCCGCCGTTGCGCCGAGGGCGCAGAGAGAGGCGTTTGTCGCCCCCCAGGCGAGGTCTTCCAAAAGCTCGATATCTTTTTCACTGCCCTCGCCGCGGGTAATCCCTTCCAGTATTGCGTACATTCTTTTGGTACCTTCGCGGCAAGCGGTGCATTTTCCACAGGATTCTTCTTTCAAAAATTGCATAAAGTAACGGGCTACGTCGACCATGCAGGTGTCTTCGTCCATGACGATCATACCACCGGAACCCATCATCGAGCCCAGCTCGGTGAGGTGGTCGAAATCAACAGGTGTATCGATGTATGTGGCTGGGATACAACCACCGGAAGGGCCGCCGGTCTGAACGGCTTTGAATTTTTTACCTCCGGGGATGCCGCCGCCGATATCGTAGATTATTTCCCTCAACGTTATACCCATGGGGACTTCTACTAGGCCAGAGTTATTCACTTTGCCCACGAGAGAAAAGATCTTGGTGCCGCTGTTGTTTGCGCTGCCGATCTGCTTGTAGCTTTCAGCTCCTTCGGCTATGATCAGGGGGACGTTGGCCCACGTCTCCACGTTGTTGAGGTTGGTCGGCCTGTCCCGCAGGCCTTTGACTGCCGTGTTGATGTGTTTGGGGCGCGGTTCGCCAACTCGGCCCTCGATGGCGGAGACGAGTGCGCTCGATTCGCCGGAGACAAAGGCGCCGGCACCACGTTTTATGTGGACTTTAAAATTAAACCCGGATCCAAGAATGTTTTCACCGAGAAGGCCGTATTTTTCGGCCTGCTGTAGGGCGACACTGAGATTTTTTACTGCCAGTGGGTATTCCTGGCGGACATAGACGTAGCCCTCGTCCGCCCCGATAGCATAGGCGCCTATGGCTAAGCCTTCAAGTATTAAATGGGGGTTGCCCTCGAGGAGGCTACGGTCCATGTAAGCACCGGGGTCACCCTCGTCTGCATTAACAATGACGTATTTTTTGTCACCTGGCGCGTTGCGAGTTGTTTCCCATTTGACGCCAGCGGGAAAGCCGGCGCCGCCGCGACCCCGCAGGTTGGCTTTTTTTACTTCTTCTATTACTTCCTCAGGGGTCATCTTAGAGAGCGCTTTGGCGAAATTTTGGTAACCCCCAAGGGCGATGTAATCGTCAATATCGCCGGGATCGATGAGCATGTTCTGGCCGAGAAGTGATCTGCGCTGGTGACGGTAAAAGGGAATTTCTGATTCCCGGGAGTACTTTTGGCCGCTGACGGGATCCTGGTAAAGCAGCTCGTCGATGAGCTTGCCACCGAGCACGGTATCGGTAATGATTCGGGGTACGTCCTCCGGCTTGACCCGGCGGTAAAAAATCTCAGAGGGAAAAATGACGACTACTGGGCCCTGCTCACAGAAGCCGTGGCAGCCGGTGCCCTTGAGATGGATTTTCTCTGTGAGGTTGCGGGTATTTATTTCCTTTACAAAAGCATCGTATACTGCCCTGCTGTTATAGGCCTGGCAGCCGGTGCCCAGGCAGACTGTTACACAGGATGTTTCTGGATTTCTTTTTTTGAGGATTTCTGCTTGCAGTTTTTCAAGCTCTGCCATTGTTTTTAACCTACCCAAAAATGACACCTCTTTTTTATTTGATCAAGTCCATACAGAATTTTAATCTTATATAAAGGAATATTTCAATTTCCATAGGAAAGCTTTAATTTTTTTGTTCAGCCTTTGCTAATTTGGCGTAATGCTTTAAAAGGTCTTTTACCTTCAGCGCGGACATGTTGCCGTAATACTTCCCTTCGACTACTACCACAGGACCCAGGGCGCATGCTCCAACGCAGTTAACGGTTTTCAGCCCGAAGTTCAAGTCGGGGGTTACCTCGCCAGGGTTGATTTTAAGCTCGGTATTGAGTTCATCCAGCACCCGGGAGGCACCGCGTACATGACAGGCGGTGCCTGTGCAAACTTGAAACTGGTAGCGCCCCAGCGGCTTCAAGCTTAAGGCTTCGTAAAAGGTCGCCATGTGGTAGAGCTTTGATAGGGGCAGGGACAGCTTCTCTGAGAGGAGGCGTAGGCTGTCCTGAGAAAGGTAACCTTCCTCTTCTTGTACGTCCAGCAGTATCTCCTGGATCTCTGCCGGGTCGGAACCGTATTTTTTCAGTATTTGCTCGATTTTAGCCATTTTTATCTTCCTTTTGTGTAGTATTCGATTGCAACAGCAGTTCCTGCCAATTTTGTTTTACCCGTTCTCGAATAACTGCTATTGTTGCCGGTTGAAGATGGCGGAAACGCGTTTGAGGCTGCAGGTAGCGCTCCACCGGTATCAGCTTTTCTACTGCAACTGTGATTTGCAGTTTGCCGTTTTCAATCTCGTAAAGGGGGAAAATCCCGCTTTCTACAGCCAGACGCCCGATTTTGACAGTGGTGTCGGAGGGTATACCCCAGCCCGATGGACAGACGCTCAGGATGTGCAGGTAACTGGGGCCGTCGATCGCTGAGGCCTTTTTTACCTTGGTTATAAGGTCTAAAGGATAGCTCGGACAGGCGGTTGCAACATAGGGAATACCGTGGGCGGCGGCGATAGCGGGCATATTTTTCTTCCAGGTCATCTGGCCGCTCCAGAGGGAGCCGGCAGGAGAGGTCATGGTAGAGGCGCCAAAGGGTGTGGAAGATGATCTCTGCACACCGGTATTCATGTAGGCCTCGTTGTCGTAACAAACGAAGACGAAGTCATGGCCGCGCTCCAGGGCGCCGGAAAGGGCCTGGAGACCGATGTCCGCTGTGCCGCCGTCACCTGCCATTGCGGCTACTGTTATTTTTCTGGAGTCAATTTTTCCCTTGCGTCTCAAAACTTTTAATCCCGCTTCGATACCGCTGGCAACTGCCGCTGCATTTTCAAAGGCAATGTGGATCCAGGGCACTTTCCACGAGGTTAGGGGAAACGGTGAAGAAACGATCTCCATACAGCCCGTGGCGCTGGCCACGATGACGTTGCGGCCGAGAGCTTTCTGTACCAGACGGACGGCCAGTACTTCACCGCAGCCCGCGCAGGCACGGTGACCAGCAGAGAAGTATTCTTTTTTAGTCAGGGTCTTTACAACAAATGCGTTTTGATCCATTTATTTCATCCTCTCGGCAATATTGCTGCTTTTGGCCAAAGATTAGACAGTTGCAGTTACTCTCTGGCACCATAGATCTGGTATTCCGAAGATTGTTCCGCTGTTTCATAGATCTGCAGGTAATCACGGACGTCAACGTCCCTTCCTCCGAGCCCGACGATATAGTTGTAAATTTGGGGTTTGTTTCCCAAGTTGTAAAGTGCAGAGCGGATTTCGGCAGCTACGGGACCGCCAGGACCACCGTAGGAAACGGCGCGGTCGAGGACGATTAATCTGCGGGCGCCTTTTACCGCCCGGCAAAGCTCTTTAAAGGGAAAAGGGCGCCACAGACGCAGCTTTAAAAGGCCTACCTTGCGGCCCTGGCTGCGCATCAGCTCCACAGCTTCCGCCGCTGTTTCGCCAAAGCTGCCCATGGTAAGAAAAAGTGTTTCGGCATCCCCGGTATGGAGCTCTTCGATGGGGCGGTAGTAGCGGCCGCTGAGCTTGCCCCACTTATCCCAAGCTTTTAATATATGGGGATAGGAGGCTTTCAGGGCCTCGTCCTGCGCTTTCTTGATCTCGGGGTAGACTTCCGGTCCGGCAAACGCGCCCATGGTCAATGGCTTGTCCGGGTGCAGGGTGTATTTGGGGCTATAGGGTGGGAGGTACTGCCGAATAACGCCTGCATCTACCATCTGCACGGGCTCGAACATGTGTGAGAGGGTAAAGCCGTCGAGGTTGAGCATCACGGGCAGTAAGACATCTTGATCTTCCGCTATTTTGTAGGCGATGAAGACGTGGTCAAAAACTTCCTGGCTGTTTTCAACGAAAAGCTGTATCCAGCCGGTATCGCGGACGGACATGACATCGCTGTGATCGTTCCAGATGGAAAGAGGTCCGGAGAGGGAACGGTTGACGAGTATCATCACCAGTGGCAGCCGCACAGCGGGGGCGATGTACACAATTTCGTTCATCAGGGCCAGGCCCTGGGAGCTGGTGCAGGTAAAAGAGCGCGCTCCGGCCGCCTCGCTGCCCAAGCATACGCTTAAGGCAGAGTGCTCAGATTCTACAGGAATAAATTCGGCATCGAGTTCTCCATTGGCCACGTAATCGGAAAGGCGCTCGACTATATGCGTCTGGGGAGTAATGGGATAGGCGGCGATGACATCTACGCCTGCTAATTTTACGGCTTCGGCGGCAGCGAATGATACTTCCATACCGAGTTGTTTGGTCATAGTATCGGCTCCTTTTCTTCAACCATGCTGATGGCACCGGTCGGGCATTCCCTGGCACAAATACCGCAGCCTTTGCAATAGTCCAGAGCGACCAGGTAAAATCCCTCCGGGCTCTTATTGTAGGCCATATCTGGGCAAAAGATCCAGCAGAGGCCGCATTTTATACAACGCTCTTTGTACAGTTGCGGGAAAAAAGTTCTCCAATCGCCTGTATGGTATGTTACGGCGTTGCCGGGGTCTGCTATCACACAGCCGGGTTCCAGCTCATGCCAGCGGTACGTGGCGGCGGAGGGTGCTCCTTTTACAGCTGCAGCATTTTGACTCTTTTCCGCCGGTGCCTTTTCCGCAGCTGTTTCATCAATATAGCTTGCCACCCGGGGCTCTTCTTGAAAAATAAGCGTTTCTGCATAGGCTTTGTGCAGGGCTTCGATGTTTGAAGCGGCGATCTTTTGCTTAAAGCGATCTGCGGTCGCCGCTACTATGGAGTCCATATCCACGATAGCGCAGACCCTGATTAACGCGCCCAGTAAAACGGTATTGGTAATGGGGCGCTTTAATACCTCCATAGCAATATGCGTTGCATCGACAGTTGCCACTTGCTTTACTCCCCTCACAGCAAAGTGTTTGGGGTCGTTTTTGGTGTTAATAACCAGGATCCCGTTATCTTTCAAGCCAGCAGTAACATCAACTGCGTCAAAAAGCGAGGGATCCAGCACGAGCACAATATCAGGCTCGGAAATAACAGTGCGCAGGCGCAGGGGCCGGTCAGAGATCCGGCAGTATGCCGTTACCGGGGCTCCACGCCGCTCCGGGCCGAAGCTGGGAAAGGCACGTGCCTGCTTACCTTCTAAAATGGCAGCCTGAGCCAAAAGCTCAGCCGAGGTGACAGCCCCTTGGCCTCCCCTCCCATGAAAACGAATCTCCAGCATGTTCATATCATCTTCTTTCTAAATCTATTCTTTGGTATCTTTAAAGCGATTGATCTTAATATCGGGACGCAGCAGACTACAGGATTTGTGGACAATATTTGTCACAACAAACTATTTAATTTAGGTTAACTGCCAAGGGATTGAGCTCTAAAATGTGTATTTTTAAAATTAGAGCACATATAGACGAAATCAATGCAAAAATGGCCACTACTAAAAACCCATAAAAATAATCTCCAGTGAGATCATAAGTTAACCCAAGGCAAAATGGACCGAACAAAGTCCCCATGTTCTCACCAAAGCGTAAAACACCTAAGCCTGTCCCCGTCTCCTCCATAGAAACATACTTGGGAACTAATCCAAAAACACAAACGGGTGCTCCTCCGGCAACTAAACCGATAGCCATCGCCATGACCATATCGTTTCCCGACCGAGGAAGAAAGACAAAAAGCAATGCAAGGAATATTCCTATTACTATTATGAAATCCTCGTTTCTTTTAATCTATCAAGTAAATAACCTATTACAGGAGCTATAACAGGGGAGCCCAAGGCAATCAGACTTGTCAAAAATCCGGCATAAGATATACTCACCTCCTGGTTCGCAAAATTAAAATCGTGTTTTTCAATCATTGTTTACATATATAGTACGTACCTTTTATTTGAGCTAATATCTTTTAAAATTGAGTACTTTATCTAACTTTCTTACCACTTCTTAAAAAAAGTAATTCTCTTTATTGATTAGGCTATTAATTATAGTATACCATAACGTTTAAGTAAACTCCTAATACAATTGGCAGCGAACATAATGAGAAGGGGCCACCTCTTTTAATGGTGGTTCTATACGAGAACAATTTGGGCCTGCTTCCGGACAACGAGGATGGAAACGACAACCAGTCGGCAAATTTAAAGGTGACGGTTGCTCTTTTTCTAGATCAATTTTCTCCATGATATCTCCAGGAAGAGCAGGCTTGGCAGCAGAAATAAGCAGCTTTGTATAAGGATGCTTTGGATCTGCAAACAACTTATCAGCCTCAGCATATTCAACTATTTTTCCCAAATACATCACTGCCACACGTCCAGTGCTGAAACAGGTTCATCCAAAATAATCAATTTTGGATTCAAAATCAAAGCTCTTGCTATGGCGATTCTTTGTCGCTGTCCTCCACTAAATTCATGAGGATATAGCGCAGCCTGTTCCGGCACAAGACCCACTTTATCCATAATCTCTAGAGCTCTTTGTTTAAGCTCGTTTTTAGATAAATTAGAATTCATCTCTAAAGGCTCAGCGATAATTGATCCAACACGCATTCGGGGATTTAACGAACTCCAGGGATCCTGAAAAACTGCTTGAACACTTCTGCGATATTCCTTCATCTGCGATTTGGAAAATTTATTAATATCATATCCTTCAAATAAGATCTTGCCAGAAGTAGGTTTTTCCACTAAAAGTAGTAACTTACTGACAGTGGTCTTGCCTGCCCTGATTCACCTACCAAGCTTAAGGTTTCATTTTTTTTAATAGTAAAAGATACTCCATCAACGGCCTTCAACAATTTTATCTCTGAAAAAAGTGACTGAAACCTCATGTTAACAGAATAAATTTTTGTCAGGTCTTCTGCTTTTATAATATGTTCACTCATCTTCTATCAACCTCCAGCAGTAAGCTGAATGGGTACTACTAATAGTTGTCTTAGGAGGTACTTGTTTATGGCAGCGGTCCAAAGCGTCAGGGCAACGTGGAGCAAATCGGCAACCTTCAGGGGGGTTTTTCAAGTCCGGTGGCTGCAGCTAACAGCCTTTAAATTCATTATTTTAATGGTCTTTGCCCAACTGGAACAGCTAACATGTTTAAGGGAAATTAGCAACAGCCTTTGTAACAAAGAATTCAGTAAAAAGATTAAACTTGGTTCCATTAGCTTTTCCCAGATTTCCCGAAAACTAAGAAGCATGATGCTGGAAACGGTAGAGT
>LFRM01163976.1_pt1 | contig 17606 bp, 18 predicted proteins | sample 618341 | NCBI WGS metagenome assembly LFRM01 (sample SAMN03654438, study PRJNA283298) | anaerobic digester metagenome | isolation source: pool of bioreactors CSTR01a, CSTR02a, and CSTR03a thermophilic anaerobic... | place: Denmark: Kgs. Lyngby | collected 2014-05-21 | reverse complement strand
GAGAAGCATATTATAGAAGGTGCCAGTATCGAAGAAGCTGTTCAACTGATTAGAGTCCTGCAAGAAGTGGGTACAGATAGTGCAAATAAAGCTATAAAGGGACTTTTATCTGCTGCCGGAGAAGCATACAAAAAAAGAGAATTCCAAAGAGCAATCTCTGCTTATGAATCTATCCTGCCCCTGGCACAGCAGCAGGGGTGTTTAAGCTTTGAAGACATTCTCCGGGCAGGCGACAGCTGTGTTAAATCCAACCAGCTCAACAAAGCATGGAAGCTGTACAAAACAGCACAGAATTATGCCGATACCTTCCACAAAAAATGCCGCCTGCATAAAAAAATTGCTGATTTACTTGTCATCCGAAATCAGGATTGGCACGCTATACTTCATTTTCTTGTCGCCCTTCAAGCTGTACCCAGTGACAGGGGAGCTCGAAGCAAGTTGCAAAAAACCCTTAAAAAGCTCGGACTGGAAGAGCATACAAACATCTTCCTGCAACTAAATGCAGAGCATTCGGACCATAAACAGCTGGAAATTTCATTGATGAACTTAAAGAAAAGACTCAAAGCAAGTTAATGATTTAGACAGGTGACTGCATCAGACTTCCCTCCCAGTCCGATGCAGCTTCTCTTGGTCCCACTCCTGGGAATAAAGGTCCCAGAGTGGGTTATTTTTTCCCAACAACCCCTTCCCAGCAAGAAAAACAAGAAACGTCTAAGACTTTCCCTAAATGGCTGTACAAAGGATAAAATTTTTACAAAATCCAAAAAAATTAAAATATTAAATGCCAACAGGGTGATTCATTACATTTGCATTTGTTACAAGTTCTGGTATATTAAATTTTAGCAGCATTCTCTTTAGAATGCTAACATTGATTTTACATGAAAAGGCTTCTGATTTTGGAACTTGCTTTACGCTGGAAATCGGGAGTGTTTTTCTTTACATGGTAAATTACAGAAGCACTCCTAAGAGGAGTGTTTCAAACTTTCTCCAGTAGACTATTCCGCACTCCTTCTTTAGCGGCCCATACCTTTCCAAAACAATACCTTTCTCAGAGGAAGCGCTTACTGGTTGTGCACTTATTCAGCAAAAAAAGGTTCTGGTTCCCCCTCATCCAAAGACATCTTTGGGCCGAAAGACTCAATTTAGGGTGCCGGAAAGCTCTATAGAATTACGGTTCCAACACTCCCGTTCCGGGGGTGTTTTTAGTGTTTAAAAAGGGAGGTGTACGTCTTTATCTAATGTGAAATCACTCAAAACAAAAATTTGCACACACCAGGAGGGATCGGAATTGTCCAAAATAAACATTGCCATTGCAGGGGTAGGCAACTGTGCGAGTTCTTTACTCCAGGGAATTGAAATGTACAAGAATTCACCGGAGAACACTATTGGGCTAATGAACTATGACCTTGGCGGTTACAAGCCCGGTGACATTAATGTGGTCGCAGCTTTTGACGTAGACAAGCGCAAGGTAGGGAAAAGCCTGAGAGAAGCAGTATTCGCCAAACCAAACTGCACCACTGTCTTTTACAGGGATTTACCTGATTATCCTGTTCAGGTACAGATGGGACACGTTTTGGACGGTATTTCTGAACACATGGCTGATTTTCCGGAAGACGAGACTTTTGTAGCAGCTGAGGAAGAACCCTGTGATGTGGTAAAAGCATTAAAGGAAAGCGGTGCGGAAATCCTGATAAATTACCTGCCTGTGGGTTCCGAAAAGGCTGCGAGATTTTATGCTCAGGCATGTCTGGAAGCCAACGTAGGTTTTATTAATGCAATGCCGGTTTTCATTGCTTCAGATGAATTTTATGCAAAGAGGTTCAGAGACAATAACATTCCCATTATAGGGGATGACGTAAAAAGCCAGGTTGGAGCCACCATTATCCACCGGACTTTAACCAAGTTGTTTGAAAATCGCGGTGTAATCCTGGACCGCACTTACCAGCTGAATTTCGGAGGAAATACGGACTTTTTGAATATGCTTAACCATAGCAGATTGGCCTCCAAGAAAAAATCCAAAACTCAGTCCGTTCAATCGGAGCTGAAGGTCCCCCTAACGGCAGACAATATCCACGTGGGGCCTAGTGATTACGTTCCCTGGTTAAACGATAATAAGATCTGCTACATCCGCATGGAAGGGAGAGGATTTGGAAACGTTCCGCTAACTGTCGATCTGAAACTTTCCGTGGAAGATGCTCCTAACAGCGGAGGCGTTATGATCGATGCTATCAGATGCATGAAACTGGCCCTCGACAGGAAAGTCGGCGGCGTTTTGAACTCTATTTCAGCTTACTCTATGAAATCGCCTCCGATCCAGTACACTGATACGGAAGCAAAAAAAATGGTGGCAGATTTTATAGAAGGCAGGAGGGAACGTTAATGAGAGCGGTCGTTTTGGCAGCGGGTGAAGGTAAGAGGCTGCGGCCTTTCTCTAAAAGGCCCAAGCCTCTTGTACCTTTGTTGGGCATTTCCCTGATAGAACGGAATATCCTGGCCCTGAGGGAATGGGGGATCAAGGAATTTATAATTGTTACAGGCTGTTATGACATGGAAATACGGGAATACCTGGGAAGCGGCAAAAAATTGGAAGTGGAAATAAAATATTTATTCAATCCGGACTGGAAGCTGGGAAACGGTGTGTCTGCATATACATTTCATAAGGAATACTGCCGGGACGAAAAGTTTGTCCTAATGATGTGTGACCATATATTCCAACCCGATTTATTGAAAAATTTTTTGGCCAAAGCACAGGATCTCGGGCAAGGAGAAGTTCTACTGGCTGCTGACAGGCGGCTGGAAAACATTTACGATTTGGATGAGTGTACAAAAATAAAAGCTGACGGAGCGTGTGCTTTAGGGCTGGGAAAAGGGCTTGATGACTTTAACGCTGTGGACTGTGGTCTGTTCATCGGTACCGGAGGGCTTCTGGAGGCTCTATCTGAGGCGGTATCAAAAAAACAATATGCCTTTACTGATGCCATAAACATACTGGCAGCTTCAGGCAGGGTTAAACTCCATTTCATCCAGGGATCCTGGGTTGATGTTGATGATCCCGAAAGCCTCAGGCACGCCGAAAAAATTCTTTTGCATTCCCTGGTGCCTGCAAAAGACAGTGTTGTTTCCAAATATATTAACCGGAAATTCTCTCTTAGAATAACAAAACTCCTGGCCACAACTGGGATAACCCCAAACCAGGTTACTGTGGTCTCATTTTTGACTGCTGCAGCTTCAGCTTTTTGTTTTGCTGCTGCAACCCCCATTCTTGGAGGGCTGCTGGCCCAGCTTTGTTCAATAATCGACGGGGTTGATGGGGAAATTGCCCGGTTAAAATTTCAAAAGAGCAGCTTCGGGGGAATTTTTGACTCCATTCTTGACCGTTATGCAGACTTTATTATCGTTATTGGGATGACGTATTCATGGTATTTTAACACCCACAGTCCCGCAGCTCTACTGGTAGGCGCAGCTGCCGTTACAGGAATGCCCATGTCCATGCTATTTAAAGAAAAATTTCATGCTCTGACAGGCAAACAATTCGTAACGGAAGTCCATGACGGCATCTTCCGGTATCTCCCTGCGAACCGGGACGGCAGATTGTTTATTGTCATGGTAGGGGGAATTTTCAACCTGCTCCCGGCTGCGCTTGTTTTTCTGGCAGTTATTACTCACCTGCAGACATTTTTCCGCCTTTATAACGCCCGTAAGCTAATGTAAGGTCCCCGGGTCGAGAAAGCTTCAACTGCTTTTACGGTAATATGAGACAAACCATATGATAATACCTCCCATCAATTCACCCGATAAGCGGCTTCGTTTACGGCTTTAGACAAGCAGGGAACGGGACGCCTGCGGGAAAAAACGTGGTTTACAAGACCAAACTCATCCAGCAGGTCCAAAGCCTCCTCCAAGTAATAACCTAACTCGTCCAGGGAATGGGCATCAGACCCGACAGTAAAAACCTTAATTCCTGATTTGGCAGCCAGGGAAATTATTTCCCTGGATGGGTGAAATTCTTTCAGCCCCCTGCGGCGGCTTGAGGTATTGATTTCCAGCCCCATGCCCCTGCGGGCAATCTCCTTAAATATTGGTTCCGCAGTCCCTCTGTGAAGGTTATAAATTTCGGGGCCAAAATGCCTGATACCGTACCGCCGGTAAAGGTCCACATGGGCGATACAATCGAAAAGGCATGTCTTAACTGCTTCTTCTAACGTTGAAAAATAGTCTGCCTGTACTGCCGCGAGACTCCGGGGTCCGAAGTAACGGGGGCTTTCCGTCATAGATGAAATAGCTATATGATCAAGGCAGTGGATAGCTCCCATTACAAAATCAAAAGGATAATTTTCCGTAATTTTCTCAATTTCTTTCTCCTGCCCCGGACAGTACCCGACTTCAATTCCAGCCTTTACTTTAAGGTTGGCAGATTTAAACTCTCCCTGTGCCCGGGTGATTTCCTCAAAATAACTGTCAAGCCACACCGGGGTTAAAACCGGTATCCTCTCCCCGTTCAGTAAAGCAAAATTATCTTTCTCCTTTCTAACCGGGTCCAGTTCCACATGGGTAGTAAAACAAATCTCTACAATGCCCAATTCCAGTGCCCTGCGGCAGTACTGCCTTATCTTAACCGGGGAAGCATCGATTGAATAGTCCGGATGAACGTGATAATCAGTTAGTGCAGATTTCATTGACAAATTCTTCTTCCTTTCAACGTTGTAAATAGACTAATTGCTGGTATCTACTATTTTATTATAGTCAGGGGGATTCAAGGAGTAAACCGGACAGGCAGCCCAGGTCTCTATTGTTAAGAACAATTTGCCTCCGGGGGAACAAGCATATTACACTAAAGATGAAATAAGCATTGCAGGGTGACAAAGGCGAACAGGTACTAAATATTGACACTGTCAAATTTTAGTGACATACTAAAGCCAGATAATATTTTGGTTTTTTGGGAGGGAACTTATTAATCGTGACGCTTACCAAACGACGCAAACAATTCCTCACAGCTATCCAAAAATACTACGAAGCCACCGGTGAACCTCTTCATTACGAAGATTTGGCCCGCTTACTCAGTGTCAGCAAGTGGACAGCATATGATATGGTGAGAGAATTGGCTAAAGATGGGCTGGTAATCATTGAATATACTACCAAACAGGAGGAACGACAGGTGGGACGCTCCCGGTTGTCAATAAGACCCTCTGCCCTTGTTCCTTCTCCTGCCCCACTTTCCGAGGAGAATGAGAGAATACTCACTGAAATTCAGGATTGCCACCCTGATAAGGTAAAGCCTTTTTTTCAAAACCTTCTGGAGACTGCACACAACGCATCAGCCTCCAATTCTAAAGAAAGGTTTTGTTTCTACCTGGTAGCGGCCCTGGCCCTCCTTTCAACCCGTTTGCTGCGGGGAGGAGGAATGGCAAATGTACTTCAAACCCTTTTAGCAGTTTCCAGACCCGAAGTAGGGCTGGTTGCTGCAGTAGGTTTAACGTTAGGTCTAATTATCCGTGCGGGAATCAGTCCTGAAACAAAGATTAATCTACAGGAGTTAGTAACCTACTTCCAGGAATACGTAGGAGAAATTACAGACGAAGAACGCCAGAATATGAAAGTTTTCTGGCAGACAGCACTGGAACAAAATTTGACACGCGGATAAATCCGGTTTTTTTCTCCTGTTTTTTGGTTTTTTGGGTGTACCTTAGCCGCCTTTTTCATAATATGAAATTAAGGAGAGGAGGTTTATATCATGACGGCTGGCGATTTTTTATTTAACCAGGCAGTTGTCCGTGCCCTGGATTTTATAGCCAGGGACCCTGAGAATAATCTCGAAAAGCTGATAAGCATTGGAGAAAGGCTTGCTTTAAATCCGGATCATAAAGATATTGTAGCTGCAGTAAAAAGAGTATTGTCTGAGGACACCATCTGGAAAGATTATACGGTTAAACTCTTACAGAATACTACCCCCAGGGTTCGCAACCGCTTGGGCGTAAACTTTTTCGTTAATGCATTCTTTAAAGGGGTTCCGAAACAGTTTCAACTTAGAGATGAACTGGGGTTTTCCGTTCCCTTTGCCCTGCTAATCGACCCTACATCAGCCTGTAACCTCAACTGTACAGGATGCTGGGCCAGTGACTACTCCAGAACTGAAAATCTGGATGTAGACCTACTGGAGAGAATTCTTGATGAGGCCAGGGAACTGGGCATTTATTTCATCCTTTATTCCGGAGGAGAACCGCTGATTAGGAAAAAAGACCTGCTATATTTGGCTGAGAAATTTGATGATATGGCCTTTTTGGCTTTTACGAACGGCACCCTGGTAGACGATGCTTTTGCTGACGCCCTGGCAGATGTAGGCAATTTTACCCTTGCCTTCAGTCTTGAAGGTTTTGCTGAGAGTACTGACCGGCGCCGGGGACAAGGGGTCTTTGATAAGATAATGAAGGGGATGGACCGTTTATCCAGAAGAGGAGTTATTTTCGGTGCCTCTACTACTTACAACCGCCAGAATACGGAAGAAGTCGGTTCAAACGCCTACATGGATATGCTGGTTGAAAAAGGCTGTGCATATAACTGGTACTTTACATACATTCCCATAGGCCAGGATTTTGATCTGGACTTAATGGCTACACCTGCCCAGCGCGCCTTTATGTATCACCAGGTTCGTTATTTCAGGCAGACAAAACCCATCTTCAACCTTGACTTCTGGAACGATGGCAAACCCATCGAAGGTTGTATCGCCGGCGGCCGGCGCTATCTGCATATCAATGCTGCCGGAGATGTGGAACCCTGCGCTTTTATCCATTATGCAACAGATAATATAAAAAATAAGAGCCTGCGCCAGGTACTGGAATCTCCCCTGTTTGCGGCTTACCAGCGGCGGATGCCCTTTAATGATAACCATTTACGCCCCTGCCCCCTCATTGACAACCCGGAGACCTTACCGGAAATGGTTTTGGAATCCGGTGCCTACAGCACCCAGGAAAAATGTCAGCATGAACCTGAGCAATTGGCAAAGGCTTTAGGACAATATGCCAGGGAATGGGGTGATATCGCGGAAAAACTAAAACGCAGCCATGAACTTCCCCTGGAACTTGCCCAGAGCCTCTAAAAAACAAAATAATGTAAAGGGGCTATTCAGCTTACTCGATATCGATTATTTGGGAAATAAAAACGGTGGGATTGGCCGCCAGGTCAACGAATTTTACCCTGTTGCCTTTTTTTACCACTACCTTAGGTCTCCAGGACAGGGCTTTGCTTTCAACGACCTTTGCAATTTCACCAGTGTTAAGGCGCACTGTACAGCCAGGAGGATAAGTTACAACCTTGCGTGTAAATAATTTAACCACCTGGGGATCAATTTTTCCTGCAGAACAGTTGGCCAGCAAAATCTCCATTCCTTCATGGGGCAGCATCCTGGGGCGATACGCCCTATCTGAAGTTACTGCATCATAAATATCTGCGACACTCACAATCTTGGTCAAAAAGGAAATTTTTTCTCCGCCAATTCCGTAGGGATAACCGCTGCCATCACACTTTTCATGGTGGTCGCGCACTATATCCCCTACCTCCTCCGGCGTATCGGTGCCCTCGAGACTGCGGTAGCCAATGAGCGGGTGGTCTTTAATAATGGAAAATTCCCTGTCGGAAAGTTTCCCTCCTTTCCGGAGAAGTGATTCCGGCATATACAGTTTCCCAATATCATGCAGCAGGGCGCCCAGCCCCAGCAACTGCATTTGCTCGTTCCGTAGATTTAAGTTCGACCCGATAAACAGAGAATAAATGCATACATTTACACAGTGACTGACAGAATAACTGTCAGCATCATTTAACCTGGCCAATTGGACAAGAATCTGATCGTGAATCTTAAGCCGTTCGACAATACCGTTGACCACTTGTTTTACCCTTGAAACATCTACCTTGTTACCGGAAATAACCTCCTGAAAAATGTCATCCATGCTTGATACTGCTTCTCTATAGAGCTCCTGGGCAGGGTCATCCATAAAATGAGGAGAAAAAATGTACACGTCAGCAGGGTTTAACTCCTTTAGTCTCTGGACGTGCTCCTCATTTATTACCGTACCGGCATTGAGTAAAATTTTATATGAGTGCCGACACCTTACAGGCAGGGCAAGTTTCATGCCTGCCTGCAACTGGTCTAACTCTACTCTTAACATCGTTGCCTCCAATAAAACACCTTAAATACTGCCAGCCTAATTCGCACTTTTAATAGCTCGAATATTTTCTGGGTAAAAAAGGAAACTTTTGGGCTTTGGGTGAATAGTTTATTACTAAGGTTATCGACAAATTTGGTAGGATTTATTAGGTTGTTAACGAAGAAATATTCAAAAACATTTGGGAGGTGGAACTGTGACCGAAGTTAAAGGAGAACACATCATTGCGGATGAGGTAATTGCTTCCATTGTAATGAGTACAGCGACAGAAGTGCCTGGCTTGTACCTTTCCTCAGGAGGAATTGCGGAACGCTTTGGGAAGAAACAGCCTGCCAAGGGCATCCGTATTGAACAGCAGGAAGAAGGAGTAATTGTGGACGTAAAAGTAGCCGCTGATTATGGTGTAAGCATACCTAAATTGTGCAAAGAACTTCAGGTAAAAGTCGCGGAAAGGGTGACAGAATTGACGGGGAAAAACGTTGCCGCTGTTAATGTACATGTTACAAGTATTAATATGCAGAGTACTCCCACCGAAGAAAAAGAAACAGAAGAAACAGAATGAGAGGGATATTGAAGGGGGCCGCCTGTTAAAAGGCGGCCCCCTCAATACCGGAGGAAAAACATAAAGGGCAGGCGGCCACATGGTTCGCAAGATGATCCAATCTTAACAATTGTGTATTACCGCACAATGCCCTTTACGGATAATATTGTTAACTGCTTTTCGAGGAATTATACGGAATTTTTACAAATTTTAAAATTAAAGATTGTGGAATTAGCTGGAAATAACGAGAAGGCTTAAAGAGAAATAAGCCGTTCATCGAGAAAATCGTGCACTCTCTCAAACAAGAATCCTACAACAAACCAAACGGGGGCATAATCCAGGCGTATAAGGTTATCAATTGCAAAACGGTTGGTATATACCCACGGTGCCGTACCCACAATGTCCCTGATAAGCCATCCTGTAAAATACTCAACTGCAAAGATAATTGTCATGTATATCAGGCCTCTGGCAAACCAGTGCCAATTTCTAATGTAGTCATGCACCCCCTCAAGCAGGACAGCCGCACCATAGATGGGAAACATCCATAGATAGGTCTGACTCCTAAGGCGGGGATCTCCGGCAAGCAGTGAGCCAAGTCCCGTCCACAATACCTCCATTACCCAACCGATTGTCCCGTATACTACAAATCTCACCGCCATAGAAATAGTATGTTCAACCTCAACTCAACCTATGGGAACACCGACAAGGTAATTTTTATCTGTGGAGTCAGGTAATGGTGATAAGGCGTGAACAAAAACCGGCAGAATTAACTGCCGGATAGAAATTAATGTTTTTTTCTTTTATCCACATGATTACAATTAACGTTTTCTACTTTCAACCTTACCCCTTCTGTATGAACATCGGCAAGATCTTGGTTAAAGAGGTTCATCGTTTCCTTCAATATTTTCTGATCTTCCCTAGCCTCCAACAAGTCCTCGGGAAGGTCGCGCCAGTGCCTGTCAATAGCCTTACCCATTGCCTTCGGGTCTCTGGACCTAGCCGCTTTTTTTAATTCATTGACAATCTCATCCGGAACTTTTTCAGACACGGTCACCCCTCCTTTATTCTTTTCCCTTTTAATTTACCACAGTTACCTACTGCATACAAGAATAATTGCTTTCTTGCTCCTTCTGCTAAATGGCATAATTTTCTTTGTGGCAACAAGCTTTGAACTGAATAGAATATTACAAGTGTTAGGGGGTGGGAAATTGCCTGAATTAAAAGATTATACTTTGTCAATGAGCGGATACGGCCTTGGGGGCGCTGCCCAGGCCGCTGCCGGGGATACTGATGGCAGCGGAAGCATACAAGCTGTGGTTGGCACAGAAACAGGCGAAATGTATGTGCTGGGATATAAAAAAAGAAACTTCAGCCTGCGCAGGTATTCCCGTATTGGTCTGCCTATCCATTCACTGGGCGTGGTAGAACCTAAAGACAGTGAACCTAATGGAATAATCACCGGAATTGAAAACTATGCACTGCTTTATGAATGGGAAAGTGATAAATATCACCAAAAAGCGCGTACTCATTACCTGGGAGGCAAGGTTCTGGATATAGCCAGCTCTGACCTCAACAAAGACGGAAAACAGGAAGTTGTCATAACTGCCGAAGGGGCGGGAGTCCAGGTTTACACAAAAAGCCTCAGCTCCTTAACCCGAATCTGGAACCGGGAGCCCCACAGCATCACCCGTGCCGCTATCGGAGATGTCAATGGAGACGGCCGGAAGGAAATGGTCCTGATTGATATAACCGACCGGCTTCCCTTCCGTGTTTCAGTCCTGCGCGTTTCAGGACGAAGCTTTAAGACCGATATTGAGGAAAACATAAGCCAGCGCATTTCCGGACCGATTTTCGCCGCAGACATAGACAATGACGGTCGTGCAGAGATAGTTTTTTCTGGACCGCGGCAGAGAAGGTTTTTGGTGTTCAAGATGGAAAACCGCCGGCTTGTACGCCAGTTCGTAAGCGACATTATGCCCGGCACTATTGTAGATTTCGGTGCAGGGGATGTTAACGGAGACCGCAGAACAGAATTGGTAGTAGCCACGGCAGATGAGGTCTTCGTCTTTAGATGGAACGGACGGACTTTCGTCCTGGTGGACAGGATAGACATTGTTAAAAAGATCGTACGAATGATTGTTAAAGATGTAAACCAAGATGGAATTGATGAAATAATTATCGGTACCGCTGACGGACGTTTCTTCATCCTGCGGCCACGCCCAACATCGTGTAGTCAGTTTATGGTGAGTGAAGACATTAAAATCCCCGGAAGGCTGCCTGACATTAGACGGGTTATCCGTGCTGAAGTGGATGATATAATTATTACAGGCATCGACAGACTATCTAGCGGAGTTCTTGTACGGGGCAGCTTTGAAGTTGGAATTTTATACTCCTCCCGTCCCGACGGTCGGGTGGTTGCCTTTACCACACGGATCCCCTTTTCAGCAATAATACACACACCTCTGGTATTCGGCAAAATATTGGACCGGAATATTGACATTAAAGTTGAATTTACAAATATTAATTTTGACCCTGACAACCCCCGGGAAGTAAGGGTAATCATTATTGCTCAGGTATGTATCTTCAATTTTATTGTACCCAAACGGATATCTTTGCCTGAATTATCCCGTGAAGTAAGTATTCCGAAGGAAATATTGGCAGAAATTAACGAATTAAACGTAAACTCAATATTAAGTGAAGGAGACAGGATACTAATACCTGAAAATTACTCCTGATGCTTTCCCTTTTCTGTAGCCCCGGCAGGTAAAAAGTCTGGCAGAGAAAGCTCTGTCAGACAGGACTATCCCTTTGAAAGGACAAGCTGGAGGGTGTCGGAACCAGAGACGCCAGGGTAAATACGAATACGAAAAAAAGATGCTGGAACTGACCAGCATCCGGGAAAACAAAAGTATAAAAATTGCTATTACTGCTACTGAAGAGCTCTTCCTTTAAAGTCGCCGCCGAAAGCCTGCATAAAGTCAGCGGAAGTTTTTGGCTTCTCAACTCTCATTATTTCATCGCAGCAATACAGCATTCCTGCACCTGCTTCAATAACTTCAACTACAAGGCCGCACTCCCTGCACTGATATTTTTCACCAACTTTAGTTGCCATGGTGTCACCCCCTTCTCCTCATATTGCGTCTCTATACATAATTTGCTCTTCCTTACTCCCTGACTTATTATAAAACATCCAAAAGTTATGAGTCAACCTTTCATTGGTATTAAATTATATACAATAATTAATGTTTCCTGTTAAACAAACACAACAAATAAAGTACTTTGGCCAAGCATCATCCAATGTCAGGTCATCAAAGCCAGTACAAGCAGCAGGACAAAAGACCCTAACCCAACATATAAAAAACTGTTAATGCACTTCTTTAGCCTTTGCGGGTTATCCCAGTTCTGGGCAACAGGCAGCAGCATTATTCCCATAATAAGACTGCTTACCAACCAAGCCTTTAACACGGTGGGCACCACCTGTAAGGATTTTCCTTTAGTAGTTCCCGCAAAAGCAAATTAATATTTATTTTTCCGGCTTTTTTATGCCCCAGCTTCTCCTTTTTGGTATATTATATTGTATCAGAATGAACAATCGGAAAGGACAGGCTGCCATGGAATTCGAAATTTCAGGGCTGGAAACAAGCAACGTTATTTACTTTTCCGATGATGGGATAAATTTTTCATGGAAAAACAGTGTGGTGCTGTATCCCCACAAAAAGAATTATCTTTGCGCACCCCCTAATAATTTTTTCTTGTTCGAAACGGACCTTATGGAGGGGAAAGAACCTGTAGGAGATGGAGAAATAACTGCAGAAGATAGCGACTGGCATGAGAAAGTCAACATTGACAGCCGTGTCTTTTATGTACCTTCGCCCCTAATGTATAGAAGAGTAGTCGATTACTTAAAGCGCACGGGGAAAAGGGACCAGTAAGGAAAAAGCCCACTGGGCTTAGTGGGCTTTTACTTTAAAATTTTATTAAGCAAGGGTCATTTCCTCACCGCAGCATACGATGGGGCCGTCACCTTCTTCGAGGACTTTTACCTTGTTGCCGCAGATACTACATACATAGACTTCTCCTTCTTTCATTCTATAAACACCTCCATTCGCCTAAATATACAAACAGAAAATTGCAACATAAATGATGTTTCTACACCTTTTTTGGATGTCCTTCTTGACCCCACAGTAATATTTTTCTTAATCTTAAGATTTTTGAGTTCGGCCATCCAAATACTTATTTTACCACATCGTTTAACTTTATACCACCTGTTGTTTCTATTCCTTCTCTGTAAAGTCCTTTTTCAATAACGGCCGGAAGTGTCTGTTTCGGCAGAGAACTATCGCAGAGTTTAAATGTTCCGCGGCGGTTTCCTGGTTGTCCCCCGGCGCCCAGTAATAGGCCTTACCCAAATAATAGGGAACAAAAACCTGCAATGCATCCCTGTAAATATTCCTGATCTCCCGGTTTCTAAATCCCGATTTGAACAAATCAGGTATTCCGGGGTGTCCTTCCCGTACGTAATAATACGCCTCCTCCAGGGCTTCAATTGCCTTTTGGTAATCCCCCTTCTCAAGCCAGGCACGTCCAATAATAAACATGCTGTAGCTGCTGGAACCCTTCTTTTTCCGCAGCACTTTGCTCTTCAAAATTTTTATGCTCTTATCCGGCTTCCCCTCAGTTCTGTATAAGTCAGCAAGAACGGTATTGGCAAACATAATTCTGAGAACACCAACATTTTTTAACTCAAATACCTTATTCAACATTTCCCTGCACATAGTAAAATTCCCGATGCACAAGAACTTTGCCGCTGTGGCAGCCAGTTCACCGGCATCGGAACTATCCGGTTCTTTCAATTTTTGCTTGGCAGCTTTCTTAATTATCCTTTCAGGAGGGCCAAAGGCCATACCTCCTACCAAAAACTCGCCAAATACCATGTAAACCAGCAGCAAGGTGAAAAATACCAGCCATAACCCGGAATAATTCTTTACAAAAACTACAAGATATACTACGGCAATGAGTCCCAACACTGCCAGGGCAAAACCAAAAGCCCGTTTTGTCATCCTGTATTGCTCAATATTAGCTAAATACAGCCTAAACAAATCATACCTTTCATCACCCAACATATCACCTCCCCCAATTTAAGCATTTTTGCCGGCAAACCTCCCCTTTTTACCCCCCTTGCTTAACACAAAAAATATGTCCCGGTGTATGTAAGCTTAAAACTTGCTGACGCAAGCACCAAAAGGCCAGGTGCCGGGCTTAAAGCACTGCCTCCTGCATTACTCCTTCACGGCTTTTTCCATTACCCCCGGAATTACTCTTCTTATATTTTAAACCAATCGGTTAATGAATGGCAAACCATACCACTAAATAGCAGCATGGGTCTTCTGCGGAAACGAAAAGCTTCGTTATACTAAGATAAGTACAAATGCGGCCTGATAAGCCGCATTCGGTACGTTCTATAATAATTTTGCCGATTACATAAGCTTTTCACATCGCTCCTGGGCTTCCCGCAACAGCCTCCCCGCCTTGGCATTCATCTTCTCCAACTCTTTCGCTTCAGGTTCCTGGGCACTCACTTTAGCAATGATGGGACCCATCTTAGTCAGCTGATCCTGAGCCTGGCGGATACAGTTCTGCAGTTCGGCATGAATACCGGTATCGACCATCGTGCTAATTCCACCTCCGTCTGAAGTACTTTTTATTTTCCACCGCCTGGTCTTAGTTTATCTTGTTTTAGCTTTCAATATCCCATTCATGGTGAGCCAAACGTTTTCACTCGAGGGAAACAGTCAGGCTCCTGCCCTTTAGACGGGGATAATCAGGAGACTATTTCTCCGCCTTAAAACTGTGTTTTTGTTCGCGCCCCCGGACTCTGTGGTGTCTTGGACCGCGGAGCGAGCTCATAGAGATGTCCGCCCTTGCTTCCGAAAGTAAAGGGGGGCAACAGAAGCCTCTTGACGGCTGTCACGGCTAATGGTACTTGGTTATTCACAAGCATAATTTCCTTGAAAAACACAAAAAACCGGCCTTTTGCAGCCGGCATTCGCAGAAGCTTTTCATTACTGAAAATGACACTTCGGCGCTCCACACTGGGGGCAAACCCAGTCTTCTTCCAAGTCTTCCCATGCTTTACCTTCCCGTTCATAATAGATAAAGTTGCAAACCAGGCAGATATACTGAGACACTATTATCCCCCCAATCAGATTTGTAATTGATTCTATTCTTGATCCCGTCCTTAAATCCTCCAAAATGAAAATGATTTTCGAAATACTCATTCTAGTTTACAAATCTTCTAAACAGGAAAAACTAACTTTATACTGAATTGGGGGAGTTTTGCCATCATGGATGCAGTTGGAAAGAGCTTTGAGGCAATTCTTCACTGCCTCGAAAATTTTATCCGGGAAGAAACAGTAGTTGGAAAACCAATTTCTCTTGGACAGACAACAATCATTCCCGTTTTCCGGGTTACTCTTGGGCTAGGGGCAGGCGGAGGGAACAGCCACAGTATGAGTTCCCAAAAAGGAACCGGCGCCGGGGCCTCAATTGTTCCTCATGCGGTAATCTCGGTAACTAATGGTGAAACAACAGTCCATTCCCTTGCCGGAAAAAACTCCCTGCAGACAATAACGGAAATGCTCCCGGAAATTATCAGCCAGGCAAAAAATCAACCTGCAGGAGGAAATATATAATCTATTTGTCTAAATGCCTTCAATACCAGGAAAAGCATTTTCCAGGAGAAATATTATTTCCTCGGTAGTGATTCTCTCAAACTTGTAGTGCTCTTGAATACTTCTAAGGAAATTTATTAGACCCTCCCTGCCCGCCTGCTCTCGAACCTCGTGCCATAAGAGAGCTCCACGGATGTAGGCATTTTTCTTGTATTCATCCTTGCTGGAGAAATCATGTAAAGAATTCTGCAGCTTGCCAAAATCTTTCCCGACCTCATTCTGCATAGATTTTACCCTTGAAGCATAGCCGGAGTATCCCTCCTTACTCTCCAGAAAAAGCAAGGTACTATAATTTGCCAGTCCCTCGTCTATCCAAGCTTCAGTCTCCTGGTTATTGCCCACTAACCCCTGCCACCACTGGTGAGCTACCTCGTGAACAATGGTAAATATGTCATAATTGTTAATAGAACTGAGCAGTATAAGCCCGCCGTATTCCATGCCGTGAAACTCTTCCAAAGGCACTTCTACAAGAGTAAGAGAAGGGTAAGGGTACTTGCCCCACCACTGTCCAAACATTTCCAAGGCTTCCGCAGAATATTTAACTACCTTTGGCCGGTAGTTGTTATAAGCATAATAAATGGTGCTGCTCCCCGACCTGACGGAAGAGACATTGAATTGCCCGATTACAAAGGCGGCTTCCCGTATCGGCAATGAAGAACTAAACTTATATCGGGTACGTTTCCTGTCCTCTTTCTTATCTTCCTGTTCCAAACCGCTGAAGACCTGCATACCCTGGTCCACAGTCATGTCAATTGTATAGATACCAGATTGGAAAGAGTAGGGCTCGCCAAAACCGGTATAAACAGGGACTGACTTATCCAGGGAAACTACCGGATACCAGCAGGATAAAACGGCGCAGTCCTCTGTATATCCCAACCTGCTGGGGCCTTTGGGAACGATAGTATCAAAAGAAATCTCCACGGAACACTGTTCAAGAGGTTCCATGGGTTGCGGCAGGACAACCCGTAGATAGGTCTCCCCTTCCTGGAATTCAACCGGTACACCGTCAACCATAACACTGAATACTTTAGTGGTGCTTTGGGGGTTTATTGAGGGTGCCGGTAGCACAAGAAATAAATCCCGTACCCCTTTACTAGAATTATTAACCAGTGTTACCTTCTCGCTTCCAAAAATTTTCCCGTTGGCATAAATGGCTTCAATGTCATATCGGGGGTATCCGCTTTTCCTGGGCTGTGAAACTAAATTTCCGAAAAACTCTAATTTTGTTCCATGCACATTTATACCAAAATCCAGCACTTGAGAAAACTCACGTGCACAAACATACACATTACCCAATACTTCCAAGGGAGGCTTGGTAAAGTAATAAATCTGCCCTCCCTTCTTCAATGTGTTGCTGTCGGGGTCATATATCATGCTACTTTGTCCAATTTTTGCAGCAAAAACACCCCTGTCAGCATCCCAGATGGTGGTCCTCCCAACAAGGGCAAACAACTCTTTAATCTCTAAATAAACATCACCTGAGTTAACAATAGGGGTATGTTCCAATTCCCAAGCTATCCCGTTAACGTAAACTGAAAAGGAATCTCCGCATACAGGAATAACCCAGACCAGGATCGCTGCGGAGATTAGAATTATCAGGGAAATAATTCTTTTCATATTACCATCCGCCTAACAAAGTCTTATTTCCTTTATCGGTATTGGTGAAGCATTTTTTAACAATTTGCCGGAGGTTTTGTGGAATTTAATCCATTAAGGTGCACAGACTATATAAAAAACAAGGGGGAAATAAAAATGCCCAAAACAACTTTCAAAAGTTCAGTTGAACTGAAAGAAGGAATGCGCTGCCAGGCATCAGCAAGAAACTTCCTGGTTTCCATGGATGAACCGCCCAGCCTGGGAGGTACCGACAGGGCAATGAACCCTGTGGAACTGCTTCTCTCCTCCCTCGGGGGATGTCTTGTAATCAGTGCCCAGGCTTTCGCGGGGGAATGCGGCGTTGAGCTGAAAGATATTAATATTGAATTGGAAGGTGATTTGAACACGGACGGATTTTTGGGAAAAGATCCCAATGTACCGGCGGGACTCCTGGATATCCGGGCAAAGGTTAATATAAATACCGACTCTCCTTCCGAAAACGTAAATAAACTTATTGAAACTATTGAAAAACGGTGTCCGGTCTCTGACAGCCTGCGCAGGAATATCCCGGTAACCGTTAGC
>LFRM01192586.1_pt1 | contig 17612 bp, 15 predicted proteins | sample 618341 | NCBI WGS metagenome assembly LFRM01 (sample SAMN03654438, study PRJNA283298) | anaerobic digester metagenome | isolation source: pool of bioreactors CSTR01a, CSTR02a, and CSTR03a thermophilic anaerobic... | place: Denmark: Kgs. Lyngby | collected 2014-05-21 | reverse complement strand
TGTACCGACTGGCATGACGGACGTGTATTGTACAACACGACCATAAGGAGGCTGGGTGAGAAGTGGGGATTCCCGGTGGTGGAGTTCGACAGGTATATCGGATTTTCTAAAAATGCTGTTCATCCCGTCACGGGAGAACAGGTGAGCCGCCTTTTTACCGGTGATAAGCAGGAGATAGAGGGAGAGACCTTCGGCTGGCATCCCGGGAACGGACAGGAGCAATACCTGCAGCGCCGCATGGGTGCCATCTTCGCCGACACCATACGGAAGATCTTCCCGGTTAAATAAAAACCTGCATAGTCATTCTTTTCCTAGAGATAACCTTATTCCTCCCAGACCAGGTAGGCCGACACCAGCCAGTGGTTCAGCTTGTTCTCGTCGATGGATGTCGATTCGGGAATGCTGATGGTGAGGGCGTGACTGCCGGGTGCTATGCCCTGCAGATTGATCTCCACGGGCGGCACATCACTGCCCGGGCACCAGTTGCTGCGTGACAGGTCGGACGATGCCAGTGGCTCTTCGATCTCTTTCATCTCCCGTTTGCCATTGCGGCCAATAAAAGCCTGGGTACGCTTCTGTAACCATACACCCGATGTGGGGTTGAAACGGCGGAAGGAGGCACAGTCGGTACGCCATGGCGTGAAGCTGAGCACCTCTTTCCCATCTATGGAGAGGATGTTCTTCTGCGGACGAAACTCATCTCCCCCCGAGTGGCCGCCATGTCCGGTGGTGATATATTTCAACCGTACATTCCTGGCCTTGCGCGGGATAGAGAAGGGTACTACCACATCCTGCCGCGAGAAGATATCGGGATGCTTCTGCCCGATGTAGTAGTTGGTGTTGATCAGCGGCTCCACGTGTGTCTTCGGTTTCCTGTCGCCACGAAGAGCGCTCTCGGTGAAGGTGAACCGTACATCCACCTCATATCCTTCTTTGGTCCACGTGTCGATGAAAACGCCGACCCAGGCGTCCTCTTCCATAAGCGGCAGCAGGTCGGTGATGTCCTGTCTCCATGTGACCTCCTTCGCCCATCCATCCACGTAGACAGGGCGTCGCCGTGCTGAGACAGAGTCGGTATCACTGCTGAAGTGGCCCACGCCGAAAGGGGTCATAAAGCGCATCAGCTCCAACGCCGGCGTATAATTGTCTCCCTGTACGATGCCGGTGAGCTGTTCATAGCGGGTGGTGTCTGCCATTGGATAGGATGCCTTGCCGGCGGCGATATCGAGCATGGTGATGCCCGCACCCGGGGTGATCAGAAAACAGGATCCTGACTTATCCCAGGGATCGCCGTTGGAGACCAGCGTGATGGATATCTCACCCTCCGTGTAGCGCCTGAATTGGGGAACATCAATTTTCTTAAGTACAATCCGCCCGTTACCCAGGTAGATGAGCCCATTCTTCTCCACCACACCGTCGGGATAGTCCGACGGGTTGAAAAGAACGGGTGTATCCCGCAACAGATCAATGGTGACCGGCTTGCGGGTGCGTTGTGCCGTAAGAGATGTAACGGCAATAGAGAGCAGGATCAGTATAAACAGCGATTTCTTCATAAATTGACAAGATGAGATGATAATCAATGGCTGCAAATATACAAAATTCTGTTATATTTGCAGGAACAACTAAACCGGCTTCGCTATGCGTATAAAAGAATTGATTCAATTGATCGAACAGGTTGCACCGCTGCCGCTGCAGGAAAATTATGACAACAGCGGACTGCAGGTGGGTGATCCCGGCAGGGAGGCAACAGGAGCACTTCTCTCAATAGATGTGACGGAGAACGTGATCGAGGAGGCCATCGCTCTTGGGTGCAACCTTATCATCTCGCATCACCCGCTGGCGTTCCGCCCTTTCAAATCGCTCACGGGAAAGAACTATGTGGAGCGGTGCATGATGGAGGCCATCAGGAACGATATCGCCCTTTATGCTGCCCACACCAACCTCGACAATGCGGAGGGGGGTGTCAACTACAAGCTAGCAGAGATGCTGGAGCTGCAGAACGTGAAGATTCTCCAGCCGAAAGAGAATGCCCTGCTCAAGTTCGTCACCACGGTGCCGGTACAGCACGCCGACAGCGTACGGAACGCCCTCTTCAATGCCGGCGCGGGACATATAGGCAATTACGACAGCTGTAGTTACAATCTGACGGGGGAGGGAACTTTCCGTCCCCGCGAAGGAGCCAACCCGTACACGGGTGAGATAGATACATTCCACTTTGAACCGGAGGTGAGGATCGAGACAGTGATCCCCCTCATGAAGAAGGAGGAGGTACTGCGTGCGCTGCTGGTGGTTCACCCCTATGAGGAGCCGGTGTTCGATCTCTATCCGATAGCGAACGAGTGGGGACAGAGCGGCAGCGGTATTGTAGGTGTGCTTCCAGAAGCGATGCCCGAGCAGGAGTTTCTCTATCTGCTCAAGGATATCTTTAACCTGCCCACCATCCGCCACACCAAGATTGAAGGCAGGGAGATCCGCGATGTGGCCATCTGCGGCGGGGCAGGTGCTTTCCTCATCCCGAGGGCCATCAGCTACGGTGCCGACGCTTTTATCACCGGCGAGGCCAGATACAACGATTACTACGATGTGGAGGGACGTTTACTGCTCGCGGTGGTAGGACATTACGAATCGGAAATATGCACAAAAGAGATCTTTTTCGATCTTATCTCGGAAAAATATCCTACCTTTGCACTACATAAATCGGCGTTCGACTCGAACCCGGTTAAATATCTGTGAAAGAAAGCGGTCTGACTTGTTCCCGCAGTTACAGAGAATGTGGTAATGAAACGATCTCACCGTCGTCTGATTACTGCATTTTTTATTCAAATAATCTGTCGTTCATGGCGATGGGTGCATGCAGCGAAACAGAATAAACATCATATAATATTATTGGTTATGGCAACAAAAAAGAAAAGTGCAGAAGTGGAAGTGTCCGTGGTAGACAAACTGAAATCACTCCACAAGCTACAGTCTTATCTGTCGGAAATAGACCGCATTAAAACATTGCGCGGTGAGCTGCCTCTTGAGGTGGCCGACCTCGATGATGAGATCGCCGGCCTGGGTACCCGTATCAATAACTTCGAGCTGGAACTGAAGCAGCTGGAGGAGAATACGGCGATGCAGAAGGGCAAGATCGAAACCAGCAAGGCGAAAATTGAGAAGTACAACAAGCAACTCGACAATGTACGCAACAGCAAGGAGTATGATCATCTCTCAAAGGAGATTGAGTTTGAGACGCTGGAGATTGAGCTCTCGGAAAAACATATCCGCGAGCAGTCACTGAAGGCTACTCTTGTCAAGGAGCAGATTGAAGCAGCCAACCTCCTGCTGAAGGATAAGACCTCTGACCTGGAGCACAAGAAGAAGGAGCTGGATGATATTGTCTCTGAGACAAAAGCCTCGGAAGAGAAGATCCGCGAAAAAGCCAAGAAAACCGAGACGACAATCGAACCACGTCTGCTGATGGCTTTCAAGCGTATCCGCAAGAATGCCCGCAACGGGCTGGGTATCGTACCCATCCAGCGTGGTGCCTGCGGAGGTTGCTTCAACAAGATCCCCCCACAGAAACAGATGGACATCAAGCTGGGGAAGAAAATCATTGTCTGCGAATATTGCGGACGTGTGATGATAGACCCTGAGATGGCTGGTATTGTGGAGAAATAACAACCCGTCATTCATGAAATGAATCAAAGAAAATCCTGCAGAGTGAGCAAAATTCCATTACGGATTTTTTTCTCTATTTCTCTTCAGAATTTTCTTTTTTTCTTTGGAATTAATGTATCTTTGCACTCTTAAAGGAGCTAATTTCCGTTATTCAATCACAGCTAACCATAAACCTTTTGATATAGAATTGGTTATTCAAAAAGAATACAAGCAAGGTTATTTATTATAAACTATATGGCTAATCGAATAAAAATTAAGAAAGGCTTACAGATCCCGCTGCTCGGCGTGTCGGATGAGACTCTGAGGGGTGAGATCACGAGCGAATTTGTGAGAATTTGTCCGGAAGATTTTCATGGCATCACTCCCAAGTTAGCCGTAAAGGTGGGTGATACGGTGAAAGCAGGTACAGCAGGTTTCTATGATAAGAACCATGCCGACATGCTTTTTGCATCACCTGTAAGCGGTGTGATCACTGAGATTGAGCGCGGTGCGAAACGACGCATCCTCAACATCGTGATCAAGGCTGACAGCAGCAGCATCTATGAAGATTTCGGCAAGAAGAAGGTTGCTTCACTCTCAGCAGATGAGGTGAAGAAATCAATTCTCGATGCAGGGATCTGGTTTGTGATAAGACAACGTCCCTACGATGTGGTGGCGAACCCATCAAAACAACCGCGTGACATCTTCATCACCGCCTTCGACAGTGCGCCGCTGGCACCCTCTTATGATTTCCTGCTCAAGGGGCAGGAGGAGGAACTGCAGACTGGACTGGGTGCGCTGGCCAAACTCACTGCCGGCAAGGTCTATCTCTCGATAGGTAAGCAGACCACGAACAAAGGATTGCGTGAAGCGCAGCACGTGGTGATCAACGAGTTCGACGGTCCGCACCCGGCAGGGAACGTGGGTGTGCAGATCAACAAGCTTAAACCGGTGAACAGGGGAGAGACGGTATGGACTCTGAACGCCCTGGATGTGGTGATCATCGGTCGTCTCTTCAACAAGGGCATCGTGGACCTGACGCGTACCATCGCGCTCACCGGCTCGGAAGTAAAGCAGACTGGTTATTACCGGATGGTGATAGGCACTGAACTGAAGTCACTCTTCAGCAATAACGTGACCGAAGGCATCTCGCTACGATATATCAGCGGCAACCCGCTCACCGGACGCAAGATAGATGCTCATGGAGTACTTCGCGCCTACAACTCACAGGTGACGGTAATACCTGAAGGGGATGATGTGCATGAAGCTTTCGGCTGGGCATCGTTATCACCCAAAAGATACAGTGCCGGCGGCACTTATGCCAGACTGAAGAAGGCCTACCGCCTGGATGCCCGCACGCTGGGCGGTCCCCGTGCGATCATCGTCTCCAACGAGTATGACAAGGTGTTCCCGATGGATATCTATCCCGAACAGCTGATCAAGGCGATCATGGCATTCAATATAGATAAGATGGAGGCGCTGGGCATCTATGAGGTGGCACCCGAAGATTTCGCACTGTGTGAGTTCGTCGATACCTCCAAGCTGGAGCTGCAGCATATTGTGCGTACGGGACTGGATTTGCTTCGTAAGGAGATGGAATAACGGTGCTCCGTGCAACAAAGAATAATAATTACTAAAACATAGAACTTTGAAAGCGTTAAAGAAGTATCTTGATAAGATAAAACCGAATTTCGAGGAGGGCGGTAAACTGCATTGGCTCTATTCAACGTACGATGCATTCGAGACATTCCTTTTCGTACCCAACACCACCTCGAAGACCGGGGTGCATATTCATGATGCGCGCGACTCGAAACGCACGATGATCATCGTGATCCTCGCACTGGTGCCGGCATTGCTGGTGGGTATGTACAATGTGGGCCTGCAACACTATATGGCCGTAGGTCAGGATGTGACCCTGCTCACACGGTTTGTCTACGGGCTCATTGCCATGCTGCCGCTGATCGTGGTCTCCTACGTCGTGGGGCTGGGTATTGAGTTTGCCATGGCGCAGGTGAAGAAGGAAGAGGTGGCCGAGGGCTACCTGGTGTCAGGGATGCTGATCCCGATGATCGTTCCCATCGATACGCCGTTGTGGATGGTGGCTATCGCTGTGGCCTTCTCGGTGATCTTTGCCAAGGAGGTGTTCGGTGGTACCGGATACAATATATTCAACGTGGCGCTGATTGCGCGTGCGTTTCTCTTCTTCTCCTATCCGACGAAGATGTCGGGCGACCAGGTTTGGGTACGCACTGCCGATACGTTTGGTATGGGTGGGGGTACGGTGATAGACGGTTACTCGGGCGCGACGCCCCTGGGTCAGATAGCTACCACCGATGCGGGTGGTTTTGGTGAGTTCGCCTTCCGGGGCATCACCGGACAGTCACTCTCCATCAGTGACATGTTCTTCGGCTTCATCCCCGGGTCGGTGGGTGAGGTCTCAACCTTTGCGATCCTGCTGGGTGCGCTGATCCTTATCGTCACGGGCGTGGGAAGCTGGAAGACCATGCTCTCCGTCTTTCTCGGTGGTCTGGTGGCTGCTTTGCTGGTAAACAGCTTCGCACAGAATGCCATGATGGAGATGCCGGTATATTATCACTTCCTGCTGGGTGGTTTCGCTTTCGGAGCGGTCTTCATGGCTACCGACCCGGTGACCTCGGCAAGGACAGAGAAAGGAAAATGGATCTTCGGATTCTTTATCGGGCTGCTGGCGGTGGCCATCCGTGTGTTCAACCCGGGCTATCCCGAAGGCATGATGCTTGCCATCCTGTTTATGAACGCGTTTGCACCGCTCATCGACTTCTACGTGATTGATGCCAACATCAAACGTCGTGCGAAGAGAGCTGCAGCCGCCAATGCGATATAACAACAATAACAGAGAAAAGCTATGAACAGAGAGAATAGTGGATACACAATTATATACGCATCGATAATGGTCGTTATCGTCGCGCTGGGTCTGGCATTCACACACCAGGCACTGAACGAGCGGCAGACGGCCAACGTGAACACAGACAAGATGCAGCAGATACTGCGTTCACTCAATATCGATGCGAGTGCCGCTGAGGCGCAGACGAAGTATGACGAGCTGGTGAAGAATGCCTATCTCATCAACAGCGATGGAACAAAGATTGAAGGCAGTGAAGGCACCACACCCGATGATCCAGCCTTCTCAACGGAGCTGGATGACGAGGATGCCGCGGGGCTGCCGGTATATGAAGCAGAGATAGATGGTTCAATGAAATATATCCTTCCGATGGATGGCGCCGGTCTCTGGGGTCCTATCTGGGGATACCTAGCCGTGGAGGCTGACGGCAGCACTATCTTCGGTGCCGAGTTCGATCACCAGGGTGAGACCCCGGGGCTGGGAGCAGAGATTGCAACACCATCCTTTAAGAAGCAGTTCATCGGTAAGGAGCTGATCAAAGAGGGTACGTTCAAGTCGGTGGCTGTGGTCAAACCTGGTCAGACGACCAGTGACCGCGATTATGTGGACGGCATCTCGGGAGGCACCATCACCAGTAAAGGGGTGGATGCCATGCTGCTCAACAGTGTAGGTGATTACATGGATTTTTTAATGAATTTGAACGCTGCCAACTAAGGCCGTTGGATATAAAACAGAATAAAAATGGCATTATCGAATAAAACAAAAGCGGCCTTGCTGGGCCCGCTGAATAAAAATAACCCTGTGATCGTACAGGTGCTGGGTATCTGTTCCGCGCTGGCGGTAACCTCCAAGCTGGAGCCATCACTGGTGATGGCGGTAGCGGTGACGGTGGTGCTGGCGCTGGCCAACGTGATCATCTCCATGTTACGTAAAACCATTCCCAACCGTATACGTATCATCGTACAGCTGGTGGTGATCGCTGCTTTGGTGACCATCGTAAGCGAGGTGCTCAAAGCGTATGCCTATGATGTGAATAAACAACTCTCGGTGTTCGTGGGGTTGATCGTGACCAACTGTATCCTGATGGGACGTCTCGAGGCGTTTGCACTGGGTAACGGTCCCTGGCCCTCCTTCCTCGACGGGATAGGCAACGGACTGGGCTACGGATGGATCCTTGTCGTGGTGGGCTTCTTCCGTGAGCTGCTGGGCTCGGGAGAGCTGCTGGGTTACCGGGTGATTCCCCAGTTCATGTACGATGCCGGTTACGCCAACAACGGGCTGATGATGCTCGCACCGATGGCGCTTCTGCTGGTGGCCGTGATCATATGGGTACACAGGGCCAGGAACAGGGAGCTCTATGAAGAAACCAACTGATTCAATAACAAATAAACAGCTACAATATATATGGATGCAATTAGTTTGATTGTTCGTTCGATCTTCGTCGACAATATGATATTCGCTTACTTCCTGGGGATGTGCTCCTTCCTGGCAGTATCGAAAAATGTGAAGACCGCCGTGGGACTGGGTATTGCCGTGACTTTCGTGCTGGTGATCACCGTGCCGGTCAATTTCCTGCTGGAGAACTACGTGCTGAAGCAGGGTGCCCTGGCATGGCTGGGTGAGGAGTTTGCGACGGTGGACCTGAGTGTCTTCAGCCTGCTGATCTTCATCGCCATCATCGCCTCCATCGTACAGCTGGTGGAGATGATCATCGAACGTTTCAGCCCATCGCTTTACGCCTCACTGGGTATCTTCCTCCCGCTAATCGCCGTGAACTGTGCCATCCTCGGAGGATCGCTCTTCATGCAGCAGCGTGATTTTGCCAATGTGGGTATGGCTACGGCTTATGGCTTCGGATCGGGTATCGGTTGGCTGCTGGCTATCGTAGGCCTGGCCGCCATCAGGGAGAAGCTGGAATATTCCCACGTGCCCGGGCCGCTGAAGGGGCTGGGTATCACTTTTATTGTCACAGCATTGATGGCTATCGGCTTTATGAGCTTTTCCGGAATCAATATCTGAACAACAGAAGACATTAACAGAGTATACAAATAAATTAAGTAGATAAATATGAGTCTATTATTGAGTGCGGGTGGATTGACGATATGGACGAGTGTCATTGTATTCCTGCTGATCATACTTGTCCTTGTAGTGGTCATTCTGATTGCCAAGGCGAAGCTGATGCCGTCGGGCAACGTGAAGGTCACTATCAACGAAGAGAAAGAGCTGGAGGTGCCAATGGGAAGCACGTTGCTGAACACCCTGCAGTCGAAGGATATCTTTCTCTCTTCCGCCTGTGGTGGCGGTGGCACCTGTGGCGAGTGTCGCTGTCGTATCGTAGAAGGTGGTGGTGAGATACTGCCTACCGAGAAAGGTCATTTCAGCCGCAAGGAGCAGCTGAACAACTGGCGCCTTAGCTGCCAGGTGAAGGTGAAGGAGGATCTGTCCATCGTTATTCCCGAAGAGGTCTTCGGTATTAAGGAGTGGGAGTGTGAGGTGATCTCCAACAAGAACGTGGCATCGTTCATCAAAGAGTTTGTGGTGAAGCTTCCCGAAGGTGAAAAGCTCGATTTCAAGCCCGGCTCCTACAGCCAGATCAGGGTACCCCAATATGACCAGATCAAATATGCCGATTTCGATATCGATGAAGAGTACAAGGGTGACTGGGATAAGTTTAAGATGTGGGATCTGACGGCGAAGAACGAGGAAGACACGGTACGTGCCTACTCCATGGCCAATTATCCCGCCGAGGGGAACGTCATCATGCTCAACGTGCGTGTGGCCACGCCTCCGTTCGACAGGGTGAAGAGCGGATGGATGAATGTGAACCCGGGTATCGTATCCTCCTATATCTTCAGCCTGAAGCCGGGTGACAAGGTAATGATATCGGGTCCCTATGGTGAATTTCACCCCATCCTCGACAGCAAGCGAGAGATGCTCTGGGTGGGCGGTGGTGCCGGTATGGCACCGCTTCGTGCACAGATCATGCACCTGACCAAGACACTCAAAATTACAGACCGGAAGATGTCTTACTTCTACGGTGCCCGTGCGCTGGTGGAGGCGTTCTATCTGGAGGATTTCTACGAGCTGGAGCGTGAGTTTCCCAACTTCTCGTTCCACCTGGCCCTCGACCGTCCCGATCCCGCAGCTGATGAGGCAGGGGTGAAGTACACGCCGGGATTCGTACACCAGGTGATTCATGACACCTACCTGAAAGATCACGATGCACCCGAAGATATCGAGTACTACATGTGCGGTCCCGGACCTATGGCCGCTGCTGTACAGCGTATGCTTGACGACCTGGGTGTTCCGCCGGAGATGATCATGTTTGACGATTTCGGCTAGTCAGTAGTCAGTGATCAGTTGTCAGTAGTCATCTTTTTAGATGGAAGCTTTGCAAGGGCAGTGGTAAGAGATAAGCCATAAGCAATAAGTGGAAAGCTGAAAGCAGTAAGATATAAGCATATAGAACGGTACTCTTTGAATGGGGTACCGTTTTTTTTGTGTGCTTTTCCGGCGAGTGGTGCAATCAACCCGGGGTGATCTCCTTTGCAACTGTTTATGGCGGTTATGTACGATAGATAGTTNNAGCCCAGATAGTTGCTGCTAGGGGGCTGGCATACACTATGGTTGTATGCTATGATCGGGGAGATATCTCCTATGGATAGATGCTGCTCAGGGGGAGCGATACCTCATCTTCGATATCGAGCATCGCGTTGATAAGGTAAATGCGATCATATTCGCCGAGGGAGGCAGCCCTGATATCTCTCTCGCTGATGCTGCCCGAGCGGAGCAGCTGCTGTCGTTTAGTGCCGTTGAGGAGAAAAGAATGCGGGGTATAGAAACGATCACCTTTGCTAAGCACCACGTTGCTGTAGGAGGTGTCGGTGATCAGCCCGTCGCGGGTGATCAGTATCTCATCGCAGTCGCCTTTCAGTCTTAGCAGGTCCAGCAGTGTAGTCCTGTCGGCGTACTTAAATGCATAATCGGGTGATGCCTCCACCAGTCGCAGCGAAGCGATCCTTTTAGGCAGATAAGGCGCAAACGTTACCTCTGCGAGGGTGTGGTGGTAGATGATCCTGCATTTCACCCTCCCTGCAGTAAGTGCCGCCGGAAGCATCTTCTCCAGGTCCGGCAGTGGAGGAGCGGTGAAACGGTGAGCGGCGGCTGTCTGCTGCATGCGTGCTGTATGTGCCTGTTCGTTTTGCACTTTGCCGTTCATTATGCAGATGGTTTCGAGAAACATAGGCTGTGATGATTAAAAAGGAAGATAGACTTTTTGCAGTGCTTCACGGTATTCGTTCCGGCAGATGCTGTTGGCGGTGATACCACCACCGCTGCGGAAGAAGAGGCCACCCTCCTGTTGTTCGATATAACGGATCAGCACGAAGCTCTCCAGCTTCTCACCGTCATAATACCCTGCCACACCCGTATAATAACCGCGTGGTTGCTTTTCCGCCCGGCGGATCAGGTCGATTGTCGCCCGCTTGGGTGCTCCCGATACGGAGCCGGCAGGCAGCAACGCAAAGATGAGTGAGCCGAGGTGACTGTGGTATCCATCAGGGAGGCTGCCTTCAATCTCTGAGCTCACCTGCAGTATGGGTCCGTTGCTGGTCTCCAGCTCATCGATATACCTGAAGCGATTCACCTTCACCCCTGTGGCTATCCGGCTCAGGTCGTTGCGCAGCAGATCGACGATGGTATTGTGCTCAGCGCTCTCCTTGTGGTTGTTCATGATGATCCCGCGTGCGTTTGGTATGGTGGCATCGATCGTACCCTTCATGGGGTAGGTGGCGATCTTACCCTGTTGCATCGTCACGAAACACTCGGGGGAGAAGCAGACCATCTTCCCGGGAACAGAGAGCCTGTATTTCGCTTTACTGTACATGAAAATCTCCTGTAGCGTGAGGGATGTCCGGATGGGGGTGCTGATGGTGAGGTTGGTCAGGTAGGAGTCGCCGCGGTGCAGCCCGTGCATCACCACACGGAATCGTTCACTGTAGGTGTGAAAATCTTCCGGACTGCTTTCGAAACGATAGGGNNGTGTATTGCCAACGTCGCATATATTGAACAGCACCTCCTGCTGAGAGATCGGGTCGGCAAGAAAAAAACCTTCCTCCATCTCAAACTCCACGCCAAAGAGAAACGGCTGCCTCCTCTGCCCCGCTTCATTCATCCTTTTTTCTATCTCACTGCAACGGAAATACATCCCGCAAAAATAACCCAATTATTATAGTGTGAGGCAATTTTTGCATAAAATTGAACATGATTGGTTATTTTAACTGTCATAAATAGAAATTAAACAGGAAAAATGAATAAAAATGTATATCGGCAGGTTACAGCAGCATCAATTTTTCCGGGTGATGCAAATGTGCTTTAATCTGTTGATTATGTGTTATGTTTCTACCCTCATATGCTTTCAATTGAGAAGTAAAAGAGGGCTGCATTTATCAAAATGTAAATATTTAACGCAAAAAAGAGTGCAAATATTTTGCCGGTATGATTTTTTGGTTTTACTTTGTAGCTGTCAAACAAGAAAACTATTCAATCAGCATTATGTTTCGTCACTTGGATATTCTAGTCATTTCTATTCTACTTCTGGAAAACTTCGGAGGGTGAGACTGGCATATCGAATCATGTACTAAGGCAGATAATCATATGATAACCTTTCTCACCCGGTGAGAAAGGTTTTTTTTTATATAACAACAAAATAAATTCAGATAGATAATGGAGCGCATATACGTATTTGATACAACTTTAAGAGACGGGGAGCAGGTCCCCGGTTGTCAACTGAATACAATCGAGAAGATAGAGATCGCACAGATGCTGGAGCTGCTGGGTGTGGATGTGATTGAGGCAGGCTTTCCCATCTCCAGTCCGGGCGATTTCAACTCGGTGATAGAGATCTCCAAGGCGGTGACCTGGCCCACCATCTGCGCACTCACACGTGCGGTGGAGAAAGATATTGAGGTGGCTGCAGAGTCGTTGAAGTATGCAAAGAACAAACGTATTCATACCGGTATCGGTACCTCCGACTCACATATCAAATACAAGTTCAACTCCAACCGTGAAGAGATCATCGAAAGGGCGGTGAAGGCGGTGAAGTATGCCCGCCGCTTCGTGGGTGATGTGGAGTTCTATGCCGAAGATGCCGGGCGTACCGATAACGAGTATCTTGCCCGCGTGGTGCAGGCGGTGGTGAACGCGGGTGCCACAGTGGTGAACATCCCCGATACCACCGGCTACTGCTTTCCTGATGAATATGGGGCAAAGATCAGATATCTGATTGAGAATGTGGATATGAAGAGTGCAATCCTCTCCACCCACTGTCACCAGGACCTGGGGATGGCTACGGCCAACACCCTCTCGGGTGTGATCAACGGTGCCCGCCAGGTGGAGGTGACCATCAACGGTATCGGTGAACGTGCCGGCAACACCTCTCTCGAGGAGGTGGTGATGGCGCTCAAGAGCCACAAGGACCGCGGCTTCGACACCAACATCAACACCCATCATATCTATTCTGCCAGCCGCATGGTCTCCAGTCTGATGAACATGCCGGTGCAGCCCAACAAGGCGATCGTGGGCAGGAACGCCTTCGCTCACTCATCGGGTATCCACCAGGATGGTGTGCTCAAGAATGTGGAGACCTATGAGATCATCAACCCCAGGGATGTGGGTATCGACGACAACGCGATCGTGCTGACAGCCCGCAGCGGTCGTGCCGCCCTGAAGAGCCGCCTCTCGCTGTTGGGTGTGAAGCTCGGACCGGAGGAGCTGGATAAGGTCTATCAGCAGTTCCTGGAGCTCGCCGACAAGAAGAAGAATGTGAACGATGATGATATCCTTTTGCTGGTAGGCAAGGAGGCTCGTCTGCACAGGATCAAGATCGATTACCTGCAGGTGCTTTGCGGCATAGGTGTGCGTGATGTGGCCAGTATCGGCCTCAACATCGCAGGGGAGCATTTCGAGGCTACCGCCAGCGGCAACGGTCCGGTAGATGCGGCCATCCGCGCGGTGAAGAACATCATCAAAAGAAAAATAAAGATACAGGAGTTCCTGATCCAGGCGATTGACCATGGCAGCGATGATCTGGGTAAGGTGCATATGCAGGTGGAACACAACGGTGCACTCTATTACGGATTCTCAGCCAACACCGATATCGTGGCGGCTTCGGTGGAGGCATTCATCGATGCGGTAAATAAGTTCGTGGAAGAATGAGTTGTCAGTAGTCAGTTGTCAGTGATCAGTTGTCAGCGAAAAATAGAACATTATATAAATCACAAATCATCAATCAATGAAGACTCTTTTCGATAAAATCTGGGATGCACATGTAGTTACCACGGTAGCAGATGGTCCCACGCAGTTATATATAGACAGACATCTCTGTCACGAGGTGACCAGTCCGCAGGCATTTGCAGGTCTGAGGGCACGTGGTCTGGAGGTATACCGCCCCGGGCGTACCACGCTCACGGCCGATCATAATATCCCCACCATGGGGCAGGATCAGCCTATCCGTGACAAGGTCTCCCGCTTTCAGGTGGACACCCTTGCGAAGAATGCCAGAGATTTCCGTCTCACCTATTACGGGCTCAACAACCCCATGAACGGGATCGTCCATGTGATCGGTCCTGAGAACGGTTACACACAGCCCGGGATGACCATCGTCTGTGGCGACAGCCACACCTCCACACACGGTGCCTTCGGTGCCATCGCCTTCGGCATCGGCACCAGCGAGGTGGAGATGGTGCTGGCATCGCAGTGCATCCTGCAGACACGCCCCAAAACCATGCGGATCAACTTCGAAGGAAAACTGAAAGAGCATGTGGGTGCCAAGGATATGGCCCTCTACATGATCGCACAGCTCACCACAGGGGGTGCCACCGGTTATTTTGTGGAGTATGCCGGAGAGGCGGTACGCAACCTGACGATGGAAGAGCGGATGACCCTCTGCAACCTGAGCATTGAGATGGGTGCACGCGGCGGGCTTATCGCCCCCGATGAGACCACCTTCAGCTACATCAAAGGACGTGAGTTCGCACCGAAGGGTGAGCGATGGGAGCAGGCGATGGCCTACTGGCAGACGCTGCACAGCGATGAGGGTGCGCAGTTCGATAAAGAGGTGACCTTCGACGTGTCGCAGATAGGCGCGATGATCACCTATGGCACCAACCCCGGCATGGGGATGCCGATCGATGGTACTATACCCCGGCTGGATGAGATAGATGAAGCGGGTAAGATCTCTTTTGAGAAATCGTTGAAATATATGGGCTTCGCTCCTGGTGAGAAGCTGGAGGGCAAGCAGATTGATTATGTGTTCCTGGGTAGCTGTACCAACGGGCGTATCGAGGACTTCCGCCTTTTCACCAGCTATGTGAAGGGGAAGAAGAAAGCAGATAACGTGACCGCCTGGCTGGTGCCCGGCAGCTGGAAAGTACGCAAGCAGATTGAGGAGGAGGGACTGGACAAGATCCTCGAGGAGGCGGGCTTCGCGCTGCGTCAACCCGGCTGCTCAGCCTGTCTCGCCATGAACGATGACAAGATCCCTGCCGGCAAGTACGCCGTATCCACCTCCAACCGTAACTTCGAGGGACGTCAGGGTCCCGGTGCACGGACGATCCTGGCGGGACCGCTGGTGGCGGCGGCAGCAGCGGTGAGTGGTAAAATTACGCAGCCATGATGCTGAGTTGTCAGTTGTCAGCAATCAGCTTTCAGCGGAAAGTGATAACGAGTAAATAAATTAAGAGTCAGGATAAAAATATATAAATTTAGTGCTTTCAGAGATTAAATGAAGTCTGTTTAATCTACTGATGTATTAATGAAACAGGAAAAAATGGAAAAATTTCAAACAATCACATCAACATATGTACCCCTTCCCATCGAGAATGTGGATACAGACCAGATCATCCCGGCACGTTTTCTGAAGGCGACCACGCGTGATGGCTTCGGTGATAACCTTTTCGCCGACTGGCGCTATGACAAGGAGGGTAATCCGAAGCCCGACTTCGTACTGAACGATCCTACCTACAGCGGTGAGGTGCTGGTGGCAGGTAAGAACTTCGGCAGCGGCAGCAGCCGCGAGCATGCCGCCTGGGCTATCGGCAGCTATGGCTTCAGGGTGGTGGTATCCAGCTTCTTCGCCGATATCTTCCAGAACAACGCGCTGAACAACGGCATCCTGCCGGTGGTGGTGAGTGATCAGTTCCTGGGTGAGCTCTTCGCCTCGTCGGGAGCCAACCCACAGGCGACGGTCACCGTGAACCTCGAAGAACAGACCATCACGAACAACGAGACAGGCAAGAGCGAGTCGTTCGGGATCAACAGCTATAAGAAAGGTTGTCTCCTGAACGGGCTCGATGATATTGACTTTCTGTTATCCAACAAGGATAAGATTGAAGCGTTCGAACAGAACCGTGCTTATTCATACTAAACAAAGATTGTTTTGGGAGAGATGAGAAAAATAGAGATCATGGATACTACCCTCCGCGATGGTGAACAGACATCGGGCGTATCCTTTGCAGCACAGGAGAAGGTGAGTATCGTGAGCCTCCTGCTCGAGGAGCTGAAGGTGGACAGGGTGGAGATCGCCTCTGCGCGTGTCTCGGAGGGTGAGTTCCGCTCCGTGCAGAAGATGGCACGCTGGGCTGAACAACATGGTTATATCGACCGCCTGGAGGTGCTTGGTTTCGTGGATGGCGGCACCTCCCTCGAATGGATCTCCAAAGCGGGCTGCAAGGTGGTGAACCTGCTCAGCAAAGGATCGCTGAAGCATTGCACCTACCAGCTGCGTAAGACGGTGGAGGAGCACCTGGCCGATGTGAAGAGCACGATCGCAATGGCGAAAGGTATGGGGCTGACCGTCAACCTCTATCTGGAGGACTGGTCTAACGGGATGCGTGAGTCGAAGGAGTATGTGTTCCGGATGATGGATGGACTGAAGGATGATGCTGTGACCCGCTTCATGCTCCCTGACACACTGGGTATCCTCAATCCCGATGAGACCTTCCTGTTCTGCTCCGAGATGATTGAACGTTACCCCTCATTGCATTTCGATTTTCATGCGCACAACGACTATGACCTGGCCGTACCCAATGTATACGAAGCAATCAAGGCGGGTGTGAAGGGTGTGCATGTGACCGTGAACGGTCTGGGCGAGCGTGCCGGCAATGCACCCATGACCAGTGTGGTCGCGCTGATCCATGATCATATGAAGTTGCAGACCAACATCGACGAAACACACCTCTACAATGTGAGCAAGGTGGTGGAGACCTACTCCGGCATACGTATACCCAATAACAAGCCTGTCATCGGTGACAATGTCTTCACGCAGGTGGCGGGCATCCATGCCGACGGGGATAAGAAAAAGAACCTCTACTTCAACGATCTGATGCCGGAGCGGTTTGGTCGTTTCCGTGAGTACGCGCTGGGAAAGAATGCCGGCAGATCGAACATCATCAAAAACCTTCAGGCGCTGGGCATTGAGCTGGATGATGAGTCCACGCGCAAGGTGACGGCACGCATCATTGAGCTGGGTGACAAGAAAGAGATTGTGAACCTGGATGAGCTGCCTTACATCGTTTCCGATGTGCTGAAGAACGGTGTCGATAACAAGGATATCGAGATGCTCAACTATTCACTCACGCTCACCGACGGGCTGCGGCCTACGGCCACCGTGAAGATAGCAATCAAGGGAGAGGTCTATCAGGAGAGTGCTGCCGGTGATGGTCAGTACCACGCTTTCTCGAAAGCGATGTACAAGATCTACCGGCGTCTCAACAAACCAACACCGGAGCTGATCGACTACGAGGTGGTGATCCCGCCGGGCGGAAAGACCAACGCCTACGTGCAGACGATCATCACCTGGAAGCATGACGGGAAGGTCTTTAAAACACGGGCGCTGGATATTGACCAGACCGTGGCAGCCATCAAGGCGACAGTGAAGATGCTGAACATGATTGAGAGCGGGAATATTCCCAATATGAACTACCTGCCGTTACCTTAGCGGTCAGCAATCAGCTTTGTAGGTGGAAGGTTTGCAGGGGCAGGGGTTTGGAAGTTTAGCTTTCTGCGGTCGGATATCGAGTAACAGCATTTGAGG
>LFRM01047159.1_pt1 | contig 17612 bp, 20 predicted proteins | sample 618341 | NCBI WGS metagenome assembly LFRM01 (sample SAMN03654438, study PRJNA283298) | anaerobic digester metagenome | isolation source: pool of bioreactors CSTR01a, CSTR02a, and CSTR03a thermophilic anaerobic... | place: Denmark: Kgs. Lyngby | collected 2014-05-21 | reverse complement strand
CAACCAAAAAGCCAGCATCAGGACAGCGATAAGCAACGAGCCGCCCAGGTCCCTTTTAAAACCATCCAGCAGCGAGCGGTTTGAAGGCATTTATAATCACTCCCCTGACTTTATAGTAAAAACCTGCTAACCGTTTTCCCCAGGAAATTTAAGACTTCGCCGGGGAAAATCCCCATATAAATAATCCCGGCGGCTGTAAGCATAATCGGTAAGAGCATGCTGAAAGGAACAGCGTCCATTTGCAACTTGGACTTTGCCCCCGACACGAAGAAAGCCTGCCAGATGATCGGTAAATAGTAGGCGGCATTTAATAATCCGCTTAAAACAATCAAAGCAATAAAATAAGGATTACCCGCTTCCAGACTGCCGAGAGCCAGGCCGTACTTCGAGATAAAGCCTCCGAAAAGCGGGATGCCAATCATCGAAAGGGAAGCAATAGTGAAAGCAACCATGGTGACCGGCATCAGGTAACCCAATCCTGTAAACTCGGTGACCTTTTTCTTTCCGGTCTGGTAATAAATTGCCCCTGCTGACAAAAAGAGGCACACTTTCATAAAGGCATGAATAATGATGTGCAGCATCGCCGCCGCAATACCCCAGGCCGTACCAAGCCCAAAGCCGAGGAAAATATAACCGATCTGCGCCACTGTTGAATACGCCAGGCGGCGCTTCAAGTTTAGCTGGACAAAAGCAAAGAAAGAACCCATAAGAATCGCCAACGACGCCATGATTAGGATCAAATAACGCATATATGTGCCGGTAAAAATATCCAGCCCGAAAACTAAAAAATATAGCCTCATAATCGACACAATATACACTTTAACCACCAGGCCGGAAAGGATGGCGCTGGAAGGAGAAGGAGCCGAGGAATGAGCGTCCGGCAACCAGATATGCAGTGGAAAAAGCGCCGCCTTCACCCCGAGGCCGACTGTAATAAAGCTAATCGCCGCCCAGATAATGACAGGATACTGTTCTTTAATTCTGGCCAGCTCGGCAGCAACGTAGGTCATATTCAGGTTGCCGGTAATCTGGTAGACAAAACCAATGGCAAATAAAAGAAAAGCCGCCCCGATAGAAGAAAGCAACAGGTAACGCAAAGCGGCCTCAGTGGACAGTTTTTCTCCTTTAGCCGCCACCAGCCCACAGGCGCCAATACCCGTAACTTCGACCATGACAAAAAGGTTAAAAAAATCGTTCGTGGCAACCATACCCATCATCGCTGAAAGCGTCAGCAAGCAGCATGAATAATACCATCCCGACACAGAGGGGGGAATTTCCTTAGGAATGGATTTGATACTGTAGACGACAATCAACAGAAAACTTCCCGTTAACAGCAGCAGCATCATAGCGCCCAGCTCGTCGATCATCATTTCGATACCCCATGGGGGGCTCCAGCCGGAAGCATAATAGTAAATAATTTCTCCTCCGGCCACCCGCCAAACCAGGAGACAACTTAAAATAAAGGAGAAAGCAATGCTGATTATCGCCAGATAAGGGCACCATTCCTTTTTCCAGCGGGCAAATGCCGCCATAATAAAAGCCCCGATTAAAGATCCGATTACTAAAAAGAAAGGCATATTTTCCCATAAATACATCCTGTTGGTCACCTCATCCTAAAGATCTTGGGAGCATAAATCGTTCCGTAATAATTATAAAGCTTAACGATGAGAGCCAGTGCAAAGGCCGTTACACTGAAACCAACCACTATACCGGTAAGAATCAAAGTTGAAGGTAAAGGGTTAATGTATAAAGCAGCCTCCGGCAAGCTGGGATCATAGATTGGGGCAATACCGCCTTTTATATTGCCCACGGCAATATAAAAAAGAAAGATGCCTGATTGCATAATATTTACGCCGATTACTTTTTTCAACAAATTATGCTGGGTAAGAAAGCACAGACAGCCCAAACAAAAGATAATCATGGCAATAAAATAAGGATAGTTAGCCAACAACCGGGAAAAATCAACAGTCATTATCGTTTCAATCCTCCTTTACCAGAAGATAAATAATGCTCAGTATAGCGCAGGCTACCAGCGTCCCAATACAAAAGTTTGCCAGGCTGACTAGTCCCCCGCTGAACAAAGTACCGGGTGTGCCGACCGGTCCATGTTCATGCGGAATCAGGAATTTCAAGGCCTCCACAACAGCCCCAAAGACAAGCAATGAAACTCCCACGCCCATGGGAGCTTCCCGCAGCTTCCCCCGCCAGTGGGCGCCAAAAATTAAAAAATACATTAATACACCCATAGCCAGCACCGTTCCCCCGCCAAAGCCGCCGCCGGGAGAAAGGCTGCCGTGAAGAATGACATAAAAACCATACACAATAATAAAAAGTGTTACATAACGAAAAACTACCCTGCTAATGTAATCATTCATCAGCATCACCTCCTGTGTTAGCTGCCATGTTTAAGTAATAATATTAAAATAATTCCTAAAATTGCCCCTTATCCTGTTTTTTAAGGCTTTTCTGGCTTATAGCAGTGTATATTCTCTTTCTAGTTTAAGATTCCTGCCATATTGAAATATCCCTAATAAGAATCTTTTACCTCTCTCGCTTCCCGGTTTGTCAGTTGCGTCTTTTTTTCGTGAGACCATTGTTGACATCCTTATCAGAACATGGCTATAATTGTTCCAGGGAGCTGTTGGGAGGAGGAGATACTTATGAGTAAAAGTTTCCAACAACGCTGCATGCTGTGCGGACGTGTATTTGAAATTGAGGCCCTGTCTGAAATCGCCCCGAAAGATAACTTTCTCGACCCCCCTCCAAAAAAATCCAGGGCTTTCTGTCCAATGTGTGAAGCCAAGATTAAAAAAGAGGCAGAAGATACCCAAAAAGAACCCAAACCCATGTAAACTTTTGGATTTGGTTAGAAAAAACCCCCTCCTTAAACAAATCTATTGTATAAAGAGGGGGTACCGGTTAAAAAAGTTCTACGATTAGATTGCTACTTCAGTTGAATTTGTATTGATATCAACTACCTTCGGCCGCCTTTAACCGGGCAAGGCTTCTTTGCAAAGCGAATTCTGCCCGGGCGACATCCAATCCTGCATAACGTTCCCGCAGGCGTTTTTCTGCCCTCTCTTTAGCCCGGCGCGCTCTCTCCACGTCGATCTCCCATGAAAGCTCCGCCGTATCAGCCAGAATAATTACCTTATCAGGACCTGCTTCCAGCAATCCCCCGGAAACAGCCATGCATTCTGTCTTGCCTCCAACCTTGCGGAAAAAGACAACACCAGGTTTTAAGATGGTTAGAAGCGGGGCGTGCCGGGGGAGGACACCCAGGTAGCCCTCTGCTCCAGGGGCAATAACGCTTTCTACTTCTTCAGCTAGGATCCTTCTCTGTGGAGTGACAACCTCAAATCTTGACGTGCTCATCAGGTCAACTCCTGTCCCTTCTTTATTGCCTCCTCGATATTACTCACCATGTAGAAAGCTTCCTCCGGCAGATCATCATGCTGGCCGGCCAGGATCTCTTTAAACCCTTTAATAGTCTCCTTTAAGGGTACGTAAGCACCCGGTCTTCCGGTAAAGGCTTCAGCCACATGGAAAGGCTGGGAAAGGAAGCGCTGGACCTTACGGGCTCTTGCTACTATAATCTTATCTTCATCTGAAAGCTCTTCTATACCTAAAATAGCAATGATATCCTGGAGTTCTTTGTAACGCTGCAGGATACGCTGTACTCCTCTGCCCACCTCATAGTGCTCCTCCCCTACAACAAGAGGATCAAGAAGCCGCGAGGTTGAATCCAGGGGATCCACGGCAGGGTATATGCCCAACTCTGACAACTGCCGGGAAAGCACGATTGTCCCGTCCAAATGGGCGAAAGTAGTTGCCGGCGCCGGGTCTGTAAGGTCATCTGCCGGAACATAGATAGCCTGAACCGAAGTAATGGAACCTTTCTTGGTAGAGGTAATACGTTCCTGTAGTTCACCCATTTCTGTAGCCAAGGTAGGCTGGTAACCTACGGCGGAGGGCATACGCCCCAGCAACGCGGAAACCTCGGAACCCGCCTGAACAAAGCGAAAGATATTATCGATAAAAAGCAGGACATCCTGGCCTTCTTTATCCCGGAAATACTCTGCAGCAGTCAACCCTGTCAACCCTACCCGCATACGGGCTCCCGGGGGCTCGTTCATCTGGCCAAATACCAGTACTGTTTTGTCTATAACCCCGGATTCGGTCATCTCCAGGTAAAGGTCATTGCCTTCCCTGGTACGTTCGCCTACACCGGCAAAGACAGAATATCCCCCATGCTCGTAGGCAACGTTGCGGATAAGCTCCATGATTAGCACTGTCTTCCCCACGCCGGCTCCGCCGAAAAGGCCCATCTTTCCGCCCTTGGGCAGGGGGGCCAAGAGATCCAGGACCTTAAGTCCCGTCTCCAGGATTTCCGTGGAAGGCTTTAGCTCGTCAAAAGAAGGAGGCTCCCTATGAATAGGCCACCACTCTTCCGGCTCCAGCGGGCCTTTTTCATCTATAGGGTCGCCTACCACATTAAACAGCCTCCCCAGAGTAGAAGCACCTACAGGAGCTTTTATGGGAGCTCCTGTGTTTATAGCCTTCATTCCTCCCCGCATGCCGTCGGTAGAAGACAAGGCCACACAGCGGACCATGTTGTTTCCTAGGTGCTGCATAACCTCCATGGTAAGGTTGAACCCTTCTTCCTTGACGACAAGGGCATTATATAAATCGGGTAAATTTCCATCAAGAAACTCCACATCCACTACCGGACCGATAACTTGCACCACTTTTCCTTCGTTCATGTTATATCCCTCCTCTACCCCTGGGCCTTCAAAGCTTCAGCGCCAGTCGCCACTTCCAATAGTTCAGTAGTAATGGCAGCCTGACGGGCTTTATTGAAGGATAAGGTCAGCTGTTCAATCATCTCAGCACTGTTTTTAGTGGCACTCTCCATGGCTACCATTCTGGCACTGAGTTCGCTGGCTTTGGCCTCTAAAAGGGCCTGGTACACTTTTACCTCACAATAACGGGGCAAAATAGCCTCCAGCACCCCCACAGGCTCAGGTTCGTAAATATAGTCAATCGTTTCAGTCCCTTCTACAGAAGGGGTTTCAATAGGCAAAAGCCTTTCCACCTGGGGGATGTTGCGAAGAGCTGAAATGAAACGGGCATAAATTAAGTTTACTTCATCTACCTGCCCGCTTAAGAAAATATCCATAAGTTGCCGGGCTAGCTCCCGAGCCAAGGATAGATCAGGTTCGTCACCAATATCTACGTAATACTTAAGGATCTCGACCGAGCGCCGGCGAAAATACTGCAAGCCCTTGCGCCCCACTACCACTAAACCAGCCGGTTGCCCCTCTTTGACCAAACGGTCCTCCGTCAAGTGAATAAGATTAGCATTATAGGCCCCGGCTAATCCCTTATCACCAACGATTAAAACATAAGCTGTTTTCTTAACCTCACGGGAGGCCACCAGCGGAAGCGTCTGCGCATTAGGGGACAGGGCTAAACGGCCGGCCACCTCAGCTGTTTTCTGGGCATAGGGACGGGCAGCCCATACCCGACTCTGGGCACGGCGAAGCCTGGATGCTGCCACCATCTTCATAGCCCCGGTAACATGCTGGATATTGCTAATTGCCCGGATACGCCGTTTTATTTCTCTTATATTAGACAAGGATTCCACCGCCTTTATCTTCCATCGGCCGTGACAGAACCAGTTTTATTAGCCTGAATAGCCGGTAATCAAGAACCAGTTTCAACAGCTGGAGCATAACTGTCCAAAAATTCCTGGATACTTTTCTTCAGGATTTCCTCCAATTCCTCATCCAGAGCCTTCTTTTCCCGGATCCCTTGGAGAAGATGGGGATAGTTGGTATGAAGGAAGCGGAGGTACTCCCGTTCAAAGGAAGCTACCTTCTCCATAGGAAGGTTATCTAAAAATCTGTTTACAGCTGCATAAAGGACAACGACCTGCTCTTCTACCGGCATGGGTTGGTACTGACCCTGTTTTAAAAGTTCCATCATCCGCTCACCCCTGGACAATCTTGCCTGGGTGGCTTTATCCAGGTCTGTCCCGAACTGGGCAAAGGCAGCCAACTCCTGGTATTGGGCCAAATCCAGGCGCAGACGGCCGGCTACCTGCTTCATCGCCGTTGTCTGGGCTTTCCCGCCGACCCGGGAGACAGAAAGTCCCACGTTAATGGCCGGACGCTGGCCGGCGTAGAAAAGATCCGTTTCCAAATAAATCTGGCCGTCAGTAATGGAAATAACATTGGTGGGAATATAGGCGGAGACGTCTCCCGCCTGAGTCTCAATTACGGGTAAAGCTGTAATCGAGCCCCCGCCCATGTCATCGTTCAGGCGGGCTGCCCGCTCCAATAAACGGGAGTGCAGGTAAAAAATATCCCCTGGATAGGCTTCCCGTCCCGGCGGTCTCCGCAAAAGCAGGGAGAGCTCCCGGTAGGCTACAGCATGTTTGGAAAGGTCATCATAAATCACCAGGACATCCCGGTGTTGCTCATACATGAAATATTCGCCCATAGCGCAGCCGGCATACGGGGCTATGTACAGCAGCGGAGCTGCTTCACCGGCATTGGCTACCACCACCGTAGTATACTCCATGGCACCCGTTTCCTCCAGCTTTTGAATAACACTCGCCACTGTTGAAGCCTTCTGCCCTATGGCCACGTAGATGCAGAGCACATTTTCTTTCTTTTGGTTGATAATTGTGTCCACGGCAATAGCCGTTTTCCCAGTTTGACGGTCACCGATGATCAACTCCCGCTGTCCCCGGCCGATGGGGAACATGGCATCAATAACCTTGATACCTGTCTGCAGCGGAGTATTTACCGGTTGGCGCTGGATCACCCCCGGGGCGAGAAACTCTACCGGCCTAAATCTTTCGGTCTTAATCGGGCCTTTGCCGTCCAGAGGCTCGCCTACCGGGCTCACCACACGACCAATGAGGGCTTCTCCTACCGGCACCTCCATGATGCGGCCGGTCCGTTTTACTTCGTCACCTTCTTTAATATGCTGGTATGGACCTAAAATGACCGCTCCCACGCTATCTTCTTCAAGGTTCAAGGCCATACCGTAAACTCCCCCGGGAAACTCCAGGAGCTCGCTGGCCATAACCTGCTCCAAAGTAATGCGGGCGATGCCGTCACCCACATAGTTAACGATACCTTTATTGGCTACTTCTATCTCCAACTCATATTGTTTGATCTGCTGCATTAAAACACTGGTAATCTCTTCTAGCTTGATATCCAAAACCTTCTTCACCCCTTTGCTTCAGTTGACCATACCGGGTGTTAAACCGTCTTTAAGTGGGCGCCAATGAACTCAAGCTTCTTCTTAACGCTGGCATCTATTACCCGGTCTCCCCAGCGCACAACAAGCCCTCCCAGTATTTGAGGATCAATCTTAATCTCCAGGCGAACTGTCTTCCCGGCAAGGCGAATTAACCTGTTTTCCAGTTCGGATTCCAGAGCAGGGGAAAGGGGAGCGGCTACCGTTACTTCCACCGGCTCAACATCCCTGGCCTTATCAAGAAGGCGCTGGTACTCCGGAGCGATGGAAGCGATAACCTCTTCTTTCTTTCTACTCAATAACCGGGGAAGCAAATCCTTTAAAGCCGTCTCCTTTTCTTCGGGAGAGATAAGAGGGTTTGAAAGGATCTTCTGGAGCTCGGCATCTTCCTCAAATATTTGTTTTAAAGAGGCCAGCTTTTCTCCCACCTCTTCTTCCTGCCCCATTTTTTGAGCAGCATAAAAGAGGGCCTCCGCATAGTGCCGGGCAACTCTTTTGTCTTTCACTATAACCTCTCCACCTCCGCAAGGGCCTCCTGGAGCAAATGCTCCTGATCTTCAGAGGTAAGGGTGCGGGCCAAAACCTTGCTTGCCGCCGCTACCACGAGGTCTGCTGTCTGGCTGCGTATAGCGGCGATAGCCGACCTTTTCTCCTTCTCCAGCTCCAGCCGGGCCTGCTCCAAAGCCCGCGCCGCCTCTTCTTTTGCCTGGGCGACTATTTCTGAGCGGGTAACCTCTGCCATCTCGTTAGCCCGTTGTAATATGTTCTGGGCTTCCTGTTGCGCCTGATTCAGTTGTTGCTGGTAAGAGGCCAAAAGCTCCTCTGCCTTTTCTCTGGCAGAAGCTGCTTCCTTGAGATCCCCTTCAATTTTTTCCCCTCTACTGGCCAAGGTTTTCTTGAGAGGTTTCCAAAGGATTAAATAAAGCCCCCCTAATACCACCAAAACGTTAATCGTTTGGAATAGAAAAGTCCATATATTGAAAGCCAAGGCCTCAAAAATGGCATCCATAACACCACCTCCGTTATTTTATCTGCTTTTTTATTAATCTAAATTTTAGTCCACAGGAGGATGGCAATAACAAAAGAAAAGAGGGTCAAGGCTTCCATGAAAGCCAGTGCGAGAATTAAAGAAGTACGAATATCCCCGCTGGCCTCAGGCTGCCTGGCAATGCCGTCCATGGCACCCCGCGTAGCAATCCCTTGACCAATAGCAGATCCAAAAGCAGCCAAACATACAGCTAAAGCCACACCTACAAAAGCCAATCCGTTCATTACTCTTGCCTCCTTAATGAAATATAATAAATTAATATTAATTATTTAATGTCCGTGGACAAACGCGGATATATATACCACTGTCAGCAAGGAAAATACCAGGGCTTGAATAAGGCCCATAATTACCCCCAACACCATCACCGGGAGTGGGAGCAATAAAGGAAACATCAGGGCCAGCGCCCCAACCACCGTCTTCTCACCAAACATGTTGGCAAAAAGACGGAGGGATAGGGATACAGGTTTAACCAGTTCTTCAATGACATTCAGCACGAATAAAGCGGGAGTAGGCTGAAAAAAATGTTTGATATAGCCTCCCAGCCCTTTCTTTTTAATACCTATGAGCTGGACCAGGATAATGGTAACTACAGCAAACCCCGCTGTGGTAGAAAGATCGGTGGTAGGCGGTTTCATCTCGGGGATGAACCAGGAGAGGTTCAAAAATAAGATGAATATGAAGAGGGTCCCAACCAGCGGAAGGTATTTGTACCCTTCCTTACCCATGTTATCCTCCAGCAGATCATTGAAAAAATCTACTACCATCTCCAGTAAGCCCTGAATCCCCCGGGGTATAGTATTTAAACGCCTGGAGATGAAAAATGCCAGGAGGAAAAGAATGATCATGACGATCCAGGTGTTAACCACGGTTGTTGTGACAGGTATATGACCTATATAAAACAAAACCGAGGGTCTTACATGTTCTAATAGATGCTGCAATGCTTCCAAACCCAATTTTTCTATCCCTCCTTTCCTCTAATAATGAAAAAAGCCTGGCCGATGTAAGCCATAATCTGAAGAAGAAGCCCGGTTGCTACCCCGAAAAAAAATATTTCTCCGCCCAAGGAAGAAAGGCCAATCATACCTAAGAATACAATAAACCTTATTAGCGAACGGGCTACCAGCTTGTTGGTTGCTTTTCGGGGAGAAAGGCCTTCCGCGTTGACTACAGCCCTCATCTGCCAGCGGTAAAAGAACCAGGCAACAGGGGCAGCCAGGGCTACCCCCAGTGCATAGGCCCAGTAGCCGAGCAACAAGGATATGATTAAAATACCCATACCCAGTATCGCCATAATTTTTTCTGCGCCCTTTGGTTCCTTATTCCCGTCTCTCATCGTTTCCCCGATCTGACTCCTTCTCCGGCTTCTTTCCCATCAATTCATTCAATTCGCTCCACAAGTTATAAAAACCTATTCCTATCCCTAAAAAAATCCCCAACAACATAAAAACCGGAAAAGTCCCCAGGCGACGGTCTATCCACCATCCCCCGTAGAGCCCAAGAAAAACCGCTACAACCATGGTGATCCCGAAGGAAAGCGCGAGGTTAAAATAGCGAACAGAACTTACCCATCGCTGTTTTTTCTTAGCCAAATAAGATCATCCCTGCCGTTGCCAAAACTGCAGTACCCCTTAAGGATTGTTACAAGTTTCACAATTAACGTAAATCTAAAATATTTTAAGATAATTCCTAAAAATCTGCCATATTTTCCTTATAAATCAGCTTTTTCAGACTTCACCTAAAAAGATTCGCTTTTTCAACGCAAATTCCTGCCATTATTAAAAAAAAATTCACAGTTTCATTTTTTCCCCAAGGGGATTACATTTTTCCGGTATATTATGCGCAAACCTTCAAGAGTCAGAAAAGGATTGACCTCTTCAATCGTCTCGGACTCTTTGGCTATAAGCCCTGCCAGCCCTCCCGTTGCTACAATGAAGGGTTTTTGAGAAAATTCTTTGACCATACGTTTAACGATACCGTCTACCTGGCCTACAAAGCCAAATATTATACCTGATTGTATGCAGGAAGCGGCATCCCTACCAATGACTTTAAGGGGTCTAACAAGTTCGACGCGGGGCAGTTTAGCCGCTTTCTGGAACAAGGCTTCCATGGAAATAGTAATACCCGGAGCAATAGCCCCTCCCAGATAATCCCCCTTTTCAGAAATAGCATCAAAAGTTGTGGCTGTACCAAAATCAACAATAATCAAAGGAGCACCGTATAGTTCGATCGCAGCCACCGCGTTTACAACACGGTCCGCACCTACTTCGCGAGGGTTGTCATATAAGATGTTAAGACCTGTTTTTATCCCGGGACCTACCATAAGTGGTAAAATATTAAAGTATTTCTCAATCATCTTTTCCAGGGGGTAGTGCAATGAGGGCACTACAGAGGAGATAATCACCGCATCAATGCACTCCGCCTGCAGCCTGTTTTGCTGAAAAAGATTCCGGATTAAAACCCCGTATTCATCGGAGGTCTTCCGGCGATCGGTAAAAATTCGCCAGCACATTTTCAGCTCTTCCCCATCATATACACCCAACATGATGTTGGTATTACCGACATCGATAGCCAGTAGCACACCTTTCAACCCTCTCTCTTGATATATAAGCCCAGTACAGTTTACTACATTTTTAAAAAACTTAAAAGCTCAAAGAGAAAGAAACAAAAAAGAACCTTAAAATTGAAACTTTTCATTTTATCGTCTCCCGCGGAAAATGCAGGAATTAATCAAAAAATAGCGAAAAAGATAATAGGGTTCCGCTTAGAATACCAGTCCCTAAAAAACCCGGATGACAGATACTGTGAAGATTTCTTTTAAACTTAATCCCATAACCCACTTTACTGTCCTTTTAATAATGCTTCTTTCCTCCAGTCTGGCTGCTTTTAGCCTTTCCATTTCCGGCTATAAAGCTACCGGCATTATTTCACCCCGTTTTACTTTTAAAGAAGTGTACCGCTGTGAGTCCTGGCATTTTCACCTGGGAGAATATGAGTTTCACCTCCCCAAGGACAGTATAGTCATACCTGTTTATTACAAAGGAGTTTTTCACGGTATCGTTATTCAGAAAAACAAAGAAGAGCTCACCGTATCGGAAGAAAACCGGAGCCACAAGATAACCTACGGCTTTCTGGCCTTAAGTGATAATACTTTCCTGCGCTTAAAAAAGGATACACTTTTTTTAACACTGGAAGACCTCTCTTTAAAGAAAAGGGTTTTGGCCTATGCCGGCCAGAAAATTAAGCTTCCGCAGCTTAGCGGTATCGGCTTTACATATATGTTCCTGCCCCCTCCGGAGTCATACTATTTCTACCTCGAAAACGGCATCGTTCAACAGGATTTTCCCCTCCCTCACGCGGGAGAAAATATTGGCCGTTACCTGTTGTATTTCAGTCTTATCTCCTGCATAGTTATTCTAACCATACAGATACTCACGCTGGATTTGCATCCCTCGGTCAAACTTCTGCATTTACTGGCAAATACGCCCCCTACCCGACAGGAACTCTTTCTGGCACTGATAATTTTTCCTGTAGTCTTCCTTGCAGAGAAATTCTCAGGATTCAGGCCATTTAATAGTTTAATTGATCCTTTTTCTGTTATACTATATCTTGCCCTGGCACTTCTTCTTTTCATTTTGGCCCGGAAACAGGTCATCACCACACCGACTATCATTGTAACCGGGTGGCATCTGCAGCGCTGCCTAATCCTTGCCCTGATAGTATTTTTTATTATAACAGCTTTTTCCGCTTTCCAGTTTCCTACAGGAATACTGCCGGAATTTACCTACCTGGAGATTGCCTTCAAGTTCCTGCTATGTTCTTTCTATGCCCTGGCTAAAGAGTCCTGCTGGAGGGGTTTTTTACATACTCTGCTGGAGAGACTCGGGGGTAAATGGATGGGTCTTATCCTGACACCGTTAGTTTTTTCCGCTTTATTTTCGCTGAATTTACTGTGTAAGCCCCGGGGCATCTCTACCTCTCCCGACGATTTACTGCAATCGTTTTTTTTCATTCCCCTTACGTTTTTTATGCTTGGTTACATGTATTACCGCACCAGAAACATCTTCTGCAGCACCGCCCTTCATGCCTTACTTCTTTTCCTGCCGGAACTTTTAATCTTTTAAGGTGGGGCAAGGTTGTAGCGAGCGACTTGTGGAGCGAAGTTTAAAGTTCACGGTGAAGTGAGGGCTGGAGGCGACCCTGCCGACATGGACGTCGGCAGCCGGCCTCTGACCATGGATGGGAATTGGCCGGGTAGGTCGCCGTAAGCCCGAGCGAACCGTAGAACTTTCTGAGCGGAACTCGGAGCCCCGCCTGCAGCAGCCGCCTCTCCACTTTCATAACTCCTCATTACCCTTTCAGGTTACAAAAATGGATTAAATGACCATATTTGGTTCCCGCTACCTTTTCATAGAGGTAGAATTTTGCTGTTGGCTTAAGCGACTTGTGCAGCGAAGCGAAATGCTCATGTTGAAGCGAGGGTTGGAGTGGGCCCGGCGGACATAGATGTTCATTGTCAAAACTTATTGGTTTTCTCTTTTAGCCCCCGCTACCGTTCTATGAAAGCAGCGATTTGCTGTAGGCGAGAGCGACTTGTGGAGCGAAGGCAAAAAGTTCACGGTGAAGCGAAGGCTGGAGGCGACCCTGCCGGCATGGACGCCGGCAGCCGGCCTCTGACCATGGATGGGAATTGGCCGGGTAGGTCGCCGCAAGCCTGAGCAAGCCGTAGAACTTTCTGAGCGGAACTCGGGAGCTCCGCCTACAGCAAGCGCTGCTCCATTTCTATCTTAACTTACCTTGCACTTTGTATCTTCCAGGGAAACATAGTCCGGCAACCCGTCATAAATAGGAATCGGTACTTCTCCCTGGAGTAGCGGCCTGGCGTACTTTATAAATTCATCGTTAACATATTTTCTGTCTGCCGAAATCCAAGCAGAAGGCATTTTTCTGACTTTATTGGCAACCTTTGCCAGCTCTATGCTGCCAGGCAGGCAATAATACTTTTCGCCCTCTTCCCTGACAAGCGTCACCATAAGTCCTGTCTTTCCGGCAACCGCCATCCTGACAGCCTCAACGCCTACCATGTATGCTTCTTCCGCATCGGTAAGTGAGGCAAAATGCATAGCCGATCTTTGAGCGGTACCCAACACAATACTTCTTACTTTGAGACCAAGTTTTTTTTCTATCAGGGCCTGTAACGTATTGCCGACACCGCCCAGGCATACATGACCAAAGGAGTCTGTTTCTGTTGATTTATTGAAGGAAAGATAGTTTCCATGCTGGTCTACTACTCCCTCCGATACTACTATATAAACATAGCCCACGTTCTTATAGACATTTTCCACATCAGAAATAAAGCTTTCCTTGTGAAACGGTAGCTCCGGCAGATAGATTAGATGTGGTGCATCATTTTCGCTTCTCTTGGCCAATGATGCTGCCGCAGTCAACCAACCGGTATCCCTACCCATAACTTCCAGGATAACGACCTTATTTTTTGTCATTAAGCTTTTTAAATCTATACTCGTTTCCAGTACTGTAGTAGCCAGGTACTTCGCTGCACTCCCGTAACCAGGACAATGATCGGTATACAGCAGATCGTTATCAATGGTTTTGGGAATGCCCACAACCCTCAGGTCGAAGTTTTCATTTTTGGCGAGTTGATAAATCTTGTTCGCCGTATCCATGGAATCATTTCCGCCGATATAAAAGAAATACCTGATATTTAGCTCTTTAAAGACGTTGATGATTTTTAAATAATCATCTTCCTTTACTTTATACCGGCAGGAACCGATGGCTGCCCCGGGGGTATACCTGAGGCCGCTAATGAACTCGCTCCTTTGGGAAGATAGATTTATAAGGTCTTTGTTAATAATACCCTCAATACCGTTTACAGCCCCATACAAAGTACCCTGAAGCTGTTTTTTCCACCATTCCTGTACGACTCCACAAACGCTGTTGTTAATGACGGCAGTTGGGCCGCCTGATTGTGCGACTACTCCGTTTCCTGACAATATCATTTAGCCTCTACCTCCTTTTACATCCCTTCCGCTTATTTAAATATTTGCCCATACTTGTCCAAAAATGGGGTTTCCAAAGAAAAATATCATGCAGTCATATTCCCAGATTACTACAGTTTCCTGTCACCTGATTGGTGAGCTTATAACTAGCTTATTGGCAACTGTATAACCGGAAATATGTATGGCCTAAGATAGAATTAGGTGCGGAGGGAATAGGAGGTTATGGAAAGGCAGATAGAAAGAAAGCGATGCTTAAGGTTGTAAAGGCTTCTTTGCGGCAACTATTTAATTGTACAACTTAGAACTAATAGTTGTTATAATATATTTATTATGTTCTTCTCTATTTTATCAAAAAATAATCCTTCTGTAACATGTTAAATTATCCCTGTAATGTTAAGAAAGAGGGCCTGCATCGCATGACACAGGCCCTTTTCTTTTACTTACCATATCCTGCCGGAAAGATGCAGGCCCTCTTTCCCCTGGTTAAATACAAGTACTTTTTCCACAGCACGGCCCAGGACAAAGAGTATTACTGTATAAGCCGGAATACAGATCACAGCTTCCCCAACTTTGGCTGGAACGGTCGCAATACGCAACACTCCAAATAATATTTCCAGGAAGTATGGAAGAATAATAATGTTCACCAGTATAAACATGACGGTAACCGCTATAAAAAGGGGGAAAATCCCCACTTCACGCCTTCCCCGGCTGGCCAAAAGGATAATCAATCCCGGTATTATCCCTCTTAAGGCCATGGTTAAGGTAAAATGAGGCATGTACGGTCCCATGGGGTTAATGAAATAGCCGACCAGGTCCGCGAGAGCCCCTACCAGCCCGCCGGCCAGAGGTCCCATAAATATACCGGTAAAAATAACAGGGAGCGAGCCAAATCCGAGGCGAATACCCTCAACGCTGCCCAGGCTTATCCGTATACTGAAGATCCGCTCCAGGATGATCGTCAAGGCGATCAGTAAAGCCATTCTGGTGAGCATCCGGGTCGTAATTTTGGCTTTCAAAAGAGAACACCTCCTTTCTCTTGGGGATGGGCAGGCTGCCACATCCAAGAGAAAAAGAGGTGTTTAGACTCTTGCTCTTGTGTGACAGCGGATGCGGTGTCATGTCGCAGACGCCTTCACCCGGCATCTTTCGTCTAAGGGCAACTTCCCATCCCTTAGCACTTAACGCATAACACCTACTCTGCCATCAGATACATTGCTGCAACCAAGCGTTATTCTACAACATTTTGCTTCTATCTACAATACCTACACGCTCTTTTATCCTAGAATAACCCCTTAACTTTACCGGTCTCTACATCAACATCAATACGGCGGTATGCAGGGTTGGAACCGGTACCCGGCATCAGGCTGATAGACCCGGCCACGGGGACAACAAAACCGGCACCTTTATAGGTAAGGATATCACGTACAAAGAGCTTCCATCCCTTGGGTACACCCTTTAAGTTGGGGTTATCGCTAAGGCTGAGGTGCGTTTTAACCATGCAGGTGCCCAATTTTTGGAGTTCAGGATCAGCTTCCATCCTCTTCGCCTTCTCCAGGGCATCCGGTGCATACTCCACGCCATCGGCACCATACACTTCCTTGGCGATCAATTCAATACGCTGGCGCAGAGGTGTTTCCAGCTCATAGAGAAACTTAAATTCATTTTTCTCTTCACAGGCTTCCACGACGGCATCGGCCAGTTCGAGGGCGCCATCGCCGCCGTACTGCCAGTGCTTAGAAAGCGCAACCCGTGCCCCTGCTTCTTCAGCAAGACGGCGGACGGTTTCGATCTCCTTGTCCGTATCCGTATGGAAAGCATTGATGCAAACAACGGGGCTCATGCCGGACTTCTTGATTACATTGATAAGGTGAATCAGGTTTTCGCAACCTTTTTCTACCCAGGGAATATTCTCCTGACTGTACCCGGGATCTAGAGGTTTGCCGGGAACCGGCAGCGGTGCTCCGCCGTGACATTTCAGGGCCCTGATGGTGGCCACCAGCACGGCGCAGTGCGGCCTCAGTCCGGACATACGGCACTTGATGTTCCAGAACTTTTCGAAACCAATATCAGCCGCAAAACCGGATTCTGTTACCACGTAATCAGCCAACTTCAGTGCTACCCGGTCGGCTACAATAGAGCTCTGGCCGACGGCAATATTGGCAAAAGGACCGGCATGCACAAAGCAGGGCTGTCCTTCAAGAGTCTGCATAAGGTTGGGGTTAAGAGCCTGGACCATCCATGCGGTCATGGCGCCGTCAACTTCAAGATCAGCGGTTGTTACAGGGTTGCCTTTCTTGTCATAGGCTACGACTATCTTACCCATCCGCTCCCGCATATCTTTAAGGTCGTTGGCAACAGCCAAAATAGCCATAATCTCGGAAGAAACGGCGATGGCAAAACCGGATTCCATCATGAAGCCGTCCATCTTGCCGCCTAGGCCGATGGTAATGTTGCGGAGGGCTTGGGCACAGAAGTCCATGATCCACTTCATTTCCACGTTCCGCGGATCGATATTCAGCCTCTTGAGTCCGATTTTGTTTAAAAAGTTATCACTGTAATTAAACTCGTGCTGCATGCGTGAAGTCAGCGCCACCATGGCCAGGTTGTGAGCGTTCATCACAGCATTGATATCACCGGTGAGACCCAGCGAGAACTCCGTCAGAGGAATACACTGAGACAATCCCCCGCCGGCAGCAGAACCCTTGACGTTCATGGTCGGGCCGCCCGAAGGCTGCCTTATAGTTCCGATAACGTTCTTGCCGCGTTTTCCCAAGCCTTGGACCAGACCTACCAGGGAAGTGGATTTTCCTTCGCCAAGGGGTGTTGGGGTAATAGCCGTTACGTCGATGTATTTGCCGTCAGGCCTGTCCTTAAGACGCTCCAACACTTTCTTGAAGTCGATCTTGGCCACATAATGGCCGTAAGGAAGGAGTTCTTCCTTTTCCAGTCCCAGCTCTTCACCAAGCTGGTAAACCGTCTTCATTCTCGATTCCGCCTCTTCGGCAATTTCCCAGTCAGCATGTTTGGTTGGGTCGAGTGCCATATGAAACCTCCTCTTTACTTGTAATATTGTTACTATAATTCTTTAAAAGCGCCGCAACCTCCTACTGTTTTTTAGATAGCCGGAAAATAATTCTGAAGCATACTACATTGTAATAACAAGGGTGCTTTTATTAACAACCTCCTTTCAAAAAGATTTTCGAATATTTTCATTATAAGAGCAATATGGCCCAAATTTTTTCATTAAACGTATTCTACATGGAATACTAAATTCCTGC
>LFRM01387820.1_pt1 | contig 17614 bp, 18 predicted proteins | sample 618341 | NCBI WGS metagenome assembly LFRM01 (sample SAMN03654438, study PRJNA283298) | anaerobic digester metagenome | isolation source: pool of bioreactors CSTR01a, CSTR02a, and CSTR03a thermophilic anaerobic... | place: Denmark: Kgs. Lyngby | collected 2014-05-21 | reverse complement strand
CAAAAAGCTTCCGCAAGTTACTCTGGGAGACTCAAAAAAACTCCAGGTGGGGGAAGGCGTAGTGGCTATAGGGAACCCCCTGGGAGCCAAATTTGCCCGGTCAGTAACATCAGGAGTGATAAGCGCTCTGGACAGGGAAATCACCGTGGCTACCTCCCGGGGAGGGGCGGAGACAACTCTGAACCTTATCCAAACGGATGCAGCAATTAACCCGGGAAACAGCGGAGGACCCCTGTTGAATATGCAGGGCCAGGTTATAGGTATCAACAGCGTAAAGATTGCTACTGAAGGTGTTGAGGGCATGGGATTTGCCATTCCCATTGCCGATGCCAAGCCGATTATTCAGCAGATTCTGGATAAGGGATATGTAAGCAGACCTTTTATCGGTATCTACAATTTCCAGGAGATTACCCCGGAAATGTCTGAATGGTACAATATCCCCACAGGCATATATGTGGGAGGAGTTGTACCGGGAAGTCCGGCAGCCAGGGTAGGCATAAAGCCCGAGGATATTATCGTGGAAATCGACGGTTCCAGAATTGCTTCCTATGCTGATCTGGACAGCATAATTGCCAAACATAAGGTTGGAGATAAAATCTCCATAGCTGTTGTCAGGGACGGCAGCAGGAGGACCTTTAACCTTACCCTGGGGGAAATGCCAAGAGAGTAAATTTAGTCGGCAGAACTTAATACCTGCTGTAAATGCCTTCGGGCTTCTGCATGGGGGATAGACATGTACGTTGAGATAATTTGTGTTGGTAAATTAAAGGAGAAGTACCTGCGGGATGCGGCGCAGGAATACATGAAGCGGCTTTCACGCTATTGTAAGGTTGAGGTTATTGAAGTAAAGGAGGAAATTGTCCCCTCCTGTTTTTCTCCCGGTGATATGGAGAGGGTTCTAAAGACGGAAGCTGAACGCATAAAAAAGAATATGAAGGAAGGCTCTTATATTATCGCTCTGGACATCAGTGGGGAGCAGGTCAGCTCCGAGGATTTGGCTGAACGTATCCAGGCTTTAATGCTCCGGGGCAGGAGCCGCCTTACCTTTATTATCGGGGGCAGCCTGGGACTGCATTCCTCTCTTCTGGAAACTGCCCACTGGCGACTCTCTTTCTCCAAAATGACTTTTCCCCACCAGCTCATGCGGGTATTTCTGTGCGAACAGCTATACCGGGGGTTTACAATTATGAAACACGAGCCGTATCACCGATGACTCCAAAGGTTTTTGAGTAGTCTATTGGTGCCTGTCTATTAAAAGGCGAATCCTTTGAGGAAAGGCAGCATTTTACCTATCTACCGGAGAGTATTAATCGTTCCAAAATACCGCCATGTTGGAGAAGATGGCTGCATCTGTGGTAATATATTATGGGCGCGTGTTTTAACTTACCTTCTAAATAAGAGACTAGGAGTGATAACAAATGCAGGAAAAAATTAAAATGAATGTTCCCCTGGTTGAAATGGACGGGGATGAAATGACCAGGGTGATCTGGAAGGATATTAAGGATGTCCTTATTACTCCTTACATAGACTTAAAAACTGTCTATTTTGACCTGGGAATTAAAAAAAGGGATGAAACAGAGGACCAGATTACAATTGAGGCTGCAGAGGCGACAAAAAAATACGGTGTAGCCGTCAAATGTGCAACCATTACTCCAAATGCTCAGCGTGTAGAAGAATATAACCTGAAGCAGATGTGGAAAAGCCCTAACGGGACAATTAGAGCCATATTGGATGGGACAGTTTTCAGAGGACCTATTCTCGTAAAAAATATCAAACCCTTTGTTAAGACGTGGGAGAAGCCTATTACTATTGCCAGGCATGCCTATGGAGACATATACAGGGATGCAGAAATGATTGTTGGGAAAAAGGGAAAAGCGGAACTGGTTTTTGCCGGGGAAGACGGACAGGTGCAGAAAGAGCTGATTCATGATTTTGAAGGGCCGGGTATCCTGCTGGGGATGTATAACCTGGACAAGTCTATCGCCAGTTTTGCCAGGGCATGTTTTAACTATGCCCTGGACCGGGAAGAGGACCTTTGGTTTGCCACAAAAGATACTATTTCCAAGAAATATGACCACCGCTTTAAGGATATTTTTCAGGAAATCTACGACAAGGAATACAAAGAAAAATTTGAGGCTGCGGGAATTGAGTATTTTTACACCTTGATCGATGATGCGGTAGCCAGGGTCATCCGCAGTTCAGGCGGCTTCATCTGGGCCTGCAAAAACTACGACGGTGACGTAATGTCTGATATGGTGGCCACAGCTTTCGGAAGCCTGGCCATGATGACCTCGGTATTGGTTTCACCGGAAGGGTATTACGAATATGAAGCAGCCCACGGTACAGTAACGAGACATTACTATCGCTACCTTAAAGGGGAGAAAACTTCCACCAACCCGGTGGCAACTATGTTTGCCTGGACGGGGGCTTTGAGAAAAAGAGGGGAACTGGATAAAAATGATGATCTGGTCAGGTTTGCTGACAAGCTGGAAAAAGCAGCGTTGAATACAATTGAAGCTGGAATAATGACCAAGGACCTTGCTCTACTTGCGGAAGGGGACAAGCAGATAGTCAACACTATGGAATTTCTTGAAGAAGTAAATGAACGCCTGAAAAAAAGCTTGTAACCCGGCTGGTTGCTTTTTTGCCTTTGGCCGCTCAATCAATATTAAGGAACTTGTGGATCATCATGTTAACTCGGGCATCCCGGGAACACCTCCACTCATGCTGGCATAATATGTAAAAGCTGATATGAGTAAGGAGGTTTAATGGGTGGACAGCAATGATTTAAGAGACAGTTCCCCCCACCGGGGTTGCCACGACCATGAAACTGTAAAGGTACAAGTATTCGGTTCAAACAGGCGGATTCCTGTTAAGAATGATGCTCATGGCCGGTTGGAGACGGTTGCACAGACCCTGGGACAAGGTGTGGACGGGGTTCTCCGCACCACACAGCAGGATATTCATGGGACTACCAGTACAATACCTAATGCAAGCGCCTACGCCCAGGCAGGATTACTGTTTGGTATCAGCCAAGAAGACCTTATTAGTCCGGGGGACCAGGAATTCACCGTTGCCTTTAATAACCCAGGGCCCAGGGTAATGTATCTAAATACTGTTTCAGGGGGTGTTCAGTTAGAGCCGGCGCTGCAGCGCGGCTACCATGAGACTCTACACGTTACAGTTTCTTCAGGCAATGTTACAGGGGGCGCAGAGGTGTTTTCCGTAAATTACAATGTGGGTTCTCCTATCACCAGTACGGTTTTGGTAACCCTGAACCCTGTAATACAATCTGAAGTGCGCCTTTCAGTCACTCGTCACCCGACAGGGGAGTTTTGGTTGAATTTTAACGGGCAGATTGTTGTACCCCCGGGGTTTACCCTTATAGTTAGGATTGAGGGCAATTTGGGGGAAGGTGTTGATAATATAAGTTATACTGTAACCTGGTACGAACTGGACACCTGAGGTGGAGCACCTGTCCAGGGATTAAAGTAAAAGGCCTCGCCCTATGTCTATACGTGTGTGGGGCCTTAGGTTTAATGGGGCGGCTTTCAATTCCTGGGTCAAAAAACGCCTTGAGAACCTCACGGTTCTTTTCTTAAGCCCGGGGCATTACGTTAAAGATGAACAGATTGTGGAAGCTGTGGAAATCTACCCCGGCAAGTGGATGCGCCATGTTATCATTCAAAATCAAGTCGATTCGAATGAGGACGTGAACGGCTGGTTTTGTGAGGCCTGCGTTATTTTTCTAAAAGGATTTGAAGAAACAGTGACACAGCATGGTAGGACAAGCGGGGGGTGACACCGATCCTTCATAAAATTGAAATCAGGACCGAAAAGAGAAGCCAGATGGTTGATATTACCCGTCATGTAGAGGCAGCTATCCTGAAGGAAAAGGTAAAGGATGGGGTGGCAGTTGTCTACTGCCCTCACACTACAGCAGGGATTACTGTCAATGAGAACGCTGACCCTGATGTGGTAGCGGATTTGTTAATGCGCCTGGATGAGGTCTTTCCCTGGGAATACCCCAAATACCGCCACAGTGAGGGCAATTCCGCGGCTCACTTAAAAGCCAGTACTGTTGGGACTTCCCAATCTATTCCTATCCGGGAGGGAAAGCTTATTCTAGGAACCTGGCAGGGGATTTATTTCTGTGAATTTGACGGCCCGCGGCGCAGGACCTTTTATGTGAAAATCCTGGATTAGGAGTACTGAAAGAGTAGGGCAGGAGCTGGGCAGTTCGGTATAATTCCCGGGTTTGCAACCCGGCAGGGTGAGCAGCAGCCTGCCGGAGTGGGAATATGGATATGAGAGAGCAGACAATAAGGGTAATATGACTAAAATTTTTTCCAGGGTGCTTTCTATGTGGAAAAAACCTTCATACCTGAAACTTGCTAAAAGTGGAGAATTAAAAGCCCGCGCTGAGGCTGCAGTGAAAATGCTGCAGGACTGTAAGCTGTGCCCTCATTTATGTGGTATCAACCGTGCCCAGGGGGAAAAAGGTTTCTGCCGCGCAGGGGAATTTGCTGTGGTTGAAAGTGTAAATCCTCATTTTGGTGAGGAGGAAGTATTGGTAGGAAGGCACGGTTCCGGGACTATTTTTTTCGGCCACTGCAATCTCAAATGCGTTTTCTGTCAGAACTATAAACTGAGCCAAAAAGACCACGGGTTTGGGATCTCTCTTGAAGAACTGGCGAGTGCCATGCTTCAACTTCAGGATCTTGGCTGTCATAATATCAATTTTGTTTCTCCTACCCACTTTGCTGCCCAGATAATCCAGGCGGTAGCCATTGCCGCGGAGAAAGGCCTGCATATCCCCCTTGTGTATAACACAGGAGGATATGATACGCTTGAGACACTGGAACTCCTGGATGGGATTATAGATATTTACATGCCTGACATTAAATTTATTGATGAAGAAGCGGCTGTTAAATACCTGAGGGTAAAAGGTTACCCCAAGGCTGTAAAGACCGCTATTAAAGAAATGCACCGTCAGGTTGGTGATTTGAAGCTTGATGAGGATGGCCTGGCCTATCGGGGCCTCCTGGTGCGGCACCTGGTAATGCCTGGGGGACTGGCAGGCACTGAAGAGATTATGTGCTTTTTAGCGGAAGAGATTTCCCCTTACACTTATGTTAACATTATGCGCCAGTATTACCCCGCTCACCTGGCAGAGAATTACCCGGAACTGAACCGGCGTATCACAAGGCAGGAATATGCTGCAGCTGTCCGGGCGGCAGAGGATGCCGGGCTGGTAAAGTTGGAGATACATTAACCCATAGCACAGGCAGCCAACAGCACCTGCGCAGAGCCGCCGTCGTCAAGCTTTCCCAAACAAATCTCCCGACAAGAGTTGTAACCCGTTCACCATCTGCCTTCAGGAAAGGTAACTCCAGGTAGAAATAGCCCGCCTGCATTATATGCCTTCCCATTTGACTGGTAAGGGAGTTCCGTTTGGCCGTCAGGTAGGCAGGTGCCGGAGTAAGCAGTAGGAGTGCCGGCGAGACAAAGCTTGAGCCGGACCGGTGGAAGATTGAGGGCCGGTCCGGCAGGTTTCAGCAATAGGCCGGCGAATTTGCCTTTTCCGTAAAATGAAAATTTACAGGAAGAGGGAGGTAAAGGCTGCCGCACAGTTAGAAGAATGTTATAGGGAAAATATAAATTGGTTTATGATGTGTCCACTATGTAGAACGGGGGTTTTTGATGGAACAAAAATCTAAAGCGGTACTGGTTGGCGTTGATTTTAACGATCAGGAAAACTTTGCGGAATCAATGGAGGAACTGGCCAATCTGGCAGCCGCCTGTGATATTGAAACAGTGGGTAAAATTACCCAAAAATTGGACCATCCAAACAGTGCCTATTACATTGGCAGGGGAAAGCTCGGGGAGGTACGGGCGCTGCTTGAAGTCATGGATGGTGAAATAGTGATTTTCAACGATGAACTGTCCCCCTCTCAAATCCGTAACTTGGAAGCGGCTCTGGACTGCCAGATACTGGACCGGACTGTCTTAATTCTGGACATATTTGCTCGAAGGGCAAAAACCAAGGAAGCCAAACTGCAGGTAGAAATAGCCAGTCTGCAGTATATGCTGCCCCGTTTGACCGGTAAGGGAATTCAGTTGAGCCGTCAGGGAGCAGGTGCCGGAGTAACCAGCAGGGGCGCCGGGGAGACAAAGCTTGAGTTGGACCGGAGGAAGATTGAGGACCGGATCAGCAGGCTGAATAAGGAACTGGAGAACCTTGTAGCTCAAAGGCAGAACCAGCGGAAAAAGCGTAAAAAAACGGAAGTACCGGTAGTTGCCCTGGTAGGATACACAAACTCAGGGAAGTCTTCGATTATGAATGCCATGATAGACATGTACGATTCACCCTCTGACAAGCAGGTTTTTGAAGAGGATATGCTCTTTGCCACACTGGAGACTTCGGTAAGGCGTGTAAAACTGCCGGATAACAAGGTTTTTTTGCTGACGGATACGGTGGGATTTATCAGCAAACTGCCTCACCAACTGGTCAAAGCATTCCGCTCAACGTTGGAAGAGGTGGCTGAAGCCGATTTGCTGGTTCACGTTGTGGATTACTCCAACCCAAATTACCCTCGGCAGGTGGAAGTAACCAGGGAGACATTAAGGGAGCTGGGAGCGGATAATATTCCCGTTATTTACGCTTACAATAAAATAGATTTGATTGAGGAGGAAATTCTTGAAGTAGAAAAAGACAGCTTCTATATCTCTGCCAAGACAAAAGCCGGTATGGAAAAACTGGCTGATGCCATTCGGAAAAAAGCTTTTAAGGAATATGTTTACTGCGAAATGCTTATTCCCTATGACAAGGGGGAAGTTGTGTCTTATCTTAACGATTATGCCAATGTTAAGTCAACGGTATATAAAAATGAAGGGGTATTGATTTTCCTGGAATGCAGGGAAGCTGATTTCCGGAGATACAAACAGTATGCAAACAGAGTCACTTTATAGACAAAGTTTGTTTTTCTAGCTGCCTTTATCTTTCTTGAAAAATTCCCCACCAAATAGCTTTTTACGCTGGGCGGCAATCTTTGCTCTTTTGTGTTTATACATTAAAGAGTCAATGTGCTTTAAAAAGGAGTGTTCATCCATAGAAGACTCGTCAAACATGTCGTAGCCCATACTGAAGGCCAAGTTAAAAGGCTCACTATTTGTAAGGTTATATTCTTCAACGTTGTCCTTTATTCTTTTCACAATTCCTTCCAGTTGGGACATATCCCGGGCATTAACTATAACTATGAATTCATCCCCCCCAAAGCGAGCAATAAAGTCTTCTTTACGCAGACTTTTTCTTAGAAGAGCGGCAGCTGTTTGGAGGACTTTGTCTCCTACAGTATGCCCGTAAAGGTCGTTAATGCGCTTAAAATTGTCAATGTCAATGATAATTCCCGCAAAGGGTTCTTCTTTTTGGCTCTGTATTTTATTTTTGAGGTACTGCTGGAAGCCCATTCGGTTGTACAGCCCCGTTAGATAATCTGTGTTCAGTTTTTTGGCTTGAATATTGCTATATACAATTATTAGAGACAGAGTTATGCTGCTGTGCGTAGTGAAAGCCCCATAAAAAAGAATCTGGATTATACTGCCTATGACAGGGGGAACGGGAAACCCAATCAGGGGGAAAAAATATTCTTTTCTGATCCGGTGCTTATTGCTGATTATTAGGGCTAAAGCGTACAGCAGGTAGAAAAACCCAATTGCCACCAGCAACGGAAACAAAGGACCCCGATGGAAGAAATTTTGACTGTCCAAATAAAACATGGAATGGGTTACTGGGTTTAGTAGCGACAAAACAGTGTTTGCCAACAAAGGGATAAGAAGGGGGATAAGTATTTTGCGGGTCCTGGCCTGGTCATTGAAAACTTGAAAGTGGGCATAAAGTGCCCAGAAAAATGCCGGGGCAGGGACAAAAACAAAATGAAGTACGTTCAGTGCTGAGTATATGAAGGCTAGAATACTGCCAGGGTGACCGTCCAATGCCCATCTAATAGATTCCAATAAAAGCAGAACACTGTTGGACACTACTACAGCAATAAAGAGCCTGTACTCCAACAGCTGCTTTTCTGCCCGGATGTAAGCGTCGTACAACAGCAAGCTGCACAATATTAGGGCAAAAATATTAATGTCAATGCGAACGAAAAGATGCATTTCCACCACTTAGAAAAGGTTCTTTCTAAATATTTCGACATTTTTTTAACCAGTTCCTACTTTTGGAAAACTTTATTTTTTTTCGGGGGAATCTGGTTCAAAATAATTGGCTCGGTTTACAGGTCGGATTTTCTTTGGGAAATGATTGATTAAATTGATATAATAGAATACATGATTTGTCGGAGTCAGTTAGTCTGCAGGTTCCACACGGGAAAGTCAAGTTAGCTTCTTGCACAGGCCCGCTGTACATTACACTGGAAAGAAGAAAGAGACATGTCTATAATAAGGAAAACCCGTAATTTCTTAAAAGGCAAAGAATTCCTTCTCAGCAACTTGGCCATGCTGGTCACAGTAATATTTTGGGGTGTTTCTTTTATTAGCACGAAGATTATTCTTAGAGAACTTCCTCCTTCCACTATTGCTTTATTCCGATTTACTATTGCTTCTTTAATTTTGGGGCTGCTGATGTATAAAGTTGAACCTGACTTGAAGAGGGTGAAAGCTGATCTGCCCTGGATGGCCGTCGCGGGACTTTTGGGTATTACCTTTTATTATTTTTTTGAGAATAACGGGATTAACCTTACTACAGCAGTAAACGCTTCCCTAATCGTGACTTTTGTACCGCTGGTTACTATCTGCCTGGATATAGTTTTTTTTCACAGTAAAGCTTCGGTGCTAAAAATTACGGGAGTGGCAATTGCCCTTGTGGGGACTTACCTCTCAGTCACTGCCAACGGCCAGATTTCTTTTAGTTCCACCCATTTTAAAGGGAATCTGTTTATGGTTGGGGCAATGCTTGTCTGGGCTTTTTACACTTTGGTAAATAAATTTCTTCAGCGGAAGCATTCCGGGCTTTACCTGACAACGTTCCAGACAGTTTTCGGGACAGTGTTTTTAATCCCCCTTGCCCTGCTGGAAGTTAAGGAATGGAAAATGTTTTCTTGGTTATCCTTTTTGCACATTTTATTCCTGGCTGTATGCTGTTCTGTGTTGGGTTACCTGTTCTACATATACGCCTTGAAGCACCTGGATGTGGCCGTGACGACAATCTATCTGAACTTGATTCCCGTTGTTGGGGCGGCCAGCGGTTTTGTTTTCCTTAATGAAAGTGTGCTTCCTATACAGCTTGCGGGCGGCCTGCTGACATTCCTGGCAATAATCGTTGTAAATTATGAGGTCAATCGTGAACCCCGGTTTGAGCCTGCAAAAAAAATGGATGTCTAATTTTGTGGGCAATTGCTGCTTTTTTTCCTTATAACTGGAATCGAAACCCCTTCATTTTCTATTTCCGGTTGGCTTTCTCCTTTCCCGGAAGGAATCTTCGTTTCAAACAATGGGATAAAAAAGCCAGGTTCGGTAAAGGCCTGGGTTAGTAATTTTTGGGCTTCATGCTTAAGCACTTCCTTAAGAATCAAATTGGACGAAAATATTTTTTCTGTTGTGTCCAATGGGTCAGATATGTACACAATTGGTATAATTAAGAAAATGAGAAATTAATTATACGGAGTTGGAGGTTGGGTTGAATGAACGAAACCCTACAGGTAATTGCCAGTAGAAGGAGTATTCGAAAATATAAGCCGGAACAGATTGTCGGTGAAGAGATGCAACGAATAATGGACGCGGCTATTTTTGCACCCAGTGCCAGGAACCAGCAGAAGTGGCATTTCACAGTGGTACAGAATAAAGAAATAATCGATAAAATGGCCCGGATAATTCAGAGTAATGCTTTAAATTCCGGTGAAGGTCATGCAGCCAGATTCATGAGCACCCCGGGTTTTCATGTTTTCTTTCATGCACCTACGGTAGTCCTAATATCCCATATTACTGGAGGACATTTTATTGAAGTTGACTGCGGTATGGCGGCGCAGAATATTCTTTTAGCTGCCGAGGCTTTAGGAATCGGTTCCTGTGTGATTGGTTTTTCCAGGTTCCTTCTTATCTCCCAGGAAGGTATAGATCTCCTGCGGGAACTGGGTATGCCGGAAGGGTACAGCCACCTTTGTGCAATTGCTTTAGGATATCCCGACGGCACACATCCTTCAATGCCTCCCCGAAACAGAGATGTTATTAACTACATCAAGTGAACCTCTCCTACTTAAAAAATTGAAAGCATAAAGTCTGACAAAGCCCCCCTCTTTCGATGGCACCGGGGGGCTTTCTATTTGCAGATTTGTCGCATCTTGTTACAGAGGACTCTGACCCCACGTGCCACGGAGTTCCCCAATGGGGAATACGCCAAAAAAGTTTGTTTTTTCCTTATTAAAACCCAATCTTCTATGAGTGGAGAAGGTTTTCTGTGTTACTAAGTAATTCATAACGATGGTAACGGAACAAATAATCCTCTTTAACCGTCAAGAGAATTGTAAGTATTGTCAGCTTGGGAAAAACATGAGGGGTGAGATAATTGAAGAAAATATCCGTGTTTGTGCTGGTACTTTTAATTTTTGCTTTAGTTGTTACAGGCTGCTCTCAACCCGCGGAAGAGTCCACAGGAAATAAGGCCCCCCAATCCAGATCAGGGAATGATTTGGACCCGGAAGAACCTGACTCCATTGACTTCCAGACCGCGCAAAGCAGGGAAAGCCTCGGGGGTGTGCGTTTAGGCATGGGGGTCGAAGAGTTGGATAAGCTCTTGGGTGCCGATTTTACCGAAAACCCTTTAGAAGAAGGCGGGTATTTCGGGGAGAGGGTAATTATGCGCCATTACCAAAACGGGTGCAATATTGTAATTGGCCAGACTACCGGGGAAGTTCTGCAAATTGACGTTTCCTCCCCGGAATATCCAACTGAATTGGGAGTTAAGGTAGGTGCCCCTGCACTGGAAGCCCTGGAGAAATACCGGGAAAAGTATCCTGAGTTTGTCGGTAACCAGAGCCCCGATAAGCTTGCAGGTTGGTTTGAAACTGAACCGGGAACCCTCTTGATTTTTTCCTGCAAGGAGAATGGTGAACGTTTCAATGAAAACCTTACGAAAGAGAGTAAAATCCATGGTATTACCCTGGGTAGAGTAAAATTTTTTGACTGATTGTTGAAAAATTTTGAGCAGGATTACTGCTTTTGCCGGGTAGAGGACGACTACAAAGGTTGGGACTCATCACTAAAGTTCCAAATTTCTAAAGGGCCGGACACTCATTATTTCTGAGCTTATCCGTTATCTTGGAGCGGTTTCAACTGCATATTAAATTAGCCGCAGAGGGTAGAACTGCGGCTCTTTTTGTAGGCCTTTCCCCAGGTCCCCCCAAAGGTAAATTTGTTCTTTTTTAGTCCAATAAAATCTAATATCCCCGACTGCAGCAACCGATATCTATAATAAAGGCTTTGAAATAAAAAATATGGGGGGAGCTGCAATAATGAACGGATTAAAAGTAATGATAGTGGATGACTCTCCTTTTTCCCGCACTCTCCTGGGTGAAATCCTGGGCAGTATCGGCTGCCAGGTTGCAGGGGAAGCCGATTCCATTGACTCTATGATTGAAGCGTACACATCATGCAAGCCAGACATTGTTACAATCGATTTAATCATGCCTGGTTCAGACGGATTTGAGTGCAGCCGGGCACTGCTTCTGCATGACCCCGACGCAAAAATAGTCCTCATCAGTTCAATAAAAGATGAAGAGACTGCAGCCGAGGCCAGACGCCTGGGAATTTCCGGTTATATCCAAAAGCCGGTGGATGGAGAAACACTCCTGCGAGTTTTTAAGAACGTAATGGCTCCCGACGCCCTGTTCCTAAAACTAAAGGACACGGCAGCTGAAGTTTTTGGGGAAGCTCTGGCCCAAACTATGACCCGCATGACAAAAGCTCCCGCAAACTTCTCACCTTCCGGCACCATTGGCACCCAATTCCTCTCCCAGGGGATTACAACTGTTATTGGCATTATTGGAAGGCACTCCGGCACTATGATTATGGACTTATCCCTTGAAACCGCCGAAAGAATCGTGTTTTTGTTACTGCACCGGCGGCCGAAAAACCCGGAGGAGACGATTGCCATGGTTGCCGAGCTGGGCAATATTGTTGCCGGCACAGCTTGTTCTATGCTGAACAACAAGGACAAGGCCTTTGGCCTGCGGGTATTCCCACCCAGCTTGTTTTCCGGAAATACGGCTCAGGTAGCCAGCCCCGGTATGGAGCTGCAGGGTGGGTATGCCGAAACAGAATGTGGACACATTTTTTTGGGTATCGGATTTAAGAAAGGACCAGTGCTATGGACGTAAAAATAATCAATCCAATTCTTGCTGCTTTTTCTGAAATTCTCCCCCAAATAGGTTTCTGCTCTGTAAGAAAAAAAGGCGTTTCTCTGGTAGAATCGTGTGTTGCCTATGAAGGGGTACTTGTAAATATTGCCCTCCTTGGTTCAATCAAAGGTGTGGTTCTCATTGGAATGAGTATGGACTCAGCAAAACAAGTTGTCTCCAAAATGATGATGGGAATGGAAGTTCCAACCCTTGATTCCCTGGCTCAAAGTGCTTTATCTGAGATGGGGAACATGGTGGTGGCCAATTCCTGTATGCAGTTCAACAAAATTGGGATAGAGGGGCTGGATATATCGCCTCCCACAGTTTTAATCAGCGAATCGGGTACGGCTACCCTGCCGGTGAAAAAGGCAATTAAGCTGAGCTTTTCTGTGGATGACATCGATGTAAATGTATACGTGGGTTTGGAGTAAAGAAAAAAGCTTCCCAAAAATTGAAAGTTTAAATTCACCGTAAACATAACTTTTCATGAAACTGCAAATAATATATAATGGTGTTGTTTCAAAGAGATCAGTTGTTTCCAAAGGGGGGAAGTTGATGAAAGCCCAGGTTAATAATGCTGACAACAAGGCCTATTATAGGTTTTCATTGACTATTCCCAAAATGAGCGGATAAAATCTCCCGAAGCAGGAAAATTCGGGCTCTTTGGTATTTGTGCCCTGGGAGTAGTCAATTTCAAAAACTACTTCAGGGCTGTTTTTATGCCCAAAAACAGGAGGGCAAACATTTACAATGGAACGAACCGAAAAGCATTTTTACGACTTAAGGGATTTGGGTTGGGATAAGGAATATGAAAATGAATATAAGAGATGCAGCGGCACTTATGATGTCGGCAGGGTTGCAGTGCAGTATAAAAACCTTTACAAAGTGTACTGGGCCAAAGGGGAACTGCTGGCCTCGATATCCGGGAAAATGAATTACGAAATTGCTGACCGCCGGGAATATCCTGCCGTGGGTGACTGGGTGCTCCTTTCGGGGATCGGGCAAGATGAAGAAAGGGCAGTAATACAGGGGATAATGACCCGCAGGAGCAGGTTTTCCAGGAAAACCGCCGGAAGAGTAGTAGAAGAGCAGGTTATTGCGGCGAATATCGATATTGTGTTTATCTGTATGTCCCTCAATCAAAACTTTAATCTTCGCAGGCTGGAACGATACATTACTGTTTCCTGGGACAGCGGGGCGACACCTGTAGTTGTGTTGACAAAATCAGATTTATGCCCTTACGTTATGGAAAAGATGGAAGCAGCACAGAATGCCGCCTTTGGGGTGGATGTTTTGGCTGTAAGCTGCAGGAACAAATCAGGATTGTCTCAGCTCAGGCAGTATATTCAGCCTGGGAAAACTGTAGCTTTTCTGGGTTCTTCGGGTGTGGGCAAGTCAACTATTATCAATGAACTCCTGGGGGAGGAAAAACAGTATACACAAGCTGTCCGCCAGGATGATGACAGGGGCAGGCATTCCACCACAAACCGGGAACTGATTCTCCTTCCCGGAGGAGGGATTGTCATCGATACACCGGGTATGAGGGAACTGCATGTGCTGGATGTGGAGGAAAGCATCGGTTCAGCTTTCGATGATGTGGAGCACTTTGCTTCCGGGTGTAAGTTTACCGACTGCTCCCACACTGTAGAACCGGGGTGTGCGGTGAAGGATGCTATCGAGTCAGGATTGTTGAGCCGGGGAAGGTATGAAAACTATATCAAATTAAAGAAGGAAGCTGACTTTATCGAAAGGAAGATTGACGAAAAAGCCGGTAGGGAGTACAAACAGTTCAAAAAAAAGTTGAGCAAAGAGATAAAAGAAATAACGAAGGGAAGGCGGAGGTAGGGTTAAGGATAAAGATACAGCTTAAGGCGGTGTTTCGGCCGCCTTAAGCTGCTGCAAGGGGGTTAAGAGACCGTATCACAACAGGAGTGAGCTTTTTAATGATACGCCGGGGGAAGGGGTAATGATAAGCAGCAACAGACCCGGCTTAACGCTATTCCTTGTGTCCTCTGACTACCATGAGAAGAGCCTGTTAACCTGTGCATGTGTGTCAGGTTAAAAATATGACACCTCCGGCGCATGCTTTTCTTGAAACCTAAATTAGGCTGCTCAAGTATTGATTTTAGGGGGACTTGGCACTTTGCCCAGTTTCATTCAAACAGACTTTAATTTACAGGTCGCCGGAGGCCTTCATCAAATATTTGTTAACACTTGTTGTACTTCCTATTTTTGCACCCATTATCAGCAGCATTTTCTTAATACGGGGAAGCAGGTTGGGCTATCCCCTCCAACAATCAACCCCTTTTTGGCCATGAACTTGACGTTTTGCGGGAAATAGGGAGCAACGGAATATTTGCTTCCATGTCCGTATCATAATTTCCGCAGTTTTTGGTGAACTGACCCGAATAAGGTCTTCATCTTATTTCAACAGTGTTATGGAGCCAATAAGGGGAAGGGGCTTTACCTTGCCCTGTACTGCGTTGATAATTCCCATTATTGCCAGAATCAAAATAAAGGCGTTTCCGAAAGTGAGTATAAAAAACCACCCAATTATGGGAATAACAGAACCGATCACATTGATAAACACCGCTGCCAGGAACAGGACGATTCCTTGATTGGTATGGTACTTGGCATAAGGGGAATCTTTTGCTGCCAGCAGGGGGATCAAAAAGATAATATAAGCCAGTACTGCCATTACCGTATTTTTTTCGATGTCTTCTTTGGAATATGATTTGTTTTCATTAGTTTGGGTTTCCAAAATATACCACCCCTCGATTAGAAGTTTTACGTGGGAAAAACCAACGGAGAAGCAAATTAATTTTCCCCGGCGCTCTCTGTTTTGATTTCAACGCCGATGTTCATCATTTCTTCTTCAGGGTAATATGTCACGCTGACCCTTGTATTTTCATCAGAATTTGCATAATAACCCAGTCCCAACTCACCTGAATGCTGGGTTACATTATTAACAAATCCTTCGAATTTCAACTCTTCGACATATTCTTTGAAGTCGTTTTCTTTCACTTCCTCTACAGTTATCAAAGATGCTGTCTCAGAATTGATTGCAGATGTTATGGTGCCTTTCTTGAAGGCGGGGATGGCTTCTATTGCTCCGCCTTCCGGCCAGTCAGTGTTACCAAAACTGAATTCACCGTCTGAGCCTTTGATAGTTGCTCCTTCTTCATCCATATCTAATTCCAGTTCCTCCCCGGTTACTTTTTCCAAAGCGCTCTCAACAACTTGTTCACCGATCTTTTCGCCCACTTTCTCTTTTATTCCGCAGGAGCATAAAGATAACACCATTATTAGACTGAGCAAAAGTGCAGTAACTTTTTTCAACACAATACCACCCTTCTTTCCTTATTTTCTTAACTTAAGCATGCAGTTCCGAAGGTCAATTTCCTCCTGCGCATCACCCCCTAGTAGCGTTAGATGCCGGGCTGTAAACAAAAACATGAATGAGAGACCTGTCGTTTGCCTGCGATTTAATGGGCTTTTAGTTACAGCGTTTGGAAATACAAAAGGGTACAGGTGCCAGAGATCCAATTACGGGTCTTTGACTTCAGAGACTTTAATGTAATTACCGTCGCAAAAAGGGTTAAGCCTGGAGTAATCTGTTAACGAATAACGAACTGGACATGTTTGCTTTGATTTTATTGGTAAAAATCCAATAAGGAAATCACTCGGGGAGTGAATTTCGTCAAAAAAGGCAATCACCTCTGGGGTGATTTTTTCAAAAAACCATGGCAAAGTTTCATCCCAAAGGTTAAACTGATAGAGTCTGTGCTATAATTAATGCCACAAATTATCCAAAAAGGAATAAACTGTCGTTGAGTGTAAGTCTGAAGACATAAATCAATGAAAGGTTGGGGTTCATTGAAACGACTTTTTGTTCTTTTAGCCTTATCTTTGCTGCTTGCCACTGTGCTAACCGGGTGCAAGGCTTCCGGAAAAGTGAAATCCTCAAATCCAACAATACTTACTCTCTGGCACAACTATGGCGGCCAGCTGAAAGACACAATGGACCAGATGATTGATGAATTTAATGAGACAGTTGGCGCAGAAGAAGGCATAATCATCAGCATTACATCAATATCTGGCAGCGCTACTCTTCACGAAAAACTGACTATGGCTGCAAATGGTGACCCGGGAGCGCCCTCCCTGCCTGATATTACGACTGCATACCCCAAAACGGCCATTATCCTGGCTGAGAAAGACCTCCTTGTTGACCTTAATGAGCAGTTTACTCCAGAGGAGTTGTCTGCCTATATCCCTGAATTTTTGCAGGAAGGCAGGATTAAGGGAGACGGCCTTTATGTATTTCCCATAGCAAAATCTACCGAGGTACTGTTTGTGAATATGACTATATTTAATAGATTTTCCAGAGAGACTGGTGCCAGTATCAAAGATCTGCAGACTTTTGAGGGTATCAATGAAACTGCTGCCCTTTACTATGACTGGACCGATAGACAGACGCCGGATATTGAAAATGACGGAAAGATGTTTTTTGTGCCTGATTCAGTCTTTAATTTTTCAATGGTAGGCTACAAACAGCTGGGAGCGGAGTTTATTAAAAACGGGGATATTAACTTTTCGGCACCGCAATTTGATAGAATTTGGGATGCCTATTACAAACCTGCCGTTTTAGGCTATACGGCTGTTACTAACGGGTATGCTACTGACCTGGCTAAAACCGGGGACATCGTATGCTCTACCGGCTCCACTGCAGGAGTATCCTTTTTCTCGCCTTCCGTTACTTATGCGGACAATACTTCTGAACCGGCGGAGTTGGCTATCTTCCCTTTTCCTGTGTTTGAAGGTGGGCAAAAGATTGCAATCCAGAGGGGCGGAGGAATGTGTGTCCTCAAGTCTTCAAAAGAAAGAGAACGACTTGCCGGTATTTTCTTGAAGTGGTTTACAAAACCTGAAAACAACCTTAGGTTTGTGTCCTTAACCGGTTATCTGCCCGTAACAAAGGAAGCCTTTGGTGAACTAATGTCCAGCGAGATCGAAAGTATCTCAGATGAGAATATAAAAAAGCTTCTCCAAACAGCCATCGTAATGCAGCGGGAATACGAATTTTATACACCACCGGTATTCGGCGGAGTTGATGACCTGGAGGAACTATTTGAGAGCCGTTTGAAAGAGACTGCTGCCAGGTCCAGGGAAGCCTATGTGAAGGGACTTTCAAACAGCAATAATTCAAAGGCAGT
>LFRM01069562.1_pt1 | contig 17638 bp, 18 predicted proteins | sample 618341 | NCBI WGS metagenome assembly LFRM01 (sample SAMN03654438, study PRJNA283298) | anaerobic digester metagenome | isolation source: pool of bioreactors CSTR01a, CSTR02a, and CSTR03a thermophilic anaerobic... | place: Denmark: Kgs. Lyngby | collected 2014-05-21 | reverse complement strand
CCCAAGCAGGCTGAAAGGGCGATGAGCCCTTCGCTGTATTTGGCCAAAAGCTCCTTGTCCACCCGGGGTTTGTAGTAAAAGCCTTCCAGAAAGCCCAGGCTCGAAAGGGCCATGAGGTTCTTGTACCCCTGTTGGTTTGCGGCCAGAAGCACAAGGTGATAGGGATTTGCGTCCAGCTTGGGATCCCGCATGGTCCTGCCTCTGGGGGCGACGTAAACCTCACAGCCGATAATGGGCTTAATTCCCCTCTCTTTCGCCGCACGATAAAAAGGAAGGGCCCCATAAAGGACCCCATGATCGGTAATGGCCAAAGCAGGCATCTGCATCTGGGCAGCCGTATCTACAAGCTCCTCAATGCGGCTTGCGCCATCCAGCAGGCTGTATTCAGTGTGGTTGTGCAGGTGAACGAAAGACAAAGGGAGGATCCCCCTTTCCCGCTAGTTTGCAGCTTGTTGAGTTTCTTGCCCCAGCTGCTCTGCTCTCTCGAAAGCTACTTGCGCCTCCTCGAGCCTGCCTGCTTCCTGATATATTTTGGCCAACTGCCTGTGCAGGGGCGCCCACTGTCTGTTGACGGTGATCCCGTCTTTGAGGATCCCTTCAGCATCAGCCAAGCTGCCTTTCTTCTGCAAAAGTTGGGCGAGCTCGAGATAGGCATCCAACCGATCAGGAGAAAGCTCAATTACCTTCCGATAGGCGGACTCTGCTTCTTCTTTATTTTGCAGTGCCCAAATCTGTGCCAAGCCCAAATGGGCTGTTGCAAGTTGATCATCGCTGGCCAAAGCCTTCTGGTAAAGCTGTTCTGCTTTATCCAGCTGTCCAAGCTTTTGGTAGATTTGCCCTTCTAAAACGTCGACTGTCCCGTCTGCCTGACTGCTTTCTCTGAGCAGCTTGCACTGGGCAAGGGCTTGATTTAACTGTCCCACGTCTATGAGAATCAGGGTGTAAAGCAGCCTGACCTCGTAGTTGTCTGGATCGTTTGCCAGCACCTGTTTGAAGTGCTCGCCTGCCAGGGGACGAAAGCCGTAGGCGAGGACTTTCATGCCCATGTTATAATAAAAGTTGGTTAAGTAGTCTGAGGCACATACCAGAGGACTTGCCAAGAGGGTACCGGCGATTAACAAAAGTGCCAGCAGCTTCTTATGCTTCTCCAATGTGTTCACCTTCCTTGTTTCCCCTATTGTTATTCGCTTCCCAAAGTGGCTATTCCTGCCAATATACCATGAAAACTTTTCCCAATTCAGTTGACCCCATCCCGCCCTCGTGCTACCATAAAAGGGATTGGAGCGTGATTTCATGCCTTTTGACGGCTTTACTACCTCAGCCTTGGTCTGGGAGCTTAAAAAGAAGCTGCTGCGAGCCAGGGTTGATCAGATAACCCAGCCTGAACCATTAGAGGTGGTATTGGGCCTCCGCCAGCCTGGCCAAAATATCCCCCTCCTTTTGTCCTGTGATCCGAAATTTGCCAGGGCAAATTTCGCCTCCCGGCAGCTGTCCAACCCCACCTCACCTCCTCCTTTCTGCATGGTGCTGCGCAAGTATCTGCAGGGGGCAAGGCTTGTGGACATCGCCCAGAAAAATTGGGAGCGGATTATTTACTTCACCTTTCAGACAGCAACTTCCGAAACTTTGGTTTTGGCCCTGGAGCTCATGGGCAGGCACAGCAACCTGATCCTCTTCGAGCCTGAGAAGCGGGAGATCATTGATGCCATCAAGCATGTGACTGAGGATGTAAACAGGTTCCGTGAGGTGGTGCCAGGGGCGCGCTATCTTGACCCGCCTCAAGGGGGGAGGCTATCGCCGGAAGAACTCACTCTGCCCACCCTGGAAAAAATGCTCTCAGCATCCAGCGGTTCTTGCAAGCAGCTGCTTCTGCAGAGCTTTGTGGGATTGAGCCCCTTTTTGACTGAAGAACTTTTGGCCCAGTGCGGCTATGGACCGGATGTCAGCTGTGCTGAGGTTGAAGGTGAAAAGCTCTGGCAGAGCTGGCAGAACCTCCTGGCCTTGCAGAGAAACGCTCAGTTTCAGCCCTGCATTGTTGCCGGCGGCAATGATTTTGCGGCTTTCTTGCCCCTCAAGAGCCCCGCTACCCCTGTTTCATCCCTTGAGGCTGCTGTTGCGCAGACTTTGGACAGATCAGCCTGGGAGGAAAAGCTTTCAAAGGCCAAGGGGAGCCTGCGCCGGGCAGTCCGCAGGGCAATTAAAAAGACCCAGCGCAAGATCGCAGCGCAAAAGGCAGAACTTTTTACAGCTGAAGATGCAGAGCACTATAGAATCAAAGGGGAGCTTCTCAAAGCAAGCCTGGGGCAGGTGCCTCCTGGCAGCAGCCAGGTGACCCTTCCCAATTACTACCATCCCGAGCTTAAACCCATCACCATTGATTTAGACCCCAGCCTCTCGCCTCAGGCCAATGTGGAAAAGCTTTTTCGCCGCTACGGGAAGCTGAAGAAGGGAAAACAGGAAATAGCAAGGCAGCTTGCCCTCTCGCAGCAGGAGCTTGAATATCTCGAGTCTGTAGAGCAGAGCCTACTGGATGCATCCTTTGAAGAGCTGCCTGAAATCGAAGCGGAGCTGAGGGAAGCTGGCCTCCTTCCCCCCTTGCGCAGGGCAAAAAAAGTGCCAGCGAGCAGCCCCCACCGCTTTCGCTTTCGGGATCACGAGATCCTGGTAGGCCGCAACAACTACCAAAACGATCGCCTGACTTTAAGGCAGGCCAAGGGAAGCGATCTATGGCTCCACGCAAAGCAAATCCCCGGCTCCCATGTGATCGTAAGGCCTGGAACCGACGATGAGGAGGTAATAAATGTAGCTGCCCAGCTTGCAGCGTACTACAGCAAGGCGAGGGAAAGCCAGAACGTGCCAGTTGATTTCACTTTAGTAAAGCACGTTCACAAACCTAATGGTGCAAAGCCTGGGTTTGTGGTTTACAAAGGCGAAAAAACAGTGTTTGTAAATCCCCTATACCACAAAGAGCTGGAGGTGGATTGAGTTGGGGAAAAAACGGATTCCAGAACTTGACCTGCACCCCTTCCCTCCTGAAGCTGCCAGAAGCGCCCTCAGAGAGTTTCTGGTCAAAGCAATGGAGCAGAAAAAGAGCAAAGTGAGGATCATCCACGGTATAGGGGATGGTTTTCTCGAGAGAGTTGCTATCGACGTTCTGGAAGAGTTCGGCTACAGGAGAGGAGAATATCACTACGAAGGCGGAAACTCTGGCGCCACCATCGTGCACCTCTGAAATAGAGGTGCCTTAGTTTTATCCGCCATTGGCACCATCACGATTTCAAAAGTGTATACACCCCACCAGCCATCCGCTTTTCAGCATGTCTTCTTGACAAAACGGACACCATGCGGAGAGTAGGAAAAACCACTCTGATCCGTGAGTTTTGCAAGGGGAAAAAAGCGATTTATTTTGCGGCTTTGGAAACAACCCAGGGGGAAAACCTTGCCAGCCTCTCCAAAGAAGTGTTTGAGAACACAATGCCAGGCACTCCCATGCCTTCGTTCACCAGCTTCGAGGAGCTATTGGATTACATCTACCCCCTAGCCAAAGAGGAAAGGCAAGTTTTGCTCATTGACGAATATCCGTACCTTGCGCAGAGCTACAGGCCAATTTCCTCCATCATCCAAAACCAGATCGACCTGAGGTTCAGAGAAACGAAACTTTTTCTCATCCTCTGCAGCTCCTCCTTGAGCTTTATGGAAAACCAGGTTTTGGGATATAAGAGCCCTTTGTATGGCAGGCGGACAGCGCAATTTAAAATCAGGCCTTTCACTTATAAAGGGTCTGCACTGATGCTGGCGGACTTCCCAAAAGAAGAGCAGGCAATCCTCTGCGGGATCACAGGGGCGATCCCAGATAACCTTGGAAAAATCGAGCCCCACCTCAGCCTCAAGGAAAACATCTGCGAGCTATTTTTGACGCCATCGGGCTCACTTTTTGAAGAACCAAACAATTTGCTTAAGCAGGAACTGCGGGATCCGGCCACTTATAATGCTGTCATCGCCGCCATCGCAGGCGGCGCAAGCAGGCTAAATGAAATTGCCACGAAAGTAGGAATCGGAACCAGCGCTTGCAGCAATCTTTTAATCTCCCTGATCGCTATGGGGCTTGTGAAAAAATAGATGCCTGTGACAGAAAGTCGAAGCCGCGGGAAAGTTTATTATTTGGCAGATCAGATGTTCCGCTTTTGGTACAGGTTTGTGTTTCCCAACTTGAACGCCATCCTGATGGGAAAAGGAGAGGATGTTTTTTGAGAATTGATCGAGCCCGATCTGAACTCCTATATGGGGCCGGTTTTCGAGGAAATGGCCGCACAGTACCTGTGGCATCTGGAGGATGCGCCTTTTACTTTTCAGAAAGTCGGACGCTGGTGGGGACCAAACCCGCTGAAAAAACGGCAGGAAGAGATCGAACTGTTGGCTTTCCGGGATTAAGAGGCAATCTTTGGCGAGTGCAAGTGGACAAACCTCTTGGTGGAGAAAGAGATTCTATTGGAGCTGGTAGAGAAAAGCAAGCTCTCCAGCTTTAAGCACAATTACTATTTCCTCTTTGCCAAACGAGGTTTTACCCGCAGCTGTATCGAAGAAGCTGAGGGCATGTCCAACGTGAGGCTGATAAAATTCGAGGAGATGTAGCTGCATCTCCTCGAATTTTATCTTAACCTAAATTGGCTTTGTCAACAAACTCCACAACTGGTTCCTCTGCCCCCTCAAGCTCAAAGACAATAAGCTCGTTTTCCCCTTGCCTGAGGAGGGGACCGGGTACGTATAGGGTTTTGGTGGGACCAATTTTCCAGTAGCGGCCTAGGTTGAAGCCGTTGAGAAAGACCACTCCCTTTGTCCATCCCTCTAAAGCCAGGAAGGTATCTGCCGCTTCGTCAACCTCAAAAGTGCCGCGGAAGAAAGCAGGGAGCTTTCCAGGCTTCTCCTGAAACTTCAAAGCAGAGAGGTCTTTAAGAGGCAGAGGATAGCAGGCCCAGGAGAATTGGAATTGGTTGTTCAATCGCACGCCGCAGGTAATCCCTTTTCTGTCCAAAAGGTGCGGCCCGTAGTTGATCCGTCCCATATTCTCCACTAAAATGTCCAGCTGTGCGACTTCCGAAGTTACTGCTATGGTTATATTTTGAGGCTCGTCCCGCATCGCTGCCCCTCGGAATTCTCCGTCCAGGTAGACTAAAGCTCTGTCCCGTGGCTCTTGGATGTACAGCTCTGCCTCAGGTATGGGACCCGAAAGCTCTGTTCTGTAGAGGACAAAACCGTAGTCCTGGCCCAAGTTTTCCATGGTTTCTGGATATGTTGAGAAGACAGGTTTTGAAATCTGATCTACGGCATCCCAAAGGCTCGCTTGCTGGGTCAGCTCCACCTTGCCGTAAGCTTTCTTGGGGATGGGCTGGGGCAAGAGATCCGGATCTACAGGCGCGTACTTAGCGATGACGTCCCTGACCTGGAAGTACTTTTCAGTCAGATCTCCGCTTTCGCTCACAGGCGCGTCATAGTCGTAGCTGGTCACAGTTGGCAGGTACTTCTCTCGACAACCAGCACCGTTATAGAAGCCGAAGTTAGTGCCGCCGTGGAACATGTAAAAGTTGACAGAAGCGCCAAGCTGCAGCATCTCATCGAGAACTGCAGCTGCCTCTTCAGGGGGCCGGGTGCGGTGTTCCTCTCCCCACTGATCATACCAGCCGTTCCAATACTCCATGCACACGAGCGGCTTATCTGGCTGGTATTCCTTTAGCTTTGCAAAGGCTTCTTTGGGACTGGAGCCGAAGTTTACAGTCTTGAAGATGAAAGGCATGGTCCCTCCCTGGAGCAGCAAATCAGACGGTCCGTCCGATGTGAACAGGAGCACATCCACGCCCCGCTTGCGGAGGGCGTCTTTGAGGTGCTCAAGATAGCGCAGGTCATTGCCGAAGCTGCCGTATTCGTTTTCCACCTGCATGGCAATAATGGGGCCTCCCTGGGTACACTGCAGTGGAACCAGCTTTGGAATCAGCACATCAAAATAGCGGTCCACCTTTTCCAAGAAAGGTCTGTGGAAACAGCGCACTCTCATGGTGGGATCCTGCAAAAGCCACCAGGGCAGTCCGCCAAACTCCCACTCAGCGCAGATGTAAGGGCCGGGCCTTACAATTACATAAAGACCCAGTTCACCTGCAGTCTCGATGAAGCTGACGAGATCCACCATCCCTGAAAAATTATATTCTCCAGGCTCAGGCTCGTGAAGGTTCCAGGCCACATATGTTTCTACAGTATTGAGGCCGCAGGCCTTCAGTTTCAGCAAGCGGTCCCGCCAGTAATCTGGTACAACGCGGAAATAGTGGATAGCACCAGAGAGAAGGCGCACAGGCTTGCCGTCATAGAGGAATTTCCCGCCAGCAATCTCAAAAATTGCCACAAATAATCCCCCACTTTGTAACAGTTTTAAGGTTTTCGATTTTTTGTAAAGTACTCTGTTTTTCCTCTTTTTCAATTATAGATGGGGCTGCCGGGCTTGTCAAACGTTCACCGCAGTTGCTTGGCAAGCCAGCTGCTCGAGATGGCCAAAACCTTCTCTTCCCAGTCTCTGCGGGCATAGGTGTGATCTGCTCCGGATATTTTATGCAGCTCCACTGGGCTCCCGCTGCTTTCGGCAGCTCTGTGGAAAAGATCTGCGTGGAAAACAGGGACAGTTTTGTCCTCTGTGCCGTGGACAATGAGCAGGGGCAGCCTGCGCCTAGCAAGCTCCAGGTGCGGTTTGGCCTTCTGGCACTGGAGGAGAAACTCCCGGCTCACCACGTTCCCCCCCAGATCCAGGTCTGGTTTTCCCTCTTCGATGACCTGGCTTGCAGCCTGGGAAAAGAAGGTCTGGCTGAAATCAGCCACAGCAGACCAAAGGGCGCAAGCGGAGATCCGCTGATCCCTGCCTGATAAGGTTGCTGCCACTGCCCCGCCCATGGAAAGGCCCAGGATGCCCAAGCGGTTTGGGTCAACCTCAGGCAGAGTCTGGAGGTAGTCCAAGGCTGCCCGGGCATCTGAGATCTCTCCTTCTAGAGTCATTTGGGAAAAATCCCCTTCGCTGTCCCCAGAGCCGCGGAAGTCGAAGCGCAGGGTTACCAGCTGAAATTCTTCCAGGAGCTGGGCTAATTTCACGAAGATGCGGTGGCTCTCAACTTTAGTGCCTGTAAAACCGTGGCAAAGCAAGACCGCAGGCAGTTTCCTGGCTTCTGGCGGATAATGGAGCACCCCGAAGAGCTGCTGCTTTTCGTTTTCAAAGACCACAGGTCTGCGCATATATTTCACTCCGTTTTGTCAAATTCTGGATAAAGCCGCCTGTAGATTGCTGTCATGGCCCGCACCCGCTCTAAGTATCTCCGGGTTTCTGGGAAAGGAATTTGGGAGATGGTTTCAACTTCGCCTGTCCACTTTTGGCTCTCGAGCCACTTCTTCACATTGCCTCTGCCAGCGTTGTAGGCTGCCAAGCTCAGGATAGTACTGTCAAATTCTCTGTAGAGGCTGGCCAAATACCAGCAGCCGAAATCCACGTTATATTCAGGATCCAAAAGCAGCTCTTCATTGTACTCCAGCTTCCGCTGGGATGCGATCCAGCTGGCAGTCTCCGGCATCAGCTGCATTAGGCCTTTTGCTCCTTTGGAGGATACAGCCTCTGCATTGAAGCCGCTTTCCACCTTCACCACTGCAAAAACCAAAAACGGGTCTAACTCGTAGTTTTGGGCAGTGCTGTAGATTAACTCCTCGTAGGCGATTGGGTAGATAAGGCGCAAAAACCACCTGCTGGTGGTTAGGGTATAAATGCCAGCTGCCAGCAGGACAATAAAGAGCAGACAACCTCCCAGCCGGCGCAGGACCGGCTTCCGCCTACGCCGTCTGTACTTCCTCATATTCAGCAAAGGCAGTGAGCAGGACTTCAGCAGTGGCTAAATTGGTGGCCAAAGGTACGTTGTGCACGTCGCAGACCCTCAGCAGCGCGGTGATGTCAGGCTCATGGGGCTGGGCTGTGAGGGGATCCCGCAGGAAGATCACTGCATCGATTTTGCCGCTGGCAACTTGAGAACCTATTTGCTGGTCCCCTCCGATGGGACCGGAGAGCATCCGCTTAACCTTCAGGCCTGTTTTCTCCTGCACGAGTTTTCCAGTGGTTCCTGTGGCCACAAGGTCGCAGCGGGAAAGGAAATCAACATGTTTTTTGGCGAATTCAACCATCTCGTCTTTCTTCTTATCGTGAGCGATGAGTGCAATCTTCCTCATTAATCTCCCTCCAGATTTTCTCCACCTGCCGCCTTACTTCAAAAAGGGGCTTGGAGTTGTCGATGATATAGTCAGCTAGGGCAATTTTGCTCTCAAGGGGCATCTGGGCTTGTATTCTCGCTTCTGCTTCTTCCCTCGTGAGGTTATCCCGCTCCATCAAGCGGGAAAGCTGCGTTTCGGGATCCAGCCAGACAAGGAGGACTTTGTCCACAAGCTTATCCCATCCTGCTTCGAAAAGGATAGCTGCAGACAGCACCACAGGACCTTGAGGCTCGAGAAGCACAAGCTGCCTTCTCATTTCTTCCTCCATCAAGGGATGGAGGATGCTGTTGAGAAGCTGAAGCTTTGCCGAATCCTGGAAAACCAGCCTGCCCACAAGTTTTCTGTTGAGGCTGCCGCTTGGGGTGAGGACTTCCGGCCCAAAAGCTTCTACCACCCTTTCGAGGCCTATTGTGCCCGGCTCCACAACCTGCCTGCCTACGTCGTCTGCTTCCACAAGCTGCGCTCCCAGATCCACAAGGATCTGTGCAACTGTGGTCTTGCCAGAGGCAATTCCCCCTGTGAGGCCGAGGATCATGATCCCTCCCCTCCCTGGCAGCTGGGGCAGAAGAAGCTCCCTCTGCCCACCACCACTATTCTCTGAATGGGGGTGCCGCAGCTGGGGCACTCCTCCCCCTTTCTGCCGTAGACAGAGAGTTTGTTCTGGAAACCGCCGCTTTCCCCTCTGCCGTCTACGTAGTTGCGGAAGGTGGTGCCGTGATTGGCAATGGCATCTTCCAGCACTGCGCGCAGATGGGCGATCAACTTTTGACAGTCTGCTTCTGTAAGCTGGTTTGCCGGAGTTAGAGGGTTGAGCTTGGCCCGAAATAGGGCTTCGTCTGCGTAGATGTTGCCGACACCTGCAAAGAGCCTTTGATCTAAAAGGGCGCTTTTGACGGAAGAACGGCGCTTTTGAAGTTTCTCGTAGATGGTGCTGCAGGAAAACTCTTGAGATAAGATCTCAGGTCCCAAATTGTACAGGCCGGAAATAGACCCGTAGCTGCCTGTGGGGACCAGATCAATTGTTGCGAAAGTGCGCATGTCTACAAGGCGCAGCTGTCCTTTCAAATTGTGAAACCGCCAGCAGGCTGCAGTGTGTTTGTCTGGGGGGTGGTCTTTTAGGTACCACAGAAGCTGGCCTGTCATTCGCAGGTGGATCACCATGGTCAGGTGGCCTTCAAAGTGCCACAGAAGATATTTTCCTCGCCTGGCAAGCTCTAAGAGCTTCCGCCCTTCGAGCTTGCGGGCAAATTCCTCTGCAGAGAGTCCTCTGATGCTTTTGGGCCTGTGGACCTCCACCTCACAAATAGTTTCTCCTTCTAAGAAAAGCAGACTGCGTCTTATGGTTTCGACTTCTGGTAGTTCAGGCAAGAGCGATTCCTCCTAGTTCAGCAGCCAGCTGTCGCCGGTTGTGATCTCGACAAGGAGGGGCACTGCGAGCTGCAGTACTCCTTCCATTTCCTCCTTGACCGCGGCTGCCAATGTGTCTCTTTCGGCGTCTGGATATTCGAATAAGAGCTCATCGTGAACCTGCAGGAGCATTCTGGCCCTCAGGCCCTCCTGCTTGATCCTCTGCTCTACTGCAAGCATGGCCAGCTTAATCAAGTCTGCAGCGCTGCCCTGGACAGGTGTGTTCATGGCCATCCGTTCCGCAAACTGCCTTCTCGTCCAGTTGCGGCTGTTGATCTCAGGCAGGTAGCGTCTGCGGCCGAGGATTGTGGTTACGTATCCCTGTTTTCTCGCCTCTGCAACTGTAGAATCCAGGTATTCCTTCACCTTGCTGTACCGCTGGAAATAGCGGTCTATATATTCCTGGGCTTCAGTGCGGCTGATGCCTGTGCCCCGGGCCAGACCAAAGCTGCTGATGCCGTAGACAATTCCAAAATTGATGGCTTTGGCAGCGCTGCGCTGCTGGCTTGTCACATCAACAGGATCCAGGCCGAAGATCTCTGCGGCAGTGCGGCGGTGGATGTCTTCCTGGTTCTGAAAAGCTGCAATGAGGGCTGGATCTCCTGACAGATGGGCCAAGACCCGCAGCTCGATTTGAGAGTAATCTGCAGACAAAAAGGACCAGCCCTCCTCTCCAGGGATGAAGGCTCTCCTGATTTTTCCTCCTTCCTCGCTGCGGATGGGGATGTTCTGGAGATTAGGGTCAGAGCTGCTGAGCCTACCTGTGGCTGTTACTGCCTGGTGGAAGTTGGTGTGAATTCTGCCTGTCTCAGGGACAACCAGCGCAGGCAGGGCATCAACATAGGTGCTTTTCAGTTTGCTGAGCTGCCTGTACTCTAAAAGCTCCGGGATAAGAGGGTGCTCGTCTTTCAGCTCAGTGAGGACTTCGTTGTCTGTTGAGTAGCCGGTTTTGGTCTTTTTTATGGGCTCGAGGCCCAATTCCTCAAAAAGGATCCCGCTGAGCTGCTTGGGAGAGTTGAGGTTGAATTTTCTGCCTACAAGACTGTACGCTTTCTCTTCTATTTCCGAAAGCTCTGCCCTCAGTTCTCTGGAAAGCTGGCTTAAGATCTCAAGGTCCACAGCTATCCCGGCCAGCTCCATCCTGGCAAGAGTGGATGAGAGAGGTAGCTCCAGATCTGTCAGGAGTCCAGTGAGCTTTTCTTCTGCCAGCTTTTTTTCCAGTTCCCCGCTTAAGCGGTAGAGGAGAGCAGCTTTGCTTGCCAGCTGGCTTGAAAGGCTGGAAGTACCGCTTGTGCCCAGATCCAAACTCAGCTGAGAGCTTTCAGGGCCCTGCCAGCCGTAGAATTTCTGGAGAAGCCTATCGAGGCTTTCAGATTCTTCCCCTGGGTTTAAGATGTATGCCCCGAGCATAGTGTCCATTTTGAGGCCTGCTATCTCAATCCCTTGTTTGTAGAAGGTCAGCTGCAGCCATTTGGCGTTGTGGCAGCGCTTTTGGGTGGCAGGGTCCTCAAGCCAGCGCTGGGCTAGATTCAACACGTTTGTCCCTTCCAGCTCCCGGGGAATGAAGTAGCCTTTGTTCCCTGACAAGGCTACAGCAATGCCTAAAATCCTGCCTCCCCACTCCCCAGGACCTCGCCTCGGCTCTGCAAGGAGGAGGAGCGCACAGTCCTTTTGTGCTTCCAGCTCCTGCATAAGCTCCTGGTATTGCGCCAGGGTTGTGAGCACAACTCCTTCAGGCTGCTCTGTTTCGGCAGGCTGCGCCTTCTCCTCCCCTCCCCGGAAACGGCGCAGGAGGGAATTGAACTCCAGCTCTCGGAGAAGCTCTATCACCTTCTCCTCGTCTGGTTCTGGAAAAGAGAGGGTGTCTAGATGCGGCACAGGCGCCTTGCAGTTGATGGTTGCAAGTTCCTTGGATAAGAGTGCTGTCTCCCTTGCCTCAGACAGCTGGGCTTTTTGTCTTGGGGTGAGGGAGTCTAAATTGGCCAAGATCTCCTCCAGGCTTCCGTATTCGTTCAGGAGCTTCAAGGCAGTTTTAGGACCAATTCCCCGGACGCCGGGGATGTTGTCTGAGCTGTCGCCCACAAGGCCTTTGTAGTCTGCAACCTGGCTGGGAGGGATGCCCAGCTTTTCTTTAACGCCAGCTGGATCCAGCCTTTCTAGCTGGCTGATTCCCTTGACAGTCAGTAAGACCTGGGTTTTAGGCGTCACAAGCTGCAGAAGGTCCCGGTCTCCTGTGACGATTAGAGTGTCCCAAGCGAGTTCTTCTGCACGGCAGGCCAAGGTGCCGATTACGTCATCCGCTTCAAAGCCCTCTGCCTCTAAAATAGGCACTCCCATAGCTGCCAAAAACTCCCGCACCCTCTGAACCTGGTGGGGAAAATCTTCTGGCAGGGGTGGTCTGTTGGCTTTATATTCTTCATAGCGCTCGTGGCGGAAGGTTGGCCCTGGCAGGTCCATGGCCACCACAACCCGCTGGGGTTTTTCGTCAGAGAGCAGCTTGAAAAACATATTCACAAACCCGTAGACAGCGTTTGTAACTTCTCCTTTGGCTGTCTTTAAGGTGTCGGGAAGGGCGTGGTAAGCTCTGTGGATGAGGCTTGCACCGTCGATGATGAGTAGCTGAGACATCTGACCGCTCCTTTTTCATGCTGATAATATATTGTTCCATAAAAAGAACAATAATCCTTTTCCCGAACCAGTCTGGCAAAAAAATTCCAGCCCTGGCAGATTGTGCGCAATGAGCCTAAACTTACATAAAGGATCAGCCCCCTGCAAGTTGAATACAAACAGAGAAATCTCTTTTTGGAGGAATGGAAGATGAAAAAGCTTTCAATAGTGCTTTTCCTGCTTTTTACGGCAGTAACTATTGCGCAGGCTGCCGAGCTTCGTGATATTGAAAATTCTTGGGCCAAAGGTGCCATCGAAGAGCTGGTTGCCCAAGACATTATCTCAGGTTACCCAGACGGCACCTTCAAACCAGACAGGCAGGTGACGAGAGCAGAATTCGCTAAAATCCTCACCCTTGCCCTGGACTGGGAGCTGGAAGGGGAAGCTGATTATCCGGATACTGCTTCCCATTGGGCAAAAGAGTATATCGCAGCTGTCAGCGCGCATAAAGTGATCACAGGCTACCCAGACGGCACTTTCCAGCCCAATCGTTCCATCAGCAGGGCTGAAATCCTGACCATGATCACAAGGGCCATCAAGCTGGGAGAAGCGGCAGAAACCACAGATATCTGGCTACCGAGCTTTATCGACGTGAACACCAAGCACTGGGCGTTTAAGAATGTGGAGGCTGCGAACCAGCTGGGCATTCTGCCCTCTTATATCGATACAGAGCTCAAGCCAGACGAGTTTGTGACCAGGGCTGAGACTGCCTACCTTGTAAACAGCCTGAGGAAACTGCAGATTTTTGAGGGGGTGGCTGCAGCTGTTGATGCCCAGGCAAGCACCATTGACTTCCGCCCGAACCTCGGCGAGGCGAGGCTCCTTTATGTGAGCACCCAGACCGTCCTCATCCGCAATCAGGTCTCAGCAAGTCTGGACAGCCTCCTGGAAGGGGACAAGCTTTACGTGGTTGCAAACAGCATAGGCGATCCTCTGATCATCAAGGCTTTCGGCAAGGTTACAAAAGCTGATGTGGCATCTAGAATAAGCGCCACAACAGGCGGGCTTTTGACAGTACAGGACATTAACAACGCCATGAAAGGAAACTGGTCTGCCATCAGCGACAACCTCCGGGGCGAGGTTTACAACCGCCTTATTGACTCCGGCATGACTGCCACTGAGGCAGAGTCTTTGGTTACCCAAAACTGGGGGGCTCTGCAGGGTGCAGCCAAGGAGCGCTTGGCTCAGGCTTTGGCCGAATACCTCCGGGTCTCACCTCAGATGGTGGTTGCATTAATTGAGAGGAACTGGAAGCAGCTGGAAACCTTCGCCCAGACGGAACTGACAGAGCAGCTTTTGAGCCGGCTGATCCGCTAAAAAAAGTATCTGCAATGCAAAGAGGCTGGCCCCTTCTGGGGACAGCCTCTTTGCGGTTGGTTAGCTTATAAACCACGCTTTAAGGAAATTTCCTAATCAAGACAGGAGGGGTTGCTCCCTCCTGCCAAATAATCTTGAGTTTAAGTCCTTCTTCCTGCCAGGACAGTCCCCCTAAGCCCTCAAGGAGCTTCAGCAATCTCTCCCACTTCAAGTAGAGGTTTCCCTTGGCCACGAGGTCGCTGGCCACGATTTCCCCGCTGGGAAGCACGATCTCAAAATCCTGCTGCTGCCAGCCGAAGGCTCGGCAAAAAGGTGCAAGGGGAAGGAATGCCTCGCCGTTCCAATATATGCCCTCCCACCGCTCGCCGTTGAGATCAAGGTCCAGCCTCCAGGGCACGGGGCCGCCACTTTTTTGGATCAGGGGCAGCGCTAGGCTGCTGACAGGCAAACCCTTTAGGGCTTGCTCCAGGTCAGGAGGCTTTCGCTTGTATAGATCCTCTGCTAAAGTTACATAGAGATCTCCTGAGCGCTCTTGGAGAATCACTGTCTCGTAGATGATGTCAACTAAAGTGCCCACAGAAACCAGTTGGAATAATTCCTCCACGTCCTTGTTGTGCATTCTGATGCAGCCCAAAGAGATTGCAGTGCCGATTGAAGCAGGATTGTTATTGCCGTGGATGCCGTAGCCCGGGATGGAAAGCCCCAGCCAGCGCCTGCCCAAAGGGTTGTCTGGTCCTTGGGGCACTGGATCCTTTCCCTTGGGGTACCAGGTTGGATCTACCACCTTATTGACAATCTTCATTCTCCCTACCGGAGTTGGAGAGGTGCTTTTGCCCACTGCTACTGGGTACGTTTTTCGCAGTTTTCCCTGATAAAAGAGGTATAGGGTTCTCTGCGGAATGTTAATGGTGATGCTGTAGCCCTTTTGGGTTGGGGGGCGAATTGTGTTTGGCGGAAATTCCACATCTGGATAGAGTTTAGCTTGGGAAATCTGCGCGAAAGTAAAAAACAAAACAAATAAAGCCAGGCAGTACTTGGGCATTGGCTCCCTACCTCCCAATTGTTTTCATGCTACTATATGCGGAGGAAAGCTGTTCTAGACTGCCTTAGCATGTACTTTTTCTATAGGGAGAAGGGTGGCACGCTGAGGTAGCGCAGGCCAGTATCTGGCAGGATCACTACCAGCCGCTTGTCTCTGCCGAGCTCTTTGGCTACGGTTAGAGCTGCAGTTACAGCTGAGCCTGAGGAAATGCCAACCAAAAGACCCTCTTCCTTGGCGAGGCGGTCTGTGGTGGTGGTGGCCTCCTCGTCAGTAACCTTAATAACCCTATCGATGAGGGTTTGATCAACGATGGCAGGGATAAAGCCTGCGCCGATGCCCTGCTGCTTGTGGGTGCCGGGACTCTCGCCTGAAAGGACTGCTGATGATGCTGGTTCCACGGCTATGATTTGAACTTTCCTGTCCTTTTGGGCAAAAGCCCGGGCTATGCCTGTAATGGTGCCGCCTGTGCCTACACCTGCAACTACAGCATCTAACTTGCCTTCTGTCTGCTCCCAGATTTCCCGGGCGGTTGTTTCCTCGTGGATCCGGGGGTTGGCTGGGTTTTCAAATTGGCTGGGCATGAACCAGTCCGGGTTTTCAGCTAAAAGCTCCTGGGCTTTTGCAATTGCCCCTCTCATCCCCAGCTCCCCTGGGGTGAGGACCAGTTCTGCTCCATAGGCTTTCAGCACTGCCCGCCGCTCGACGCTCATGGTCTCAGGCATCACCAAAATCAATTTGTAGCCTTTTCTAGCTGCGATCATGGCCAGGGCTATGCCTGTGTTGCCGCTGGTGGGCTCCACAAGGGTGCCTCCAGGTTTGAGGACGCCTTTGGCTTCTGCAGCCTCGATCATGGAAAGGCTCGGGCGATCTTTGACGCTGCCGCCAGGGTTAAAGTATTCCACCTTGGCCAGGATCTCAGCCCTGTCGTCTGGATCCAGGTGCAGCCTCACAAGAGGCGTGTTGCCGATTAAATCAATGACGCTGTCTGCAATTTTCATTATCTCATCCCTTTCATATTTTTTCTAATATTAACTTTTCATACCGGAATTGTCAAGATTAAATTTTGCTCAGTATTTTGCTCAGTATGCCTTCTCCAATAAATCCACTAGCTGATGGAAATCAAAAGGTTGAGGATTGGCTGCCAAAGACGCAGAAGGAAGGCTTTCCCGGGCGATGTCCGGGAGATCTTCCTGCTCGATTCCAAGTTCTCTTAGGGTTTTAGGCAGACCGAATTTATCCAGCAAATGCCAAATTTTCTCTGCCACCTCTTCAGGTGATGCAGCCTGCCAGATATCAGCTATGTCCTGCGCCTTGCTTCCCAAAACAGGCAGATTGCAGAGGAAGACGTGGGGAAGCAGCAGTGCGCAGGTTACACCGTGGGATGCGCCACTTCTCACGCCGATGGGGTGAGCAAGGCCGTGGACCGCTCCCAGCCTACAGTTTACAAAGGCTAGTGCTGCAAGAAGGCTCCCTAAGAGCAGATCTTCCCGGGCTTTGAGGTCGCTGCCGTCTTCCACTGCTCCAGGGAGGGACTTTGTGACAAGCTCAATTGCTTGTCTGCTTAAGAGATCTGAGAGGGGATTGCTGAAGCGGGAGCAGTACGCTTCCACAGCATGGGTGAGGGCGTCAAAGCCGCTTGCTGCTGTCTGTTGCGGGGGCAGAGAGAGGGTTAGGTTGGGATCCACCAGGGCTCCTTTGGCAAACCAGAAGGGGCTGCGGACAGACTGTTTTTTCCCTTTGTGAATCAAGACCGAATTGTTGGTTGCTTCAGCGCCGGAGCCTGCTGTTGTGGGGATGCCGATCCACGGCAGAGAGGGCTTGTCTATTTCCCTGCCGAAAAAATATTCTTCTGGGGCGCCTTCCAGTTTCGCAAGGCCGGCAATCGCTTTGGCTGTATCCAAGGCGCTGCCGCCGCCTGCGCCGATGACAAGGCTTGTATCTTGTGCTGCCTCGATTCCTTTCTCCACAAGGCTGAGGGTTGGCTCTCCAAAGGGCATGACGAAAACCGCAAGCTCCGCTGGCTGGAGGAGCTTTTCGAGCTCCTCTAAAAGTCCCCTCTTGGCATGACTGCCGCAGACGATTAGGATTTTGGAATCTGGGGCAATATCCAGCTCCTGAGATAATTCAGATACAAGGCCGGGGAGCTCTTTTAGACAGCCTGGACCAAAGTAGATGCGCGGTACACCGAAATGTTTGAACGTTGCCATTTTCTCTCCCTCCAAAACAAAAAGAGCACCAGCCGGTGCCCTAATCGATCTTCGCTAAAAAGAGGTTGTTTTTGATTTTGTCGATATGTTCTAAAAAAAAGCCTGCACCTAAGGCTACAGCGCTGACTGGTTCTTCTGCCAGGTTCACCGGGATCCCTGTTTCTTGGCTGAGGAATTTGGGCAACCCCTTCAGGAGAGAGCCTCCTCCTGTCATGACAATGCCTCGGTCCATAATGTCTGCAGCAAGCTCCGGAGGGGTGCGCTCCAGGACTGATCTGACCCCATCCACCAGCTGCATGATTGTTTCAGATAAAGCCTGGAAAACTTCCATGGCTGTGAGCTTTAAGGTTCTCGGAAGGCCGGTTACCAGATCCCTGCCGCGGATTTCCATGGCTGGGTTGCCGCTTTCAGGACAGGCTGAGCCGATTTGTATTTTGATCTCTTCTGCTGTGCGCTCGCCGATCATGAGGTTATACATTTTTTTAATGTGGCGGACAATTGCCTCGTCGAATTCGTCGCCGCCGATGCGCAGGGATTCAGCAACCACGATGCCGCCTAAGGAGATCACTGCGATGTCTGTGGTGCCTCCGCCGATATCTACAATCATGTTGCCGTTGGGTTCTGCTACATTTAAGCCAGCGCCGATGGCTGCTGCCATTGGTTCTTCAATTAGGTGGATTTTTTTCGCCCCAGCCTGCATGGTGGCTTCCATGAC
>LFRM01405018.1_pt1 | contig 17647 bp, 16 predicted proteins | sample 618341 | NCBI WGS metagenome assembly LFRM01 (sample SAMN03654438, study PRJNA283298) | anaerobic digester metagenome | isolation source: pool of bioreactors CSTR01a, CSTR02a, and CSTR03a thermophilic anaerobic... | place: Denmark: Kgs. Lyngby | collected 2014-05-21 | reverse complement strand
ACCAGTTGAGTACAAACAGATGACTATATAAAATTTGTCCACTTAAGTGTTGACATACCAAATTATGAATAAAAGATTTGATAAGTATTATTTAAAAATAGAAAGGATAGACATTACATGAAACAAAACAAAGTATATGAAACAGCAATAGATCTTATTAGAGAAATTGAGGAAACACAAAATGAAAATATTGAAAAAGTTGCAAAGGCAATATCTGAAACAATTAAAAATGGAGGAATAATACAAGCTTTTGGCTCAGGCCACTCAAGTGCGGGGGCCTTAGAAATAACACATAGAGCTGGTGGTTATATACCAACCAAAAACATAAAAGAGCCGGCTTCAGGGGCTTATGAAACATTGCCAAATGTCGGAACTGTTTTTATGAAGAAAGTTGACGTTAGAGAAAATGATATAGTCTTTGTAATTTCAACATCTGGTAGAAATCCTCTTCCAATTGAAGTGGCATTGGAAAGCCAGAAAAAAGGTGCAAAAGTAGTTGCTGTTACATCTATTAAGGCATCACAAAATCTCGAATCAAAACATGAAGGTGGAAAGAATTTGTATGAAATTTGTGATTTTGTATTAGATACTAGGGTAATAGAAGGAGATTCTAGTATAAATATTGATGGCCTAGAAACTAAAATTATTGGCATGTCAAGTGTTGCAACCAATGTTGTTATTCAGGCTGCGATTTATAGGTCAATTGAGATGTTGCTAGAAATGGGCATAACACCTCCAATTTACAAATCTCAAAATATTGAAGGCGGACGCGAATACAATGAAGAGCTAGAAAAGAAATACCTGTCAAGACTTTATAGAATTTAAAACAACTTTTTAATTTAAGTATAAATGACACTTAAAAAATAAAATATTAAAAAACTTCGTATTTCCTAAATTGTAGGGAATACGAAGTTTTTAATGCAAAATAGAAACATTAGTTATTAAAATTAATCGACTTTTGGATCTTTTAATATATATTGAATTGCAACACAGCCAGGTCCACCTTGTGTGATCATTCCTGGTGTTAAAGTTAAAACTTCGATATCACAATTATTAATACTCTCTGTAACTTGTTTGAATGCCAAAGTTGCCGCTTCTTCATTTTCAGCATGAGAAATATATATTTTATGTTTATCGCTAACTCCATTTTCAATCATTTTGTCAATGATATGTTTAAAAGTTCTCTTCCAGTTTCTTCCGAATCCAAACTTCTCAAGTTTTTGGCTACCTTCTGTTTGAGTAACAATTGGTTTTATTCTTATAAGTCCACCAAGGGTTGCAGCTAGTGGTGATAGTCTTCCACCCCTTTTTAAATAATCAAAATCTTCAGGCACTAAAAAAGATTGACATTCGCTTAAACAATACTCCATACGTTCAACAATTTCTAAAATTGTATTGTCTTTACTAAGTTTAACAGCAAGTTCAACAAGATACTGTTGTGTACCGGCTAATGTTTTAGAGTTAAAAAGAGTCACGTGTTTTGAATCTGAAGATTGAACAATCCCATAAGCTGAATTATAAGTTGCACTAAGGCCCGTCGTCATCGTTATATGAAGAGTCTCTTCTTTATCTTCATAGGCTTCCATAACTTCTCCAACTGCTGGTTGAGATGAAACCGGGATTGACTTCTTTGTTAATTCAATAAAGTCATATGCACTAATATCAAAATAGTCGCGATAATTTTTACCATCAATCGCCACTTGTAAAGGAAATAATGTAATGCCTAATTGCTTTGCGCGTTCTTGAGTAATTAGTGATCCTGTATCTGTTAGTATTTTCATATTTTGTCTCCTTATCAACTTAATAATATCATATCATCATAAGTTTGTATTCTATTATACGCAAAAGTATTGTTTAATTCCATTATAAATGTAAAATTTTTGATATGTTGCAGTCAAGCTAGGGAAAGACTATACTATTAATGATAGTATTACATAATTTTAACAGGAGTATTCTATTTTTAAAAAAGAAATTGTCATAGAAAGGAGCTCATTATGGGCAGAAAAACATCTAAAATAATTATATATTTAATTGTCTTTATACTGCTGGTATTAACTTTATTTTTGGTAATCAGGTTTATATTCAATGTTAAGGATATAACATTAACTAGTTCAATTGGTTTAGGGGCTATCATTGTCGCAATGACTTCAGCTTTGACCAAATCAAAAAGACAAAAGAAAATGTATGACAAACATATGGAGAGTTTTTATTTTCAGCAAAGTAAACGTAATTTTTAATTAGCTAAAACGCTACTAAAAGGATTTGATTGTTTTTATTTGCTTTTTAAAACATTAATTTGGAATAAACTGACCACATTATTAGCCAAATTGTTGAAGTATATTTATAATTAGTAAATTAAAAACAGAAAGAATAAACAAAACTACCATAAAAAGACTACAGAGTATCCAACTTATTAAAATTTACTATGGTGTAGTTTGAAAAGAAAATGTTCATCTTACATTAAAAGTATTTTTAAAAAAGTTAATGACAATAATAAGTATTTACAAGTTTGAAAACCACACAATTATATATTTAAAAAGATGACTAACAAGTTTATAGGTTGAAATGCTATTGGTTTAAAATGACAGCTATATAGGATAGAATAAAGTTTAAAAATTCAAAAATTAAATAATAACCATAGTTATAAATGATATAATAAGATAGAAATAAATCTAGGAGATGATTTTTTGGATGTATTAATAATTATAGAACAAGTTGTCGTTTTAGGCATTCTTATGTTTATAGGTTTTATCGGAGGGAAAAGCGGATTTCTTACTGATAGTGATAATAAATCAATGACCACACTTTTGATTAAAATTGCACTACCAGCATTAACGCTTTCAGCTTTTACTGTCGGCTACTTTAAAGATTCTTTAAATGATATAATTTTAGTTTTACTACTATCCTTTGCGGCCCATTTTATTGCAGCAATTATTGCAAAATTAGCTTTTTATAGATTCCCCAAGTCTGAAAAAAGTATAATGAATTTTGGAAATACATTTTCAAACGCCGGTTTTATGGGCTTACCTTTTATACATGCTCTATTTGGTGACCAGGCACTTTTGTATGCTTCAATTTATACAATTCCAATGCATATTCTAATTTGGACATTAGGTGAAAAAATGATGAGAAGTCAAACAAATAAATTTCAAATTAAAGAGTTTATTAAGAATCCAACAATTATAGCTATTCTTTTAGGGGTATTTATATTTGCACTTAACATCCAATTACCTCAGGTTTTAAAACAACCATTATCGATGGTTGCTAGTTTAACTTCACCGCTTGCAATGATTATTTTAGGGGAGAGGTTGTCTAAATTAAAATTGTCTGAGATAATTGGCGATTATAAAATTTATTATGTTAGTTTTATAAAACTAATTGTTACGCCTATAATAATGATATTTATATTGAGATTTGTTAATGTTGATCCATTAATAAAAAACATCATAATAACAATGCAAAGTTTGCCTTTAGCAGTATTGATAGTAGTCCTAAGCCAAAAGCATGAATTAGACTCAGATCTTGCATCCAAACTCACAGTAGTTACCCATGTACTTGCAATTTTTACAATTCCTATTATATCAGTGATAAATCAAATGTTTTAATAGATAAACAAACAAAACCACTAATAAAAGTTAGTGGTTTTTATATGTGACGTAATATTTTTTTAAACTTAATCACTTTTGTAAATCAGAATCGATAATGTCTCAATAAAAAAGAATTATAATGAATATTACAATAAGTGTTGACAGTTTGCCCATATAATTGTTAAATATGTATAATAGAAACTAAAAAATAAGAATATAAAAACTCTAGTGACAATCTTCTCGTCGTTTTTACTTTATAGTAATTAAACAACTCTAATAGAAATCATAATTTTTTAATAAAACCAGCCAAAAACATGAAAGAAGGTATTTATATGAAAGAGAAAGATTTATTACTAGGTGTTAGAGATAAGCCTGGATTTATTTTGTGGTTTGTCTTGAGTTTTCAGCATGTCATTGCAATGTTTTCCGCGACAATTCTTATTCCAATTATTGTAGGGATTCCACCATCAATTGCTCTATTTACTTCGGGATTAGGAACATTAATATATTCACTTATTACAAAAGCTAGAGTTCCAGTTTATTTAGGATCTTCAGCTGCTTTTGTTGGAGCAATGTTGGCAGCGCAAGAAGCAACAGGTAGTATGGCTGCTTCCCAGACAGGATTAATTCTAGTAGGCTTAGTGTATGTGCTAATTGCTTTTATTATAAGGAAGTTTGGTAGTGCCTGGCTAAGCAAGTTATTACCGCCCGTAGTAATTGGGCCAATGATACTTGTAATCGGTCTAGGACTAGCTCCTTGGGCGGTCACACAAGCTGGATTTGTTGAAGGTGGAGATATTAAAAATATGATAGTTGCCACATTTACATTAGCTATAACTTTGTATTTTTTAGTCAAAGGTAAAGGTATGGTTAAATTTATTCCTTTTTTAATTGGTATATTTGCTGGTTATATATTTTCTGCTCTATTTGGTATGGTGGATTTTGATCCAGTATTGGCGGCACCAGTATTTCAGTTGCCAGCTTTTTCAATATGGGGAATAAACTATAGTCCAGATTTTAGTCTAGCTGCAATTGCACTAATACCTGTTGTAATAGTTTCAATTAGTGAACATATCGGAGACCACACAGTTTTAGGTAAAATTTGTGGGGAAGACTTTTTGCAAGATCCAGGTATGGATAAAACATTGATGGGCGACGGTATTGCTACAGCAGTTTCAGCGTTTTTAGGTGGACCAGCAAATACTACTTACGGTGAAAATACTGGAGTTATCGCAATGACAAAAATTGCTTCAGTTTATGTTACAATTGGAGCCGCAATAATAGCAGTTTTACTAAGCTTTAGTGGAACAGTTTCAGCTTTAATAGCTTCTATTCCAGCGCCTGTACTTGGTGGGGTTAGTTTATTATTATATGGAGTTATAGCAAGTAATGGCTTAAAAGTACTAATTGATGAAAAAGTAGATTTTAAACTTCAAAGAAACTTAATCATAGCTTCTATTATGTTGGTTTTGGGCTTAGGTGGAGCAATCTTACCGTTATTTGGTTCTGCAGTACTATCTGGTTCAGCCCTTGCAGGAATTGCAGGTACAGTATTGAATCTTATCTTACCTAAATCACTATAAAGAATAAATGCTTTTTGGCTAACTTAAAAGAGAAGATACAATGATAAGTGTAATGTGGTTTAGAAGAGATTTAAGAATAGAAGACAATACTGCTCTAAAATTTGCTTTAGAAAATTCTGATTCAATAATATTATATTTTCACATAAATCAAAAACAATTATTGACACAAAAATCTAAAAATCAAGAAGCTTTTTTTTCTAGTGTTGCTGCATTTCAAGACAATTTAAAAAATAAAGGAGTAAACTTATTATTGTATTATGGTGACTTAGAAGCAGGATTTAAAAAGCTTAAGGAAACTTATCCAAATTGGACTGATATTTATTTTAATGTTGATGAAAGTGGCTATGGAGAACAAAGAGATTTATTAGCACGTAAAATTTTAAAAAAACTTGATGTCAATGTTAACTCTTACCACGATCACCACTTGCACAGTGCTGATGAAATAATGACAAATAACCTGCAACATTATCAGGTGTATTCTGCCTATTATAAAAAGTGGGAAAAGTGTAACAAACCTTTAATCCAAAAAACAAACTTTGATGCTAAAAAGATTTTTGACATTAAAAATAAAGATACGACAAAAAACAAGCTATTAGAATTAGCTGGTATTTCTAACAGGAATAGTCATCGAGTCTTTGATAGTTCTTTAGCCCAAAAAACACTTCTAATATTTATTGAAAATAATTTAAAAGAATATGATAAAAACCGCGATTTTTTTAATCTTGAGGCAACTAGTAAAATATCGCGATATTTAAGATCTGGTGAAATTTCAATACGAACTGTTTATCATAATATCGATAAAGCACCGGCTTCAAAAGGCAAAGAAGTATTTATAAAAGAACTAGCGTGGCGCGATTTTTATAATATGGTTAACAAAATAAACCCTAATCAAAAAAATAGTCCTATCAAGCCTGAATTTGGCTTTATTGAATGGGACAATAATCAAACTAACTTTGATCTATGGAAATCAGGTAAAACCGGTTTTCCAATAGTTGATGCGGCCATGCGCCAATTAAAATCAACTGGCCAAATGCATAATCGACTAAGAATGATTACAGCCTCCTTTTTAATTAAAAATCTATTAATAGATTGGAGATGGGGAGAAAAATATTTTGAACAACAACTAATCGACTATGACTCTGCAAGCAATAGCGGTAATTGGCAATGGGTTGCCTCAACAGGAACTGATAGTGCACCATATTTCAGAATATTCAATCCAACATTACAGTCTGAACGCTTTGATCCTAAAGGTGAGTATATTAAAAAGTGGTTACCAGAACTTTCAGATATAATTGGCAAAAAAATTCATGAACCATCATTATTGACTAGTGAAGAAGAAAAAATGTTCAATGTTGTAATTAAAAAAGACTATCCTTATCCAATTATTTCTCACAAACAAAGTAGAGAAAAAGCAATTAAGGCATATGAAAAAAGCAAAGAAATTTATAGAAAAAAAACTGAAAATAAAAAAATGGAATTTAGTGATTAGCCACTAAGATCCATTTTTTAATATGTATTTAAATTTAACTAATTTATTTTTTATTCATTAACTTGTTGTTTATTTAACTTTCTTTTGGATTGATTCTTTACTTTATTAGCATTTTTCATCGTGTTGACTAAAAAGCCACCTTTAAATCTTTTAGGCTCATAAGAAACTATAAAAGCCCTAGGATCGTGTTTTTCGATTAAATCTAATAGTTCTTCTTCTCTATTTCTTTTTGTTAAAATATCCAAGCGGTATCTTCGACTGTCTCTACCTTCACCTTCATAAACTGTAACTCCAAAGCCTTCATTTCTTAGATAATCAATTAAATCAGTATTTTTATCGATTAAGTTGACTACAAAACTGTTATACCCAATAGCAAGTTTATTTTCAACTGCTCCTCCAATTAATATTCCAAGGCCAAAACCAAGTGCATAAACTAACATTGCAATTGGTCCTTGCTCACCACTAAATACCAAAGATAAACCAAAAACATATATAAGTGATTCTAAAAAACCAAGTAAAGCAGCTATTTTCGTCATATTTTTAACTAAAAATATTGTTCTTAGAGTCAAAAGTGGTACATATAGTAACTGTAAAACAAGTATTAGAATTATATTAATCATAATATCACCTTCCTAATTATTTGCTGTAGTACAAGTATAAACTAATACCTTGTTTTTTCCAAATAATATCCATAATTGAGCAATGTTGACTTAAATGTTTTTAGTTTATAATTTTTATGTAATCAAAATTTTGAAATATTATTTATTTTAAGCAAAATAGCTATCTGGTTAAATTATGAAATGAAGTAAATAGTAATAATACTTACATTTTAATATCTGTTATAGTATTATGGAGTAAAGGAGATGCTTGGATATGAAAAAGAAGAATATATTTATTAAAGCTCTAATTATCTTTTTAATTATGATGTTGTCATTTGGCTGTGGTTCAAGTGATAAAAATTTTAGCGGTGGGGATAAATTTGATGAAAATAAAAACCCTTCAGCAGGTGATGTAGAAAATTCTGATAATAACATTGAACCTGAAAAAGTTATAACAACTATGTTTATTGAAATGCAGACAAAAGATTTTTTAGCGACTTCAGATAAGCTTAATGATTTAATTTCTAAATATAAAGGCTATATTGAAAGTTCAGATGTTTACTTCAATGACTATGTTTACGGAGCTGGACTGAAGTATTCAAGCTATTCAATTAGAGTGCCAAAAGAAAACTTAGATTTATTTGTTAATGACGTAGTTTTAATTGGCAATATAATCTCAAAAAATCGTAGCAAACAAGATATAACGGCTCAATATAAAGATAGTGAATCAAGATTGAAAGTAGTTGAGACAAAAGAAAAAAGATTATTAGCCCTACTTGATAAAGCTGAGAAGATAGAAGATATTATTGCACTTGAAAATCAATTGAGTGACGTCATTTATCAAAAAGAGAATTTAACACAGCAATTATTAAATATGGATGATAAAGTTGACTATAGCACAGTTAATTTAGAATTAATAGAAGTCGCAAAACTATCTTCAGGTGGTAGTGTTCAAACCCCTTTTATAGAAAAACTTAAAAATGCTTTTAGTGACTCTTTGTATTTTTTCACTAAAAACATAGGGGATTTATTTATAGCATTTGTATATCTTGTTCCATACATCATTTTAGGCTCAATAGCTTTATTTGTTGTTTACAAAGTTTTAGAAAAAAAGAAGAAAGAAGGAGTTAAACCTTTTGACGATAATGACGAAAAATCCAATAAAAATATAGAATGATGTAGAAAAAAATTATGAATATTTAAAAATACAAGGCAAACTGCCTTGTATTTTTAAATGCTTTTTTATTTGAGATCAATTTCATTAAATTTTGATATTTACTATATTGTATTAAAGCTATAACAAATTGGCCTATAAGGTATAATATAACTAGAGAAAAGGTGAGCAGATGTTAGAGTTAAAAAATATTACAAAATCCTACATAACTAAAGATTATGTTCAAAATGCATTAAACGAAGTATCAATAACATTTAGAAAAAATGAATTTGCTTCTATTTTAGGTGCGTCTGGATCAGGCAAAACGACAATGCTAAATATAATTGGTGGTTTGGATCAATATAATTCTGGAGATCTTATTATAGAGGGTGTTTCTACTAGAAAGTATAAATCAACAGATTGGGATACGTATAGAAATAATCGTGTCGGTTTTGTATTTCAAAGTTATAATCTAATACCTCACCAAACAGTATTGGCAAATGTTGAACTTGCACTTACTTTAAGTGGGGTTTCAGCTAAAGAGCGCAAGAAAAGGGCGATCGAAGCACTTGATGAAGTAGGGCTTATAGAGCATATAAATAAATTGCCAACTCAATTATCCGGAGGGCAAATGCAGCGTGTAGCTATTGCACGTGCGCTTATTAATGATCCAGAAATTGTATTGGCAGATGAGCCGACAGGGGCCCTAGATAGCACGACATCAGATCAAGTAATGGAATTGCTGGAAAATATTGCTAAAGATAGACTTGTAATTATGGTAACGCATAATCCAGAACTTGCAAAAAAATATACGAATAGAATTATTGAGTTAAAAGATGGAGAAGTAATCGGGGATAGTAATCCTCATAAGGTTGCCTCAGACAATCAGCCATTAGTTAAAAAGGCATCAAAAAAGACAAGGATGTCTTTTTTAACCGCGATTTCTCTATCAGTTAGCAATTTATTGACTAAAAAAGGCAGAACTTTCATTACAGCAGTTGCGGGCTCCATTGGTATAATTGGGATAGCGACAATTCTTGCTTTAGCAAGTGGTATAAATCTTTATATAGCCGGTATTGAACAAGATACAATGAGCGCCTATCCACTAACGGTTGATTCTTCAGGTATTGATATTACTAGTTTTCTAGGTGGCGATGATAGCCCTAGTGAAATTGTTGAAAAACCACAAATAAAAGAAAATGAAGTACCAGTTCTTAACACAATTTCTTCTCTTTTTTCATTTCAAAATAAAAACGATTTAAAGAGCTTCAAAGAATATTTAGAAAATAATCGAAGTGATATTAATCCTTATGTCAAAAATATACAGTATAAATACGGTATTACACCACAAATATATTTAAAAGATAAATCAGCCAGTTTAAGGCAAGTTAATCCTGACACTATATTTTCAAGTTATGGTTTTGGGTCTCCTGCAGGATTAGATTTAATATCTGGAGCTGGTGATTTTGGTATGAAAAACTTTAGTGAATTACCCGGAAATAATGAGCTTTTTCAAGAGCAATACGACATTGTAAAAGGCAGATGGCCAAAAGATAAAAACGAGCTAATTGTCGTTTTATTAGATAGTGGTTCACTAACAGACACAACTATTTATACATTGGGTTTAAAAGATCGAAATGCTTTGGAAAAAATGTTTGAAAAATTTCTAAGTGAAGAAGATTTAAACCTTGAAATTAATAAAAGTGAAGTTGTAGACTATGAAGAAATTATGGCTCAAAGTTTCAAACTAGTTAATCCGGCTGAAAAATATACTTATGATAAATCTTATAATTTATGGGTTGATAATTCAGAAGATACAGAGTATATGGATAAAGTTATCAACGCTGGTATGGATCTAAATGTTGTTGGAATTGTAAAAGCTAATGCGGATACTAAAACACCAATGCTATCTTCAGGAATATATTATCCTCAAAATTTGACAACTTATTTAATAAAAGAAGCAGCAGAATATGAAATTGTCAAACAACAATTAAAAGATAAAGATATTAATGTCTTTACTGGAAAAAGAATTGATGCCGCACAAGAGCTAGCACCAAGTGAACTTTTTAAACTTGATGATTTCATTAGTATCGATCAACAAATGATTTTAAATTCATTTAGTTTTGATGCGTCAGCCTTAAATATTGACTTATCGGATTTTGATATTAACTTTGATCAAATACAACTTCCAGAAATAGACCTAGAAGCTTTGGCTGAAAGTTTATCACCACAAATCAATATCCCTGTAGATGATATTTTGGCGATATTAACAACTGTAATTCAAGATTTCATAAATCAACAAAACGACTTAAATGTTACTTCACTTCAAGAGTGGGTTACTAACTTCAATGTTTATATAAGTAGTGAAGCAGTAATGAATAGATTAAATGAAGCATTCAATCTATTAAATGACAATAGTCAAATAAATCAAAATACGACTGAAATTATTACAAACTTTTTCAACACATATGTTACTACTGCTTTTGACCAAATAACTAATACGGTTTTAAAAGACTTTACAAATCAAATTCAATCTAAGATAAATGACTTGTCAGCAAACGCTTTAAATGCGTTTAAAGTTGATACAAATGCTTTAGCTGGCGCCTTTCAATTCAACATAAAGGAAGACGAAATATTTAATCTAATCAGAAGTTTAGGTGAAAGAAGTCAAGTCAGTCAAAGTTCAAACCTAACAGCATTGGGCTACCGAGACCTTAGTGAGCCAACTCAAATAAATCTATATCCAAAGGATTTTACTACCAAAGAGAGCGTTGTTGATTTTATTGATGTTTATAATTTAGAAATGACAAATACTAATCAAGTAGAAAAAGTAGTAAAGTATACTGACTTTGTTGCGGCAATCTTGTCTTCAGTAACTACAATAATTAGTACAATCTCTTATGCTCTAATCGCATTTGTCGCTATCTCTTTAGTGGTTTCTTCGATTATGATTGGAGTTATTACATATGTGTCAGTTTTAGAAAGAATAAAGGAAATCGGTATCTTAAGAGCAATTGGTGCAAGTAAAAAAGATATTAGAAGAGTCTTCAATGCCGAGACTATGATTATTGGATTTATAGCTGGGAGTTTTGGAATTCTTGTAACTTACATCATCAGTTTTTTTGCTAATATTATTATATACAATAAATTTAACATTTCAAATATTGCACATTTAGATAGTGAGGCTGCTATTGCTTTGATTGTAATTAGTATGATTTTAGCCTTTATTTCTGGTTTAATTCCTTCATCAACGGCAGCTAAAAAAGATCCTGTTGAAGCTTTAAGAAGTGAATAGTACTAAAAAGTCTACCTAATAGTAGACTTTTTTAATAAGAATTATGTTTAAGCATATTATTTGATATTATTACTAATTAGTAATAATATGNNAAAGATAAGAGAGGAAGTTATTATTATGATAAAAACACACGGAATACACCATATCTCTTCTATGGTAGGACATGCTCAAAGAAATTTAGATTTTTATGCAGGGGTTTTGGGGTATCGTTTAGTTAAAAAAACATTAAATTATGATGATAAAAATATGTACCATTTATACTTTGGTAATCAACAGGCTAATTCAGGATTAATTACAACATTTCCAATGCTAGATGCAAAAGAAGGAATTGTTGGCAGTGGACAAGTTGGTGTGGCAAGTTATGGAGTTAGGTTGCAAAGTATAGATTTTTGGAAAAATCGTTTGGAGTCTTTTGGCTTTGAAGTAAAAGAGTCATTGTCTTTTGATAAAAAAAGATTAAACTTTGAAGACCCAGATGGTTTAAAATTACAACTTATTGAAACTACAAAAGGTTTAAAGAATAGTTGGGAGTTTAATGGTGTAGATAAAAATAACGCGCTGTTAGGTATTGAAAGTGCAACAATTTACTCCAAAAAACCACAACAGACATTAAGTCTACTCACAAATATTTTAGGTTACTCTCTAATTGATCAAGATAGTGATATGTATTTATTGCAAGTACACGAACAATTCGGTGGAACTTTAGAATTAGCAAAAGCTAGTCCTGAATTAGGAGTAATGGGTGTTGGTAGTGTTCATCATATTGCTTTTGTTATAAATGATCATGAAATTGATGAGTGGAAAATCAAACTTGAGAAAAATGGATATTTTCCAACTGAAATTAAAGATCGAAAATATTTCAAATCGCTTTACTTTAGAGAGAAAGGTGGAATTCTAATTGAACTTGCAACCAAATCACCAGGTATGACAATTGATGAAGATCTTGATAGTCTAGGAAAACAGCTAATTATTCCAGAACACTATAATAATGATGACCATACACATTTAATGCCATTATTTGTTAGAGAAGTAAAAGAGTTAGTTGGTTATGGATACCGTGATAGTTATGAATACAAGATGTTAGAAGAAAAGCACAAAATAATGAATCAAATTAAGTCGATAAAAGCAAAGGGTAACCTTAAAGAAGAAGACACATTAAAAATACAGCAATTAAAGGCTAAATATTTAAAAAAAGATAGACATTAATCATTTAGAAGTAGTAAAATCTTTGCTACTTCTTTTTTAACTGATTAGCTAATTAAACTTATTGTATAAAGTGTGATATTTATAGTAAAATGTAAGAAAGCTTAAGGAGGTAGTATGAACATTCAAATTTTTGGAACAAAAAAATGTAATGAGACAAAAAAAGCATTACGATTTTTTAAAGAAAGAAACATAAAGTTTCAGTTTATTGATTTAAATGAAAAAGAAATTAGTAAAAATGAATTTCGAAGTGTTAGTCAAGCTGTTGGTGGTTTAGAAAACATGATAAATAAAAATGCTAAAGATAAAGAAACATTACTTTTAATAAAATATATGCAAGATTTTCAAAAAGAGGATAAAGTATTAGACAATCAGCAAGTCATTAAAACGCCGATTGTGAGAAGTGTAAAAAAAGCGACGCTTGGTTATGAGCCAGACATTTGGAAAGATTGGTTATAAATAGATAGGAGCTTGAATATGGATCAGATTAAAAGAATTATGACAATGGAGAAGTATTTGAATAATGGTTTAATGGCTTTAGAGAATTTGAATAATGCGTTGGAACAATACATTGAAGTTGATGATCAAATAGAAAAACTATTTGAATATTATGGAAGTGATCTATGGTTTAAAGATGTTGAAGATGATAGACAGTTAAAAATACCCCAAGATTTAAATCGGGGAGTCTTGTCTGAAGATGGTGTTTGGGACTTTATGTATGAAAACAGAGAGATGCTTAAAAAACTGCGCCACTTAGATATTATCAATAAAATTTTAGATGAAGATGAATAAAGTGGAGTTAACATAAAATACAATAAAAAAGAAAATGTGAAGGCATACATTATTAAGATATTTTTTAATGAGTCAAATCCATTAATATGGAGAAGAGTTATTTTACCTGCTGGAGCAACATTTAACCGTCTTAATGATGTCATTCAAAATGTCACAAACTTTAAAAGTGGTTATCCTTATGAAAATTATCACCTTTATCAATTTGACCTTATAGATTTTGAAGTAAGCAATGACAAAATAGCACTCAAAGAATACTTATATTTTAAGGAAAATAAAGAATTCTTTAAAAAAAGACTAGTTAATGCTTCACAAGAGAATCTAGAATTTGAAAAAAACTATCAAAATAATGTAAGCAAACCTGTTCGAGTACCAACCTCAATAAAAATTGATAAATATTTAGAAGAATTAAGAGAGTTAAAGTATACCTATGATTTTAATGATAACTGGGAGCTTACTATTAAGTTGGAGGAAATAGTGGATGATTATTATTTTGGCTTTCCCTACTTGTTAGATGGAGACCAGAGCGCCCCTCCAGAAGATAGTGGTGGATTGATAGGATTTTATGAATTTTTAGAAATTTATAATGACATAAAGCATCCAGATCACAAATACTTAAAAAACTGGGCAAACAAACAATTGTTTAGAAAATATGACCCAGTTGATATAATAAAAGTCTAAAAGTAATTAAGTATAAAAAAACACAGTGGAATAATATCCACCATGTTAATTATCATGTTATACATGATAAATATTATAAAAGTTTTGATTGAAAAATTCTATTATAAATAGAATTAAGAAAAGGAGATTATTTGTATGGCATTAGGAGTTTTGGAAATTATTTATGTGGTTTTAGTAATATCAGCGGTTGTTTCTCAATATTTACTGTATAAAGATAAAGGGATGGCAAGTATAAATATCTACATTATTAATTTGGTATTAGCGCTAATCTTAGCTTATATGGCTTTTACATCTTTACCGGCCAACTTTACTTTCCGTAAAATATTGGCAATTGTATTTACTTTACTTGCAATATTGGCTTTTTTAATAAAGGATAAAACGAAAGACAATGTTATCATAAGTAAAACTATGATAACAATCTCAATAGTTGCTAACATGATTCAATTAATTGTTTAATAAATTAAAAATGATGACTAACTAAAAGTTAATCATCATTTTTTTATTTTAGGTTAACAGAAACAAAATGATTTTTTTCAACTTCTAGCCAATCATTGTCTGCTTCACGGTTTTCTTTAAAGTTTTTAAAGTCAAATTTATCGTTTTCTTTTTCATAATTATCCAAAGTTTTAATATTTTCAACATCTGTTTCTATGTCTGTAGCCAAAAATGCAGATATTAATGTTCGGGTGTAAGGGTGGACAGGGTTTTCAAATATCTTTTCGATAGGTGCTTGTTCTACAACTTTACCATTAATCATAACAATAACATCATCGGCCATTTGACTAACAACACCTAAATCATGTGATATAAAGATAATTGAGGTATCAAAATCATTTTTTAAATCATTCATTAAGTCCAGAATGTCAGCTTGGATAATGACGTCTAAAGCCGTTGTAGGCTCATCAGCAATCAATATCTTTGGTTTTGAAGCTAAGGCCATTGCAATCATTACTCGCTGTCTCATGCCACCTGACAGCTGGTGTGGGTAGTAATCTAGAATCTCGGATGGATTATCAAACTTAACGGCTTCTAACATACTTAGTGAAATTTCAGTTGCTGTTTTTTTGCTAACGTTTTGATGCAAAATAATTGATTCATTCAATTGTTTTTTTATTTTAAAGACAGGGTTGAGTGAAGTCATTGGTTCTTGAAAAATGACTGATATTTCATTACCTCTAATAGAGCGCATGCTAGCTTCACTTATTTTTGTTAAATCATTACCACCATATAGTACTTGCCCTGAAATAATTTCGCCAGGATAATCTAGCAAACGAATTACAGACATTGCTGTAACACTTTTACCTGACCCACTTTCGCCAACGATTCCAAGTGTTCTACCAGCTTTGACTGCAAAGCTAACATTGTTGACAGCCTTAATTACACCGGCGTCACTATTAAAGTATGTATGAAGATTATTTACTTCTAATAAGTTCATTTAATTCACAACCTTTTCTAAATTTCTGCAAGCAACAAAGTGATTTGGTCTAACTTCGACCCATTCACTGTCAACGACATTATCATTATTGTAAGATTTAAAATCAATTTCAACATCTGTTTTATTTTCAAATACTAATTCATTACTACTAAATCTTGGTATAGCATTTAATAAGGCTTTAGTGTAAGGGTGTTGTGGGTTATTAAAGATGTCAGCAGTACTTGCTAATTCAACTAAATTACCGCCATACATAACTGCAATTCTATCAGACAAGTTTCTAACAACGCCTAAGTCATGCGAAATAAATAAGTAGGTCAAATTACGTTTTTTTCTTAAATCTTTTAAAAGGTCCATAATTTGAGCTTGAATGGAAACATCAAGAGCACTAACAGCTTCATCTGCAACAATAAATTTAGGGTTAACAGCTAATGCCCTTGCAATACCCACTCTTTGCCTTTGACCACCTGAAAATTGGTGAGGATATCTGTGCATCATGTGAGGTTGTAAACCACTTTCTTGCATGACCTTAGCTATATAGTCGGTTAATTTTTGTGTGCCTTTTTTATATAGTCCATGTTCAACTAAAGCTTCTCCAATAATTTGGGCAACAGTCATTCTCGGATCTAGTGACGAGTAAGGGTCTTGGAAGATAATTTGCAAGTCAGTTCTCAAGGTTCGAATTTCTTTATCTGAAAGTCTTGTTAAGTCAATACCAGTGTCTTTTCGCTCTTGATAGCGTTGATACTTCAAATTTTCTCTAGCTTGAAGTCTTATCACTTCAATATCACTCTCTATTTGTGCTAATTTACTATTTTCGTTTGATAATTGATTTAAAATTTGCTCAATTTTACTATTTATTTTTACTGCTTGCTTAGAACTTAAATCATTTTTTTCTTCTAAAGCATTTAGATTTAATTGTTCTAAATCTAAAGACTTATTTAATTCAATGATATTTTTTTTAGTTGAATAAAAACTATTTATTGTATTAGAAGTTTTTGCCAAATCAGGCGAAAAAATTAAACCACCGAAAATTTTAACAGTTGTATCAAAAAATATATCGATTTTAACATTAAGATCTGCTATATCTTTAACTAACTTGTCTGAGTTTTTATTAGATGTACAAAGACTCAATAGATCTTTTAGTTTAGCCTTTTTTTCTTGGTTTTCATTGTAAAGATGAACATCTTTAACAAGGTTTTTTATAGTGTCAATAACATAGCGTGGTGCGATTTCTTCTAATGTTTTTCCATAGTAATATGTCGAACCATCTGTTTGCTTGTAAAGTTGTAGTAAAACTCTTCCCAAAGTTGATTTACCAGAACCACTTTCCCCAACTAAACCTAAAGTTTCACCCTCTTTAATATCCAGTGTTATTCCATCATTAGCCTTAACATATTTCGCTTCATCAAAAAGTGTTTTAGACGAAGTTAAAAAGTATTTTTTTAAGTCTTTAACTCTTATTATCGTATTGCTCATAATAAAAATCTCCTCTCGTATAATAAAATATTTCAACAAACTACATTTAAGAAGATTTTTTAGATTATAAAAATTCGCTTGTAACAAATATGTGAATATTTTAAATTTAAATATATATATAAATTGAAGTACGCTTCAATGTAAGTATCTAATAATTTCTTCAAATGTAAATCAATTATAACAGTGTCAATATTTATTTGCAATTATTTACATCTTTTGAAAACATTTTCATAACTCTTTTATATATTATATTATTTTAACTAGATAAGAATTTTCTTATTTCTATGCATTAATTTTTGGTATGTCAACACTTAAGTGGACAAATTTTATATAGTCATCTGTTTGTACTCAACTGGT
>LFRM01178480.1_pt1 | contig 17654 bp, 18 predicted proteins | sample 618341 | NCBI WGS metagenome assembly LFRM01 (sample SAMN03654438, study PRJNA283298) | anaerobic digester metagenome | isolation source: pool of bioreactors CSTR01a, CSTR02a, and CSTR03a thermophilic anaerobic... | place: Denmark: Kgs. Lyngby | collected 2014-05-21 | reverse complement strand
AGATGCTTTGCAAAATGCTTGTGCTCTTGCGGAGTAGGGTAGGTAGCGGTCAGGATAATATGGTCGTCGGTAAACAGTACATTTTCATATATCATTGATTCCTTCGCTTTATATCCCAAAATCGAAATACTACTTTCATTTGCTAATGATCAAATCACAGATTATCTGTAATTGCTTATCAATTTCTTCTTCTGTAATATTGAGCACATTTGAATTAACCTCCAAACTATCTAGCAGCAGTAAGACGGTCAATGCAATTGCGTCAGTATCAAACGCTTTAAATTCCCCAGTGTCTTGACCATACCGAAGGAGAATAACCATTGAGTTTTGAGCAGCCATTCTTCGTTTCTGCATATAGTCCTGCTGGTCAGTTTCCTTATGGACGAATTCTTGTATTGCGAATGTGAATCCTTCACTGCTGCCCATAATGCCAGTATGTTTTCTATCCTGTAAAAACCACCTAAACATGAGTTCAGCGGGTATCTTCTTTTTAATAGAATCACATTGCATCTCACCTTTTTCGTCTTTGTCTTGACTGAGTAGTTCTATAAATATTTCTTTAGTAGAACCAAAATAATGGTATAGCCCGCCTCGACTCATATCGCAGATGTCGCAGATGTCTTTCATGGTAACCCTAGAATACCCATACTGCGAAAAATAAAGTTTTGATTTTTCTAGTATCTGCTGTTTGGTTTTGTCACTCTTTTTCAATACAAATATTCCTCCGATTTATATCTTGATTTTTGCTGGTTGACAACATATCGACACGAGCGTATAATTCAACCATATTATAGACGCACGTGTCGATAATGTCAACTGTGCTTTTTTCAAAGGAGGTTAGTATTTCATGGAAAACACCATGCAAATGTATCAGCGGCTATTCATCTACACAAGTCCGTCAGCATCAGCATGGGTGATTTACTGGTAGCAATCACACTGTTTAAGAATTTGAATACTATAACTAAAAGTATACCCCCTCTCCTTACTCGAATGCAAGAAGATTTAACTGGTGTTAATCTGTCGATAACTGAGAGAACAACTACAGCGATTGTTAAAAAAGGAGTACAGGGAAAGTACTACAACAAAAAATTTACTTTGAGCTGCTCAGTCAATCGACGGCTAGGAAAGGAAAATCAAAATGGATACATCGAATATAAAAATCAGTCAATTTCTTGATAAAGATGGGCGCATTAGTAAACTACCTATCAAACACTCTGCGCGTACAGCCGTTTTATCATATCTTGCTCAAAAATTTGACACAGACAAACTATATACAGAAAAAGAAGTGAATACAATTTGTGATAGCTGGCATACTTTTCATGATTATTTTATATTGCGTCGCAACTTGGTGGAAGAAAAGTTCCTTATGAGGAAAATTGACGGCTCCTGCTACTGGCGCAATAATGATATTCAGTCCTCAGATTTAGATGTAAAGGTAAAGAACAATGGGCAATAGACGCAAAGAATTAAAAGCACAATATAAGCAGCGCAAGGTGACTGGCGGAATCTACCGTATTACAAATCAGAGAAACGGACGATTTTATCTTAGCCAAACCACTGACATGCAAGGTACCCATAACTGGTTTTTAAGCTGCTGCGCCTCTGCTCTTTGCACGCATCCATGCTTGGTCAGAGAATGGGATAGCTATGGAAAAGAAGCGTTTGTATTTGAAGCGTTGGAAACATGGGAAAAGGACGCCGAACAATCGAACGGTGAGTTCGCAAGTGATTTGCAAGAACTTTTTGAAATATGGGATAGCAAATTGCCACAAGATAACAGGTATTAATAGAAACACAAAATGCGGACGTTCTGTAACAAAAGTAGTGATTGATTGATATAAACAACAAGATCATAAAGCGAATAGATAACAAATGGGGCAGTCAGACTGAAAAATCTGACCGCATTATTTCTATTTTGCCCTCAGAACCACACCGCCGCTGCAAAGCCGCCTTTGAAATAATGGTGTTCGTCTTTAAGTCATCTGTCTGCGGCAAACAAAATAGATGTTGAATGCCGAGTAGTGAAAATATTTATTAGCAGGAGGCAAGACCAAATTCATTGAGTAGGTTATTATAGCGCTTCATTTCCCATTCGGATACTGGAAAACCAGCGTTATAAAGACAATGATCCATCACGTCGGCGTCTTTTAGCAATTCATCATATTGATCATGAATCTTACTTTTATCGCTGTGCCTAGAGATAGCAGTAGTAATTAGTGTGATTTCATGATCACTATATTGGTTCATTTCATCGAGAATTGATTTTGCTTGCTCCGCACCTTTTATTGCATGATTATCACTACTTCCGCCTGTCATGTAGCAAATATCATGCAACATTCCACAAGTTGTAGCAAGCTCAATATTCAAATTGCGCTTCATAGATAACAATGTGCAAAAACGCGCCACCCCACACATATGTGATATGTACATGCGGAATTTATCAGGGTCTTCTTTATCAATTAGTTTATCAATCTCATTGCGCAAGTTTTCAAGTCTGTTTTGCATAGGAAATCACCTCGAAACATAAATTTTCTTAACTTTATTGTAAAAATAACAAAAACCTGCAGAATAAGCAATTAGCCGATTCTGCAGGTTTTAATTGGTGGAGGTGAGGGGAATTGAACCCCTGTCCGAAAGCACGCCGATATGGTTTTCTCCGAGCGCATCTAAGGATTTAAGATTCCCCTCACCACACGCCCCTTAGCGGGCTTGTGGCTACGGTAGCTTCATAATTACGGGCACAGCCTCAAAGCTTTAGCGTACTCGTTCCCCACATTAATGACGCCGATACCCTAATCTGCGGGTAACTAGGATCGACGCACGGCATTAAGCCGCGAATGCGTAATTATTATTGTCAGTTATTGTTTGTCCCCGTTGTTACGCGGTCAGGGGCCGCGGCTCGCTTGCCATACCTCCGAAAACTCCCGTCGAAACCAGTACACCCCCATAATATTGTAAATGCTGACACATTTACATGTCTCTGCTTTTGAATGCACGTTCGATTTCGCGTTGTGCATCCTTTGATGCAGCAGTATCACGCTTGTCGTGCAAGTGCTTACCTCTGCATAGTCCCATTTCGAGCTTCATCCGTCCGTCTTTCAGATAAACCCTCAGCGGAATCAATGTGAATCCTTGCCTGCTTACCAGACCAGATAGCTTACGGATTTCGCTTTTATGAAGCAAAAGCTTTTTGGGACGTAGGGGATCAACATTATTAATGTTTCCCTGCTCATAAGGGCTGATATGCATGCCTTCGGCGAAAATTTCGTTTCTGCGAATCATGCAATAGCTTTCCTTGAGATTTACACGTCCCTGACGCATGCTTTTTACTTCTGTGCCAACCAGTGCCAAGCCGCATTCGTAGGTTTCATCCACAAAATAATCATGGTACGCTTTTCTATTAGCAGCAATTGGCTTAATGCCTTTTTGTTTTGCCATGGTTGAAACCTCCTTCTAACTTATTTACTGGTGCATCACAGTATTATATCATGGTATGTGGAAAAAGTGCAAGTACTTGATAATACGGTCTTCTTGTCATATAATGCAAAATGTAATGAGTGAGGGGGAGAACAATGGCTGATCAATATAGTATTCAGGAAATGTCTCAAATGGCGAGGCAAGCATCATTCAAGCTGGCTGCAACGAGCTTGGCGAAGAGAAATGAAGCCTTGCAAGCAATTGCAGATGCAATTGTTAAAAACAAACAGCAAATTCTTGAAGCCAACGCCTATGATATCGCTGAAGCGAAAGACACATTGTCTGCTCCATTGCTAAGCAGGCTCAAACTAAACGATGATAAATGTGCTCGAATGGTGGATGGTGTACTTTCCTTAATTGAGCTAGCTGATCCCCTTGGCAGTGTGAACTATGCAAAAGAATTAGCTGATAGGCTTAATTTATATCGAGTTGCCTGTCCTATCGGCGTTGTCGGGATTATTTTTGAAAGCAGACCCGATGCACTTGTACAGATTTCCACACTATGCCTGAAAAGTGGTAATACCGTTCTGCTAAAGGGCGGGCGAGAGGCTGCGCACACAAATGAAATCCTAGCAAAAATCATCGTCGACGCATCTGTATCCTGCGGATTGCCTGAAAATTGGTGCGGTCTGCTTCATTCGCGCGAGGATGTACAGGAAATGCTCAAGCAGCATGACTCCATTGATTTGATTATCCCGCGTGGAAGCAATGAATTCGTACGTTATATTATGAAAAACAGCGAGATTCCTGTTCTGGGTCATTCAGACGGTCTATGTCACGTCTATGTGGATGACCCATGCGATCTTAAAATGGCCGTTAAACTCGCGGTAGATAGCAAAGCTCAGAATCTTTCTGTGTGCAATACCGCAGAAACCCTTCTTGTCCATCAAAATATTGCTGGTGATTTCCTGCCTAAAGCTGCAAAAGCGCTAGCAGACAAAGAGATCACCCTCTATGGAGATGAAAAAACGCAGGGCATGATAGCATGCTTGCCTGCGTGTGAAGAAGACTGGGAAACAGAGTATTTGGATGCGAAGCTTTCGATTAAGATTGTTGCGTCTATTGATGAGGCAATTGATCATATCAATCATTATGGTTCACATCATACAGATAGTATTGTCTCATCGGATATAAATCACGTAAATCAGTTCTTTTCTCTTGTGGATAGTGCAGACGTGTTTCACAATTGTTCTACGCGCTTTGCAGACGGCTTCTTATTTGGCTTTGGTGCTGAAGTCGGCATTGCCACTGGGAAGCTCCATGCCCGCGGGCCTATGGGCATGGAAGGTCTTTGCACATACAAATATCGCCTTTATGGAAGCGGTCAAACACTTACAGACCTTAATAACGGACAGATCACGTTAACACATAATGACATCCAAAAGCGCTTGCCGTAATCAATCCATCGAGTATAAACGAAGCGGCTTTTCAAGTCTTTGACCCAAAAGTGCTGCCAAAATTCCTTTAATCACATCCATAGGTAGGAATGCAAAGCAGTAAGCACTTAGGAGTACGCCCATGGACACAGGCGAACCAAGATAAAGCCCTTTCAGTGCTGCAATATAGGCTAGTGCAATTACATAGTTGACTACAATACCCACAAGTGAAGCAATATAGCGTGAGCTTTTTTGACTTGGCAGCTTTTTACGCGTAATGGATACCGCTGCTGCCGAGAAGGGAAATGCCAATAGATAGCCAAATGATGGGGTTGCGATTACAGCAGGACCGGCAACCGCTGAGAATACAGGGAGTCCAAGCAATCCAAGGAATAGATACACACCAATGGTGTATACACAATATTTCCACGGAAGGATTTGACCGCATAGGATCACAAAGAATACCTGCGTGGTGACAAGGACATCTGTTCCGGGAATGCTGAATTTAAGCCATAAGGTTGAAATAACAATGAGTGCACACATAAGAGCCGAATAAGTAATCAATTTTGTTTTGTTGTTCATCCTCTATACCTCCGTTGCGTATACCAAGTATCGTCATTCGGTATACGCATAATACTTGATGAGAGATTGTTTGTCAAGGTCTATTTTGATACCCTTGTGCATATCATCAATGCGAAGGGAGGCTATATCATGACACAAATCAATTCAAGTATACTGGAAGGCAATTCAAGTAAAAAAAACATCCACTCTTTGATGATCGATCAGCGAAAGCATGCATCTATCAGCGGCGTAACCGATGTGTGCAGTTTTCACGAAACCGAAATTGTTTTAAAAATCGACAGCGGCATCATGGTCATTGGCGGTCAAAACCTGCATGTTGCCAAACTACTTTTAGAAGATGGACGATTGGACATAGATGGTCATATTGACAGCGTTGTGTACGAGGCACCAAGAAAGCAGGTCAAGCATCTGTTCTCATGGAAGTGGTTTAATAAATGAGTCTATTCTTTGAAACAACAGCACAAGCACAGATTTTCCTTGCAACAATCCCTCTTGGATTTCTTATCGCGGTTTTGTGCGATATTCTTTCCTATTCCAAGCGTATGCAGCCGATCCTAGATGTTCTTTGCTTGCTTGTTTGTGGGCTGGTTTTTATTTTTCTCACCTTGCTATTCAAGGATAAAGGGGTACGGCTCTACCATATCCTTGCGCTTCTTGTAGGCGCAATCCTATATCTATTTGGACTAAGAAGTTTACTGACGAAAATCAGGGGACGCTTTTCCAAAAGATTAGATAAAAATAGGAAAAACACAACGTAAACAGAAGATTTTCAGAAGGGTTTTTTCTTCCAATGTCGAAATATTATAGATACAAGTTTATTTAGGGAGGGATCAACTGTGCGCAAGTCAGTGAACATGTGGGTGACAGTCATCATTGCGGTTGTTGTCATCGTAGGGTTTTTCTGCGTTAGCACACGTCTGGTTTCAACCACCGATGAGCTGAGCAAGACACTTAGCGCCAACAACCTTCGCTTGTCGGATCTGCAAGGCGAACAAACCGAATTGAACAATACACTAAAGACCGTAGGAACNNGACCGTAGGAACTGATGCTTTTATTGAGCAGCAAGCAAGAACGCTCTACGGGTATATGATGCCAGATGAAATTCGCTTTGTGCTTTCAAACCCAGAGATTCTGGAAATTCAAGATCAAATACCTTCTCCATAAGAGAGGGTATTTCTGTTTTTATGCAGTCTCATCAGCCTATCAACTACATATGAGCTGCTAATACTTTGAGTACATATATAAGCTAAACGCTATATCAATCCTAGCTATACATTCATAAGTGTTTTAATAGCTGTATTTAAATGAAATAAAAACAAATGAGGTGACTGAGTTGCGAACAGCTGTCATTGGTATTGGTTCAAACTCTCTGCGGATGCTGGTAGCGGACATTACAGACGATAGACTAAATCGTTTACATCGTTATCGCAGGGGCTTACGTGTGTTCGCTGCGCTTGACAGTGCAGGGAACATCACCCCTGATGTGATCCAGACGGCATGCGATAGTGTCAAGGAGTTTCAAGTCATTGCCAATGAACGAGGCGCAAGTTCAGTGTGTTTATTTGCAACCAGCGCAGTCAGGGACGCTAAAAATCAAGTTGCATTTACCCAAGCACTCCAGAAGGCTACCGGACTTACGCTTGAAGTATGCAGCGGAGAATGTGAAGCGTTGTTATCATTTAGAGGCGCAGCAAACGCAGGCCAATGCGGCGTAATTGATATCGGCGGCGGATCAACCGAAATTGTATGCGGCAACATGCAGAATATAGAATTTTCAACCAGTCTTCAAATGGGTGCCGTTCGTCTTTCACGAAAAATAAGCATCAACACGATTGATGAAGCTTATCACGCAGTACAAGCAGTCAAGTCGATTGTAAAGCCCTGCCAAGATGCAGTATTATCAACAAATGTAGCCAACTGGATCGGTGTAGGCGGTACATTTACCACGCTTGCAGCATTGGTTCAAAGAATCCCATGGGATCAAAAAGAGCTCATTCATGGATTCACACTCACAAAAGAGGATATCATCGCGGCTATGGAGCATCTAGCGCCAATGCCTATATCCGATCGCTTAGAGCTTCCCTATTTGCAGCCGCAGCGCGCAGATATCATCGTTCATGGGATTGCCGTCTTACTTGCCTGCATGACCGAGCTTCATATCAGCAAAATAACCGTAAGTGAATATGGAAATTTAGAAGGATATTTAAAAACAAAATATCTGTCAAAGTAATTGAATTTGTCTTTGTTTGTTTTTTTCATAGAATGTACTTCCTTTTTTCATGATTATCTGATACAATAAAACACGACTTATAATAGTTCGTAATATATAGAATCATTTTTAGAGAAAATCTCTTTACATTAATATCTAAATATCTAGGCGTATCGTCGCCGAGATTTAAAGAATAAAATATGATTAAGGGGGATCTATAATGGCTAGCTATCAAACTAAGGATATCCGTAATCTTGCCCTCATGGGGCATGGCAGCGAGGGCAAAACGACGCTGATGGAGGCTTTGCTTTTCGCTGCTGGCGCTATTGACCGCCAAGGCCGCGTGGAAGATGGTAACACCGTTACTGACTTTGAGGCGGAAGAAGTAAAGAGAGGTATCTCCATCAGTGCTGCCATCGCGCCGATTGACTGGAATCAGAAGATGCTTAACGTCATCGATCTGCCAGGTTATTTCGATTTTGTTGGCGAGACGATGGGTCCCCTGCGCGTTGTAGAAACCGCAGCAATCCTCGTAAGTGCTGTAGGTGGAATTGCTGTTGGTACAGAAAAGGCTTGGAGCTATGCAACCAAGAACAATGTTGGTAAAATGTTCATCGTTAACCAGATGGATCGCGATCACGCAGATTTCTCCAAAGTAGAATCTGATCTACGTGCTCGTTATGGCAACAGCGTTGTGCCGATTTTTCTCCCAATTGGTGCTGGTGAGAATTTTACAGGCGTAGTCAGTGTTCTTGAGAACAAGGCTTATGAAGGCGGCGTTAAAGGCGGCCTCAAAGAAGTGCCTGTTCCCGCGAGCATGGCTGACGATATTGCAGCAGCATTGGAAGAAATTACAGAAGCAGCCGCAATGTCCGATGATGAGCTGACGATGAAGTATTTGGAAGAGGGCGAGCTGTCCGAGGAAGAAATCCTTGAAGGCTTCAAATTTGGTATGTTTACAGGCCAAATCGTTCCCGTTGTTCCTTGCTCCGCACTCACAGGTGTTGGCGTAAAGACGCTGCTTGATGTCATGGCTGATTATCTGCCTTCACCCAAGCGTGCAGTTTATAAGGGTGTTAATCCCAAGACAAATGAAGAAGAAACTCGTGCTTGCAAGAGCGACGAGCCTTTCAGCGCATTTGTTTATAAGACCATCGCTGACCCGTTTGTCGGCAAGCTCTCCCTCTTTAAGGTGACGAGCGGCACACTATCGGGCAATGGCAATCTCTACAATGCCAGCGCTGATAAATCTGAAAAGATTGCAGGCATCTATGTTCTTCGCGGCAAAAAGCAGATCAATACACAGTTGCTAAACGCTGGCGATATGGGCGCATTGTCAAAGCTTCAGTACACCAATACCGGAGATACGCTTTGTGACCCCGCTAAGCCTATCAAATTCCCCGGCATCAACTATCCTGTACCCTGCGTTGGCAAGGCAGTATTTGCAGCCAAGCAAGGCGAAGAAGACAAGGTCTTTAGCGGACTTGCCCGTCTACTGGAAGAAGATCCGTCCATCAAGATCGAAAAGAACGTTGAAACAACCGAGACGATTCTATACGGTCAGGGCGAACTTCACCTTGAAGTCATTAAGAATAAGCTAGCAGCTAAGTTTGGCGCAAAGGCAGACCTGCAAGATCCTCGCATTCCTTACCGCGAGACCATTAAGAAGACGGTCAAGGTACAGGGACGCCACAAGAAGCAATCTGGTGGTCATGGACAATTCGGCGATGTATGGATCGAATTCTCTCCCATCGGCGATACTGGTATTGACTTTGAGTTTGAAGATGCAGTAGTCGGCGGTTCTGTTCCGCGTAACTTCATTCCTTCCGTTGAAAAGGGACTTCGCGAGAACATCGGTCGCGGTGTTTTGGCAGGCTACCCAATGGTTGGTCTGCATGCAAAGCTCTATGATGGTAGCTATCACGCGGTTGACTCGTCTGAAATGGCATTTAAGACGGCTGCTCGTGTTGCATTTAAGAAGGGCTGTATTGAAGCTGGTCCTGTGCTTCTTGAGCCAATCATGCATGTAGAAATCCTTGTTCCAGACGACTATATGGGCGATGTTATGGGCGATATGAATAAGCGCCGCGGTCGCATTCTGGGCATGAATCAGGTTGATGGACAACAACAGCTTATTGCAGAAGCACCTCAATCTGAAATGTTTAAGTATGCAACGGACCTTCGCTCCATGACACAAGCTCGTGGTTCGTTCATCATGTCATTTGAACGTTATGAAGAAATTCCTGCTAACGTAGCGCAGAAGATCATCGATGGCGCAAAGAAGGACGAAGAGGACGAAGATTAATCTTCAACTCATACTTGATGGGACCGATGCTTATGATGCGTCGGTCCCATTGCAATGTATGGAAGAATACTAGGAGGCTACAATATGATTACTACCGTGTGTATGAATCCATCCTTTGATAAAACCGCTTCTGTTGAATCGCTGGAGAAGGGTACTGTAAACAGACTTAACAACGTATCAGTTGATGTAGGCGGCAAAGGGATTAATGTTGCCGTTGTGCTCAATCGACTCGGAATTGATGTCAATTGCGTGAGTTGCCTTGGCGAAACAGATGAAGCTTCCTTTATGCACCTGATCAAAAAAGAACATATCGCGCTTAAATATCTCACTGTACCTGGTGAGATACGAACGAATCTTAAACTCTTTGATCAAAACGAGAAAGTCATCACCGAGTTTAACGAGCCCGGACTAGAGCTGGATGAAGAGCAGCTACAGTCGTTTATCAGCCTGCTATCGCAAACGGCTGAGCACAGTGAATATGTCGTGCTTAGCGGTCGATTGCCGCTTGGTTGTCCGGAAACAACCTATCAGCGATGCATGCAAGCAGTCGATGGGAAAAAATGCGTACTTGACGCTGCCGGTGATTCACTCCTGCATGGCATTAAAGAGCATCCGTTTTTAGTGAAGCCTAACCTACCTGAAATGGAATCCATCATGAAAAATGAACTTCGCACACTTCGCTCTATTCGTGATGCAGCGCTATTTTTAATGGAGTACGGCGCTCAAAATGTCATTGTCTCCATGGGCAAGTATGGTGCACTATCAACCAATGGGTCACAAACTTTTTTTGCACCAGCATTGATGGTAGAAGCAAAATCCACAGTCGGTGCAGGAGACGCTATGATCGGCGGGATTATGATGGGGCTTGCACGCGGCGAGAGCTTATCCGATTCATTCCGTTATGGTGTAGCGGCAGGCGCTGCGAGCGTCATGACCGAAGGAACACAGCTACTGCGCGTGAGTGATTTTGAAAATTTATTGCCAAAGGTAACAGTGCAGGAAGTATGAAAAAACCGATCGAACGCCAGTTTATCCGCTGCGGACAACGCAATAAATGGATGCTAAAGGATGATCTAATCGCCTTAAGACCAGCATCCTATCACAGGCGGGTAAGCATCATGAATGCGAAATCAATGATCTTTGAGATTATTGACATTCAAAGCAGAAATGTAGCAGGGGAAATTGCGCTTCGCATAGGCGAAAGCGATAGTTTGTTTTATCTTGGCCATATTGGGTATCATATTAACCCGCCTTATCGCGGAAAGCATGCAGCGGTTCATGCCTGCCTGCTTTGTTTTCCTTTGCTCAGAGAGCTTGGCATGACGTCAATTGTTTTGACTACCGATGTGGATAATATCGCCAGTATGAAAACCTGCGAATACTTAGGCTGCGAATTAGAGAGTACTGTGGAAGTGCCCTATTGGTGCAGTGCAGAGTACACCATAAGTACAAGAAAACTACGTTATGTGCTTGAAATACCCGAATAAAGATGAGCAATCTGCTCAAAATGCGTTAATAGCTTTTCTTTTTGCATAAGATAGGGTAAAATACCATGGGAAGATTCGGAAAGGTGGTGCTTCTTTGGAAGCGATAATTCATGGTTGTCGTTTGTTTTACCGTATGCAAAAGAAAGAAGATACCCAAGCTCCTACGATTCTACTGCTCCATGGCTGGGGATGCGATAGCTCCATGTTTTCATTCATTGAAAGTGATCTGTCTGCAAGCGCCTCAGTATGTTCATTGGATTTCCCTGGTCATGGTAAAAGCGATGAACCTCCTGAGCCTTGGGGGGTACCGCAATACGCTGAGCAAGTCAAAGAACTGCTATCACAGCAATCCATCGATCGTGTGCATGTCGTTGCCCATTCATTTGGAGGACGTGTAGCGATCTATTTGGCGTCTACCTACCCTGATTTAATTGACAAGCTTGTCATCACAGGGGGCGCAGGCATCAAGAAACCACTCTCTGATTCACAGCTTAAGCGCCAACAAACGTTCAAGCGGTATAATGCCGTTCTTAACTCCATGAAGAACATTGCGCCGCTTGCAACAACCGCTAACAAAATGCAAACCTCTTTGCGCAAGCGCTTTGGCTCTGCTGATTATATCAAGCTAGATGAGGTTATGCGTCAGAGTTTCAGTCAAATCGTCTCGCTTGATCTGTACCCAAATCTGGCGAATATCAAATCCTCCACGTTGCTAATATGGGGGAGTATGGATACGGAAACCCCCTTATGGATGGGTGAGCAGATGGAAAAAGAGATTCCTGATGCAGGTCTTATTGTTTTTGAAGGCCGCACACATTTTGCATTTATTGAGGAGTGGCAACGTTTCCTAGTCATTATCAAGGAATTCTTTTTTGGGGGTAATAACGCGTGAGTACACTATCGTCTGAATGGCGAATCATTGCAAAATGGGTGTTGGCTATGATACCCGTGCTATCCTCCTTGCTTGCTGCAGGGGGAATTTTGCATTACTTCCAACTAGAGAGTTATCAGTTCCCGGGCTTTTTCAGAACGCTAAAGCGCAACTATCAAAAGAGCATATTTCCGGGACTTTGCGTAACGGTGACAAGCCTTCTCCTATACTATATTTTCTACTCTGTGTGGGATCAGTCATCCAATACTGTGATCTTGCTCCTCATTCTCATGTTACCTATCTCAGCTTTGATTGGCTATATAATCAAGCGAATATTTACTGTGAAGAAAGCCAAGAAGAAGTTTGCTTATACAGGCAGAGTCAAGCGCTTGTATGTGGTGTTTTTCATTGTGATGACCATCATCTCATATGCATTATCAACATTGCCATGGGCTATTTTGCCTGCCATGTGGCCTATCCTGCTCCCGCTCGTGGCTGCGCTAGCCGGTTTGCTCGCCTGGCCAATTGAAAAAATCATCAGCGAGTGTTATTTCAGAGATGCGCGCAAGAAGCTTCTCGCTAACCCAAAGCTCATCCGAATCGGGATCACAGGCAGCTATGGCAAAACATCGGTCAAGTACATTCTTGGCACGATTTTGAGCGAGAAATATCCAACGCTTATTACGCCCGCCAGCTTCAACACGCCTATGGGTGTTACACGGACAATCCGCGAGAAGCTAACCCCATCCTATCAGGTGTTTGTCGGCGAGATGGGCGCAAGACATGTTGGTGACATTAAGGAAATGTGCCGGCCTGTACATCCTACGATCGGTATTGTTACCTCCGTTGGACCTCAGCATCTGGAAACATTCAAAACCATAGAGCGCGTTGCTAAAACAAAGTATGAGCTGATCGATAAGCTTCCCAAAGAAGATTCTCATGCATACTTTTACGACGATCAATCGTTTTGCAGACAGATGTACCATAAGACAAGCAAAAACAAGACCTTATGCGCCAAGGACTCACCATCTGCCGATGCATGGTTTAGCGATGTGTCCGTGTCTGCACAAGGCAGCACTTTCATGCTTCATATCAAGGACAAAGGGAGCATTGAGTGCCAAACAAAATTATTAGGTGAACATAATATCCAGAACATCACATTGGCAGCAGCAGTGGCCAGTGATCTTCATTTGTCCCTCAAGCAAATTTCTCACGGAATAGTGAAATTGCAACCGATACAGCATCGTCTCGAGCTGCTTAACCACCAAGGAAGCTTCACCATCATCAACGATGCATTTAACAGCAATCCAGTGGGAGCAAAGGCTGCGCTTGAGGTGCTCAAAGGTTTCCCATCTCGCCGTATCATCATCACACCTGGTATGGTTGAGCTTGGAGAAAAAGAAGAAGCGTATAATCGTGAGTTTGGTAAGAATATGGTAGGTTGTGTGGATGTTGCGATTATTGTTGGCAAGAACCGCGCAACGCCCATCATTGAAGGTTTGCTCGAAGCTGGTTTCCCAAAAGATGCGATTCACCGCGTGGATAGTCTGGATCAATCCACCGTGCTTCTTCATTCTATGGTATTGCCAACTGATACCGTCTTGTATGAAAATGATTTACCTGATAATTATCAGGATGCCTGATAAAGGTTTTGGAGGGGTTTTGTATGAATAAAATTCAACTGGGTGTTGTTTTTGGAAGCCGCACTTGCGAACACGAGGTATCCATCATCAGTGCCGTGCAGCTCATGCGTGCTGCCAATCAGCAAATCTATGATTTGATTCCCATTTACATCAACAAAAAAGGGGAATGGTACACGGGCGATCCGCTGTTTGACATGGCTAGCTATACACCTTTTGATGAAAATAAAAAGGGAATTATTCGTGTTAACTTGGATGTCACTGCCGGCTCAGGCGCGTTGACTACAGTTGAGCGCGGCAAAGGTCTATTTGGCAAGGACAAGGAAACCATTGTTGCAAGGCTTGATTGTGTGATCCCTGTGATGCACGGCATGCATGGCGAAGATGGTACACTGCAAGGGTTGCTTGAAATGTGCAATATTCCCTATGCAAGTTCAGGCGTTGGCGCTTCTGCGATGGGCATGGATAAAGTCTATATGAAGCAGTATTTTAAGGGCGGCAATTTCCCTGTACTACCCAGCTGCTGGTTCCTGCGTAAGGCATGGGAAAAAGATCAAGAGGCTATTCTTGATGACATTGAAAAACAACTCCCATATCCAATTTTCGTCAAACCTGCATCTCTGGGTTCATCCATCGGCGTCACTAAAGCAACCGATCGCAAGTCCCTTGAAGACGCTCTGGACCTAGCCTTTGAATTCGACCGAAAAGTGCTGGTCGAGCAGGGGCAAAACGAGCCGCTCGAGCTGAATTGTTCAGTGCTTGGCTATAACGGGGATGCGCATGCCAGCGAAATCGAAATGCCAGTTTCCGGCGGCGATTTGCTTACATTCATGGATAAGTACGGCAGCGGCGGCAACTCAACAAAGGGCATGGCCTCTTTGAAGCGTATTCTGCCAGCTCCAATTGAGCCCGAGTTGCGCGACGAGATCAAGAAGCTATCTGTTGATATTTTTAATGATATGGACTGTAAAGGCGTTGTCAGGATCGACTATATGTTTGATGCTGATAGCAATAAGGTCTATATTACAGAGATCAATACCATTCCAGGATCCCTTGCGTTCTATCTATGGGAGAAAACTTCCATGCCCTATGCACAGCTCATTGACAACATGGTCAAGTTCGCAATGGAAGCCCAGCAAGACAAAGACGACAGCAACTTTGCTTACACCTCCGACATCCTAAGCAGCGTAACGATTGGCGGCAAAGCAGGTGCAAAAAGCGGGCTTAAGAACGCTTAATTACAAAGGAGAACTATGGTAGATTTAGCGAATATCAAAGATCCTGCGGATGTAAGACGATTAAGCCAATTCAAATGTGAAGTACTAGCAGATGATATCCGCACCAAGATTATTCAAACCACTTCTCAAAACGGTGGTCATTTATCCTCTAATCTAGGTGTGGTCGAAATAACACTTGCACTTCATCGTATCTTTAACACGCCGACTGATAAGATCGTTTTTGATGTGGGTCACCAAGCATATGCCCATAAGTTAATTACCGGTCGATATGATGTTTTCGATTCTCTCCGCACATTTGGCGGTATATCAGGATTTCCAAGGCAATGCGAAAGTGAATATGATTGCTTTGAAGCAGGGCATGCCTCAACGGCTATTTCTGCTGCCCTTGGGCTCGCGCGTGCAAGAGATGCCAAAGGCGATAAAAATCATGTAATCGCAGTCGTGGGCGATGGTGCATTGACAGGCGGCATGTGCTATGAAGCACTCAATGATTGCGGAAACACCAAAACAAAGCTCATTGTCATCCTCAATGACAATGAAATGTCAATTGCTCAGAATGTTGGTGCACTTAGCAAGCATTTATCTGCACTGCGTTCCAGCGCGAGCTGGGTAAGTACAAAAAACCGCGTGAAATATAGGTTGGTTAAGATACCATTAATTGGTGAAGCGCTCTCGCGCTCCATTCATCGAGTCAAGCAAACCATTAAAAGAGTATTTATCGACGAGGGTTTCTTTACGACTCTCGGCTTTCGTTATATCGGTCCAATTGACGGCAATGATTTAAATGCACTGGAAATCGTATTGGATAGAGTCAAGGATATTGATGAGCCCGTCGTCATTCATTGCTATACAAAGAAGGGCTATGGCTACAATAAAGCAGAATTAAAGCCTGAAGAATTTCATGGAACACCTCCGTTCTTTGTTGATAACGGAAAAGTAAACGCAGGGAAAAGCATCAGCAATGGTGACATCGCTAACCGTAAGCTTATCCAAATGGCAGAGGAGGATGCACGAATTCAGGTCATTACCGCCGCTATGCCGCTTGGCACAGGCACTGATTCATTTCAAGCATTGTTTCCGCAGCGTTTCTTTGATGTTGGCATCGCAGAAGAGCATGCTGTCACAATGTCGGCTGGCATGGCAGCTGGGGGAATGAGGCCTTTTTTCTTTGTCTATTCCACCTTTCTGCAACGCGGCTATGACCAAGTGCTGCATGATGTATGCATTCAAAATCTACCCGTGATCTTCATGATCGATCGAGCTGGTTTATCCAACGAAGATGGGCAATCGCATCAGGGGCTCTACGATTTTGCTTACCTGAGGCATATTCCCAACATGAGTGTTCTCGCGCCTGCAGATGCAAACGAACTGACGCTTATGATCCAAGCTGCCCATAGCCTTGGTTCACCGATCTCAATTCGCTATCCCAAAAATGCCGATACACTTCCGGATGGCTATCAAATTGATTCGTTTGAAATCGGAAAATGGCAGACGCTTCGAAATGGCAGCACTGCCGCGCTTCTTAGCGTTGGTTCAATGACATCGGCTGCGCTACGCGTTGCAGACCAGCTTGAGCGCGAAGGCATTGAGTTGACCGTCATCAATGCATCCTCCATTAAGCCGCTTGATTCCGCTTGTTTAGACCAAGTGTTTGCAAGCCATGTACCAATCTTTACGGTTGAAGAACATATGCTTCTTGGAGGGTTTGGCAGTGCGGTGCTTGAATATGCTGCCAAGTCAAACCTTCAGCCTCAAATCAAACTCATCGCAGTTGATGATCGATATGTGCAGCATGGTGATCATGCTAGTCTCTTGCGCGATGTGCATTTGGATGATGAAAGCATCATATCCACCATTCGCGATACAATTGTACCAAAGGCGGTTTAATCAATGGCAGACAAAATACGAGCAGACTTAGCCCTTGTCAGGCAAGGTCTTGCAGCAAGCAGAGAGCGTGCGCAAGCGATGATAATGGCTGGTCAGGTGTACGTCAAAGAAGTTAAAATCATTAAATCATCTGACAAAGTCGATGAAAGTGAAGAACTGATCGTCAGAGGACATATCCATCCCTTCGTGGGTCGCGGCGCATTAAAACTAGATAAAGCGGTCAAAGCCTTCGGTGCTGATGTTGAAGGTGTGATTGCAATGGACATCGGCGCTGCAACAGGCGGATTCACTGATGTTCTGCTTCAAAATGGCGCAAAGCACGTTTATGCAATCGACGTTGGATATGGTCAACTTGACTGGAAAATCAGAAATGATGAGCGTGTTACCGTACTTGAACGAACAAATGCGCGTTACCTCACCGAAAAGGAAATACCAGAAGTGCCAAGTATCACAGTGATGGATGTTTCGTTTATATCTGTGAAGCTCATCTTGCCGGTTGCAGCTGCGCTTATGCAGAAAAAAGGGATATTCTATATTCTGATCAAGCCGCAATTTGAGGCCGGACGCGAGTTCGTAGGCAA
>LFRM01346515.1_pt1 | contig 17663 bp, 18 predicted proteins | sample 618341 | NCBI WGS metagenome assembly LFRM01 (sample SAMN03654438, study PRJNA283298) | anaerobic digester metagenome | isolation source: pool of bioreactors CSTR01a, CSTR02a, and CSTR03a thermophilic anaerobic... | place: Denmark: Kgs. Lyngby | collected 2014-05-21 | reverse complement strand
ATTGCTTTAGAGCATTACCGACATCCTGTCCGGTAAACTGGTTCTTTAGCTCAAGAGTTGCTAAAGGTATCCCGTTAAGAGATAGAAGCACATCGACTGAATTGGTGTTTTTAGTGCTATAATAGACCTGCCTGTAGACCTTTAAGCTATTCTGATTATATAGCTCCGTAGCTTCAGGATTAAGCGTTGAAGCAGGCTTATAATAAGCCATCTGAAACCGAACACCATTATCCACAAAACCGTTACGAAGAACATCAAGACTTCCACGCAGATCCAGTTCGCGATAAAGCCTTTGTATTATTCTTTCATCAACATTATCACCATGAATAGAAGACACCCTTTCCCATCGTTTTGGTTGTGTCTCCTGAAGGAATTTCAACACCTCATATTTAAACAGTCCAAGCTCATGGCTATAATCCTGAGCATTGCCCTGAGTGTATCCTCCATTTTCTGTCAGCGACTGCACCAATGCAGTTTCAAATGTGTTTTCGGTTGTGATGTTCATAGTTTGTGATTCTTAATCTTCAGTTACCTTTATTTTTCCTGTTACAGCTTCACTTATTAATGCTGTGCGATATTCTGTTAGTAGCTCGATTAGCTCTTCTGTACGTGCTTTTTTGAAGTCTATTTTGGAACATTCTGATTCTATGTGGTGGACTATTGATTGTTGTTCTTGTATTGGAGGAACTGGTAAAGCTGTTTCTTTCAAAGTCCCTCCATAAATTACTTCTATAGTAGTAGCATTACTTTCATACTTAACATTATCAATGAAGAGGGAGCTATTATTTACATAGTTTATAATCCAATCTTGGTTAAGTCTGTTCCTGTCAATTTGTATTCTTATTAGACAAGGGTGCAATATACCCGGTTCAGAATCAGCTGGGAAAACATTACACACCCCAATGGTGCCTCTGGAAGTAAAAAGTATATCGCCTTCCTCAATTAAAAACTCTTTGAGAGTTTGAAATTTTACTTCATTAATTTTATCATCACCCACAATAAAATCGTTGTCTAATATATTTCTTTGAGTATAAACCTTAAACTCTCCAGAAGAATCCAAATCAGAGTTTTTAAGTTGACTTCCAAATGGTCCTGTCTTTAAAGCACCCTTTTTCTTTTTAAGTAAATGTTTTATTTTCTTCACCTCCCAATGCTCCGGAATCTCACCCAACCACTCAATACCCGAATCTTTCATTGGGGCATTTGGATCGAGACCTTTTGTAACAGCTTGATTAATGATAGCAGTTTTTTCTTCTTCATAAAGTTCTAATAAACGTTTTTTGTCTGCTATTATATCATCTATTTCAGAGGTTTTACGGTCGAGGAAGTTGGCGATGGAGGTTTGTTCTGATTTTGGTGGAATAACTACTTTTGCATTCTTAAAGTCTTCTCTACCGAGTATTTGACGTGTTGTTCCTTTAGAGTTTTTTGAAAAATAATTTAGTACAGGATAATTATTACATAAATATTTTTTAAACAGTAAGTTGACTTCTTTATTAAACTGAAACCTAAGGACATGATAACTAAAAGCAGTGTTATCTAAATCATCAACAACTACCGCAGAAAGACCAATATCTTCTTTTGTTTCTGAACTTGGGGTGAAAATAAGATCACCTTTTTTTACAGAGTGTTGATTTATTTTAGATTGTGGCGACGTTACTTCCATATAATCCTTCTCTGTATTCAAAATCTTTTCTTTGTTTCCATATACATCTGTATAGTTTATTATTTTTACAGTTGGTTCATCTTCCACTATCTTTTTATCAATCCCACTTGACGTAAATCCTCCAATAACGCCAAGCCTGCATTCCTCCCAATGCTCGGGAAGCTTTTAAACAGTTATTTCTGTATTTTTTCTCTATTTTCAAATAATTCATAAATACCTGTTTAACAGCATATATAATAAATTATTAACTCTTTCCTATTTCTTCTATTTGTATATTTTTGCTACTTTTGTTTGTTATTTGTTTGTTATGATTGTTTGTTATATATCGAATACAATCTAAAAATATACTGATATGAAATTCTACTATTCCAATAACGGTATAACCGTTAAACTTGTTCGAGATATAAGGAATAAAAATCCCGAAAATGAATGCCCACTACGGTGGCGTGTAACATATAAAAGAGATAGCGACTACTACTCTACAGGAAAAGTATTAGATCGTGAGGACTGGGAATTATTTGAAGCTTCAGAGGAAGCTGATTTTAATTTTAAGACTAAAGCGGCACATCTAAGAGAGCATAAAGACGACATACAAAAATATTTTGATGATATTCTTAAACCCGCAGTTAAAGAGACTGCAGACAATTTCTCTTTTGCAGCACTCGATCACAAATTAGGCAAGTCGGATATCTTAACCGTAAATGATGCGTTTACGGCCAAAATAAACACTTTAAACAACACCTTCAAGGTCGGGAATGCAACAATATACAGAACCACATTAAACGCTCTTATACGTTTTCAGTATTACAGAAAAATCAAAAGTAAAATAGCCAAACAACTATTTATTGAAGAATGTGTAAGTAAAAAGCATAAGACAAAAGGTAAGGATGTTTTAAACGTCATCGCTGATATTAAATTTGACGATATCACGGTGAAATTTTTATCTGACTGCGAAGACTTTTGGAGTGCGACCGGTATAGAATACGCTACTATCGGGATTTATATGAGAACACTTAGGGCAATAATAAACAATGGAGAAGACCCTTATTTAAGCGGAACTCGCTATCCATTTGGAGAGGGCAAGAATAAATATTCTATTCCGGAAGGTGGGAGAAAATCTATCGCTTTAGACATTGAGGACATTTGGAAAATAGAGGATTTTGAGACTGACAATCAAGGATTGATGGTTGCAAGGGATATTTTCATATTCATGTTCTATTGTAACGGACTAAATTTCGGTGATCTATGCAGGTTGCAATACAAAGACATCGACGGAGCATCCCAAGAGATTGTATTTCATCGTAAGAAAACCAGAGATACAAAAAAGAAAAAAAATCCAGAGCCTATTTGCGCTCCGCTACTACCTCCAATGGTAGAAATAATTAACCGACACGGCAATAAAGAACAGAATGGATATATCTTTCCATTTCTTAACGGCATCGAACGAGTAGATCAAAACGAAAGAAAGATAAAAGACGCTATTCAACTGGCATTAAACCCAATAAATAATTCATTAAAAGTAATAGCAGCACAATTAGGGATAGACCGGAATTTATCGACCGCCTATACCCGTAACAGCTACGTAACTCATCTTACAAGCGAAATGTATATTAGTGAGATTTTCGTTAAACAAATGGTTGGCCATAGTACTGGAAAGAATGTAACCGCCGGCTATAATAATCCATCCCCCAAAAAAAGGAGAGAGGTGAATTCTAAACTATTAAACCCAAACAAAAAATATAATACGATAAGTCTATTGTCTGTAACCGGATGATCGTTTCCCGAAATATGACAGACTGTGTCTGTTAATTTCAAAGATAAGGAAACCAATTCCTGTATAACACCGAACTGGTTGTAAAATGTGATATTTTAGGCACCTTCGCTAAATGAAAACATTATCCCAACTATTTGTTTAATGAAAATATGGTATGAGCGCGTTAGAATTTAGAAAGTGTAATTACATTTATTTTTAAGTCATTAATCGTCTAAAGTCCAATTAACTTTAGACTTATCCTTTTATAAAGATTATTATTAGGAATATATGTCGATATTCTTTGTCCATCAATAATAGCTCTATTATAACCGGCATACATATCATACCAGCCATAACCAAACCCGAGGGATAGCCTTAATCCATTATTATCTCTATTTAAATATTGAACTAAGCCCATTTCTAAAAATGTACCGGGTGAAAATCCAGTAAATTGGTATTTACCTACATTCTCGGATAGTATATCATTGTTCATCCGTTTCTCTAATGATATATACTCATATGGAATTGGTTCGAATGAAACCGACCAATTCGTGTAAACACCTGTAGATTGGAAAAGTGGTCGTGAATAAAAAGTAGAAAAAAACAGATTGAAACGTTTAATATTATCTTCATCAAAATAATAGCTGCTATTTCTTGAACTATCCGACCATCCAGCAATATCCAATGGAACGGAAAGGAACATAGTTCCAGCAGAAATTCCAAAATACTGATTGAATTGAAGGCTATAAGTCAACGAAAAATGATATGCTATGTTACTGGAATTAAAGTAAAAACCGCCATCCATACCTAAAGTTTTTTGGATTTGCGCATTCAAATAAACTGAATTAAGAAAAAACATAACCAAAACCAAAGTACAAAATATTATACGTTTCATGCCGATATTTGTATCATTATTTGTTCTTCTATTTTTGCAGAAAGAAACAATTAGTAAAATAATAGTCCCTCATACTAATTATAATTGTGAAAACATTAATTTATTAGCTAAGAGACTATTTAGTATTTTGTTTGCTATAGTTAAATTTTAATTGCTTCTTCCGTAGGGCAATACATAGGCAAATTTGAGATCGAAAGCCGGATAGAATAAACCATACGGTTCATCGAGGTTGTAGCCGTATCCTGCTCCTAACGAATAACTGAAAATCCAATGTCTTCCAATATTTCGCTGTCCTCCCCAATTCAGATTTGTTAGCAATGTATTGGTCAAATAATGTATCTCATCAGTTAATGGTTTTGATACATATTTCACTTTTAAACCGATAAAGTTTCCCGAATTGAATAATTTCGGTTCACTTTTATGGTTATAAATAAACTTGCCATTTACTCCTAAATGTACGCTCGGATTCAATAATGTCCAATGCCAATCCATCCTGAACGTAAGGGCTTCACCTTCACCGAAATCATAACTTGGCCCAAGACCAATGCTCGGTTCAATGGTTATTTTTTTCGCTATGGGTAACTCAACCGCCAGATCAAGTCCATTTATTCCCAATCCTATTCTGGATACTGTTTGCAACTCTTGTGAATACAAAGTGTTTGTAATAAAAAGGGAGCAAAATAAAAAGTATCTAAAAAGTAGTTTCTTCGTTTCCATTTATATATTCGTATTATTTTGATTATTTTACTTTTAATCCGGCGCAAGCAAATAAACACTCACGCCGGATATAAAATTTAAATATAATATTTTACTATGATTCTATTACTTGTCTTTTGTCTTTTTAAGAATCATACCTTTTACTTCACCGCCGGAATCAGTTGTTGTATATGCGTAAACAAATGCAGATTCCACATTAGGAGCTTTATTCTTGACATTTTTTGCTAAAGTTTTAAGGGCACTTCCAACCAGTCCTAAATTTGAATTGTATTCAACTTCAAATACAACACCACTATCAAAAACTTTCACTTGGCTTGGCCCGGGTTTCCAAATTTTATCGGAACCAATAAAAACATGCATCTGCTTTTTCTTCAAATCTATAATATGTATTGAAATACCCGGAATCGGTACTTTTTGAAAAGGATTTGTATTCCATATACTCTTGTTAATCGCCGCTTCTCTTTGCTCAAGAGCTTGAGTAAGATAGGGGTCTCCTAATTTTTTCAGATAATCTAATCCTGCTTTTGTCATTAAGTCTATACCTGCATTTGCAATATCAAGTGAATTAACTTCAATCTCTTTTCCTAAAATAATAGGTATGGTAATAATATTACCATCCGAGACTTTCTTGTCAAATTTATACAATGTAGAGACTTTAGCTAAATTTCCCATGAATTTGCCGTAGGTCATTCTCTTAGTCTGATCATGTAAATCAGGCATGTCAGGTATATCTAACTTATCATATACAAAATGAATATGTTCCCATCCCATAACTGTTCCAGGCCCCCAACTTGCTTCTTTAGTCCAGTTATGAAGCAACGATCGTCTTCTTATTACAGCCGCTTTTAATCCTGTTTCACTATAGACCAAATAATTATAACTATATAAAGAAGCACTCAATCTTCTTTTATGTTGAATATCTATTTTGTGAGCACTGTTATTTCCGAATAAACCTGCAAGTCCTTTCCCAACCAAAGTATACGGTTCTGTTGACATAACAGGAAAATTCTTTATATCTACAGGATCTCTTTGTAGATTATATGCGGTTGCACGTGTAGAGATAGATGAAATATCCTCTTCATCTCCATCCGGTTCTTCATAAAAATCTTCTTCTGACAAATCTTTGAAAGTATCAAAAAGAAATATTTCATTGAATTTTTTTAAATCGGTAGAAACTTGCTCAAAAACTGAAAAATCAGAAAGCGTGTCAACAACTGTTTGATTTGACATATGGGTAAATAGTGTACCCTGTCTTGTAATCATATATAAGGTATCATCTACGATAATTTGTCCTTTTTCATTCAATAATTTTCTGAAATTTTCATTTGGAACGAGTACCTCGGAAATATCAGAGTCAAATGCTGAAACAGAAGATGCCGATCGAGTATAACCTGTATTGTTTATCGCATTTTTTAATTCTTCCTTACTACTAAAAGCATTGATCTCAGAAACAGATTCTGTCTGTTTAACCAAAATTTCATTCTCAAAATTATCTTCACTTTTATTGCATGAAGACAAAAACTGAAAAACAACAAAACATGCTACAAGCATGAATACATTAAACTTTTTCATTTTGTAAAATTGTGTTATGTCCCTACGCATTCACGACGAAATTAATAATTGCTTTTATTGCTTGTCTTATTTCAGCCACAAGCTTGCTGCCATTGAGAAGAGGATAGAGTATTTATCCAATATTGTCATTTAGAGTTTACAAAGAAACTTTAGTTAAAGTCTCAACTCTACCTTATCAATTAATTTCAAATTCCCCCCACATAGTGCCGTGATCATTGTTGAATGTAAGAACAAAACTCCTGCGGGTAATTCTGAAAGAGAAATTGGCTTGGAATCAAATATATTCTAAAAGTAATATTTGACCCCAAACTTACTAGCAGGGACAATATAGCTGTCAAATAAAAGTACTTAATCAATTTCATTTCCATAAAATTTTTAAAAGGCAGCATGCTGAAATGATAGTGCTACTATTTCAATAGACATTTGTCTTAAAAAAGAATATCGACGTTTAATCCTACGGAGGAATTGTCTTGCAACCGGCTATATTCTCATGGATGCTCCAGGTATCTATTTGTTAACCGCTGATAATGATAAGAAACAGCTAACAATATACGAGCTTCTCCCGCAAGTGGATAAGAGAATCCCATGTCCTACCCGGCCTTTGACGTAAGGAGCGATCTTACCACGTGAGGAGAACGTATATTTCACATTCATATGGCTCATGCTCATCCATGCGATACAATCGCAGGAGACTAAAAAATAACACCTACATTAAATCCAATGGAAGATATGTTTTTCCTTACAGAGTTCGACATATATTTATATGTTACAGGCTGAAAAAGATAAAACACGGATACAGTTAATGCCTCTCCAAAATGATTTGAATGTTTTAAAATGCCTAAATTGATAGTAGAGTTAATCCCCCCCTTTATATCAAACGGTATAGTAACATAATCGTTTTCAATTTCATCTACATAAGAAAGTTTTTTCTTATGGGAAAAGAATGCATAGCCAATGTCAACCTTAATGAAGGGGTTTACCCGATGATTTGACGAAATACTATATTTTCCATGTAGATAAGGCTTCCACGCATTATGCCAGCCTGTTTGAAAATAATGATTATCTATTAATTCATTTTTTAAATCCGTTCTATTATTATAGTCTACAAATCCAATTCCTACTCCTAATGTGAAATTTTCTGTTAATTTATATCCTGGAGAAAACTGGAAGTTATAACTAAAAACGTCATTTATCCCCTTTGCGGAACCTGCTTCAAAAAAAAATTCCATCTTTTCTAAGTTCTGGCCGTTCATGTATGTGCATGCGAAAACAAATAACACAAATAATGATGTCCTTAAAATCGAAAACATAATCCTTTTTTTTATATTTATAATAAAATAATGGTTACTGCTACAGGTATTAACCACAGGCCCCAATTAACCAAAAAACTTGCAAGGTCTTCCCCAAAACCCGTACCGTTATCTAGTGACATTAAATGATTTATATCTACAGTATAAATTCCTGTAAAAGAGTATTTAGGATAATCTTCTCCGCATGCGAATTCCAATTTAATTTTATCAACTTCTGATGGCTTTATAGTTTGATAATACCTGGATGCAGAAACATAATATTTATGGGGGGAATATTCAAGTTCTTTTAGACCTTGACTTGTTATGGGGGTTCGAACGCCATTTGTTGAATACCAATAACCCCTTGATGTCATTTTCCCATTATACCAATGAACAGCCCCTTTCTTCCTAAAACATAAATCAACTCTTCCTAGTTTAACTTTAGACCCGTCTTTTGAATTTTTATCACTAACCTCAATTCCTCTCAAAGTAATCCAAGCTTTTCTTTTTTTATTCATATTTTCTTTATCCAAGGTAAGATACTTTATATCTGTAAATGCGCGAGTATTGGGATTTTCCTCTACATCAACATTTACATTTTCGGGCATACCTAATCCTAATTCTTGAATTTTTTCATAAGAAAAAACATCACGCATATCTATCTCTTTTCCAGCTATTATAACTTTACCTTGCTGATTTAATAGCTTTGCAATAGCCTCGTCACTTACTGGCAGGAACGCTGCATAATCTTCTTCGTATTCAGGATAATACAGATTGGGGAATTTCACCTTAAATTCTTCATATCCTCCCTCACGTTGGTAATAATCGTCTGCTTCAGTCATAGCCTGATCAAATTCTCTAAATAAAGAAATAAATTCTTCCCCGGAAGCAGAACGGGTAAAAGAGGCAGTTCCAACTTCATTATTTCTCACTTTTTCGACAGCTTCTAAAAATGCTGCTTCATTATCAAACATAAGAATTCCATCCGATTGCCTAAAAACTGTATTAGTTTCATCGGTGATCGCTACTTGTTGTTCATCCAACTCATTATTACAAGAGGATAGTAGCATGCATGTTAATGCCAGCAATGTAAAAAGAATTGTTCTCATAATTGTAATTTTTTTGTCCCCATACCGTACATATTGTATTCAAGTACTCAGGGTATGAATAAATATTTGTCAATGAACTATCTTAACAACCTTCTTTCCATATTGCGCACTATAAAAATCTGTTGATTAATTCATTTTTTTGCTTTACTGATGCAAAATTATACCCTTGTTTTTCCATTTACTATACACAAAAGTGTGTTTTTGGCATACACTATCGAAATACACACTTTTGTGTGTTTTTTCCTTTGGGCAAAAAACATTTGGTTTTACGGAATATTTTTCAATTCTGATCCAAAAAAGCCGTCGTAATGACACTTGGTTGTTCCTTACAATTGTATTTCAAGCAACTACACTGGCTTGATTGATACCGTAGAAAGATTGGTTCTCACGAAAAAAACCGACAAGGTCATCATATGTGGAATAAACGGGGATCGTTTCCGAACCGAGGTATTCGATCCCATTGCCAAGGCTATGCACCCGAATACCCATTAGTTTCATTGTTCGCAGCAGTTTGCTATCACATTCTGCAAACACAATCCCTTTCTTTCTGTTGCAAATCGGGTACATGGCATAGAGCAACAGCGATTTGAACAGTAACAATCCATGACGGCCGATATCGGTATTGACTGCCAATCGTCCTATATGCCAAATTGCAGAACAACTATCATCGGGTGAAATATCGTTTAGGCATTGAATGCCGAATAAAGACTGTATGGGCAGTGTTTCTCTCCCATCCCACAGCATCAGGCGGATGGCTCCTATAATGTTATTCTCACTATTTTTTGCTACAAATATCCGTGAATGGTTAAAATAACGCACTTCTTCCCGATATACTGCTTCGACTTCTGCATCGAAATGAATATTGGGCCGGCTATTGGAATGATGCTTGTAGTTTTCCCGCACCACAAATCCGGCAAGTTCATGCAAACTATCCTCCGACAATTGCCAGATGGTATATTTGTCGTAAAATGTAATGAATTTATCCATTATTTAGATTTATTTTTTTATATTTACGGACACAAAAGTACAGTTGTCGGGGCAAAAGGGAATGACACAAAAGTGTGTTTCTTAAGTTCCGGATGTAAGATCCGTCTGTTTTTATTAAAAGGAGTGTTGTATGGCTAAAAAAGAGGATTTTTTCATTCAGGAGAATGAAATTCTTTTTGTCCCTGATGAGGACTATGCACCCATGGAAAGGTATATTCAGTTTTTGGATGCGTTCTCACGAACTACTTATGTAAGTATTTACGTCATTGACTATTTCAGGAAAAACTTCCTGTATGTGTCTGAAAACCCTTTATTCCTTTGTGGTATGCCTGCCGGAAAGGTCAGGGATATGGGATACGATTTTTATCTTGAACGTGTGACGGATGCAGACCTGCCACTTCTACTGGAAATCAACCGGGCAGGTTTTTTGTTCTCGGAGTCTGTTCCGCCTGTGAACCGGCTGGAATATACGCTTGGTTACGATTTCCATATGAAACAACCGTCAGGCAAGGCTATGCTTGTCCACCATGAAATCACACCGCTACATTTGACAAGGGACGGCAGGATATGGTTGGCGTTATGCTCGGTATCCCTCTCCTCACAGACGAAAGCCGGTAATATCGAGATTTCCCGTCAGGGTTGTAATTCGCGCTGGAGGTATCATCCGGAAAATAAAAAATGGGTCAAATATGCGGGTGTAGAACTGAAGGATTATGAAAAAGAGGTGCTCCGGTTATCCGCACAAGGCTGCACGATGAACGAAATTTCTGAACAGATCCATAAGTCGGTCGATACCATCAAGGGGTATAAACGGTTACTGTTTGAGAAATTAAACGTGGGTAACATAACCGAAGCCCTTGGTTTTGCCATTCACCACAGGCTGATATAGTATAATTCAAAGTGGAGCTCGAAGCTTTACAATACCTTTACTTGTCTCCCCTGTTTAATTCCTGTCATCTATAATGGATGACAGATAAAATTTTGGATAGCGTTTTGTCTTTTGCCCCGTGGCAATGCAAAACAACAGGTTGGTGCACAATCCGGCGGCTATCCACGAAGCGATAGGAAGTTGCGGTGGCGGAAGTATACTTTTTTCATTTTTGTATTGGGTGATGATTTTTTCAATCCACGGCTTGGGTTGTACCCAGAGTTTAAAGTAATTCACAATGCGCTCTATAAGCTGTACTTCAAAGTTCTCCCATTTATCGGTAAAGTCTTTCAGTTGCGGGCCTGTAGGCTCCACCACAAATGCCAATCCGCCCCAACCGAGATTATAGGGGTGTATGACCGGGACATTATACTTCTGGCACCATTCATCAAAAACAAACGGGATATCCGACTGGAAATCCAATGCGTTTATGGCAACATCTTGTTCTTTAACCAGTTCTTCCACATTGCCGGCATCGATGAATGTATTTATTGCCGTAATGTCAGCATTTGGATTGATACTCAATAAATGCTCTTTCAAAGCTTCGGCTTTGGGTTTACCTATATCCTGCATCCGGTAATTCTGGCGGTTGAGGTTTGATTCTTCCACCACGTCGCCATCCACGATGGTAATGGTTTCAAATCCGAACCGCAATGCGCACTCGGCTATAATACTGCCGATACCTGCACCACCCAGCAGGATGCGGAAATGCTTGAGGAGTTGCTGTTCTTCCGGGCGGACATAAATTCGGTTCCTACTGTATCTTTCTTCCATATTGTCTTATTTTTGCAACAAAGGTCGTGAAGAAAAATAGTGTACACAACACACAAAAGTGTGTTTTTTGATCGCTGTGAAATTTATTTTTTGTGTTTGAAATTTTCCACATCCTGTCTCAACTGCTCTGCTTCCAGTTCTTTCAGCCTTGCCCTTTCCAACCTTCTGGTTTTTTCGATAACTGCTTTTTCGTGCTGTTTCACCAGTTTACGGATCATTCTCACGCTATCCCTCCGGTTCTCGAAAATACTGTCGAGATCGTTTACACCTGCAGGGGTGATTTCTCCCTGCATCTGGACGTAACGGTACTTTAAATCGTTGTCCTTGCAGGTAGTGATTTCTTTCTGCTGGTAGAATACGATGAAAAATAAAATTAGGCACATGATACATAACCCGATCATCCCGTAAAATACCTTACTGGAAGCGATACTGAAAATATGGTGGTATTCAGTCCTAACCGGTTTGCGGATTTCTCTGATGGCTTCATCCAGTTTACCGGATAACTCGTCGATGGCCGACAAGCCGAGTATTTCGGGTTGGGTGGGAGCGCTATTACTGTTCCCTGCCTTTACAATCTCCCTGATTTCCTCGAAAAGCGTGTATATCTCGTTTACGTCTTTATTCTTCATTTCTTTAATGTGTTATTGTGTTATTACCTTGATATTTTATTGCACCCTTGCATTTATGCATTGAAGTACTATTTAATGAGATCATGATGCCATGACTTATTGAGATATTGACTGCATTATGTAGACTACATCTGCCGGCCGTACCTGCGTTTCTTCTTTTTTTTCGGTTGCTGGTACAGGTATGCCTGATCGTCATCATGCCCGCTTGCAGGCCGGATGTCGAACAGTCCTCCCAATCCCGATACTATGGATTCTGTACTGTTGTGTACCGTTGCCGATATCGATTGTGCCTGATCCTGCCGCATGGACTGTCGGACGTTCTGTTTTAATTGGTAGTCGATTTTCGAGTAACTGAACATCCTGTCCACTTTCGAGCCGTTGAACGTGTACCCTCCCTTTCTGAATTTTACTCCCTCCACGGTGGTGGTATTGCCTTTGGTCTTGAATTCCGTCCTGATTCCTGATCTTTCAAGTTCTCTTATCAATTGTTTCCAGTCCCTGCACCTCGGGACGGAAGTTTTAAGGGCTTCGTATATCTCGTATCTGGTCTTGTCCGGCTCACGCAGGCGGTGTTGCTTCACATTCTCCTTGCCCGTGGAATAGTATAATCCGTACTTGTGCGTCAATTCCTTGCAGATCTTCTCGCTCCGGTAACGGTCGTTACTGTCGGATATGGTCTTGCCGTTATTGTCAACCCGATTAAAGACAAGATGGATGTGCGGGTGTTCCTTGTCGAAATGCCTGGCAATGATGTATTGTGTACCGGTGATCCCCATCCGCTGCATGTAATCATGGGCGATTCTTACCATCACCTTGTCGGATAGCTTTTCCTTGTCCTGTGCCGAAAAATCGAGCGAGACATGCCCGACCGGTTTCGATACCCTGCCGTTCATCCCTGCCTGCGTTACAAAGCCGTCGATGACGGTATTCAGGTTTTTCAGCCGTAAGCCGTCCGAATTGAGTATCCGTGTCTCTTTCTTTTCATCGATGACGTATTTTATTACGCCCTTGAATGAACTTCCCTTTGTGATCTTAGCCATCATTGCGTAAAGTTTCTATCAGGTCATCGATCTTGACTGCCAGACGGAGATATTCCCCCCTTGCATTGGCGTACCCCTCGGCATTCGCTCTCCTTGCGATCTGGTTCAGGTTGTTCCCCATCCCCGACAGCTTGCGGATATGGCCGTTCAGTTCGGGGGTTATCCGTGGACGGATCATGCTCCCAGATATGGACTGCCGGATAAATTCACTCCTGCTGATCCCTGCACTGTTTGCCTTTGTCCTTAGCGAGATATACTCCCTCGTGTCGAGTTTCACGCTGACGGTGTACTTGCGTTTTTCTCCCAGTTTCTTGGCGGGTCTTCCTCCCTTTTTTATCGTGTTCATACTTTAGTTCTCAATGTCATTTTTCATTATGATTTCATTCCAGACCGGCGGGATTTCTTCTCCCTATTCGGGGAGCAAGCGGGTTTTGGTACTACCAAAACATAAACTTGCTACTCCCAAAAACATAAGGTATCCCATTTTTTGCTGCATTAAATCCTTAATCCCCTTTTTGGTTTTTGGACTGGCTTCTTAGGAGATCGGCTGTGTTTCAAATGTGCCCTTGCGCACAGGTATTCGTTCAAGTCCTTGTACTCCGAATAGTGGTGCGAGGAATTCCGTACACGGCAGCCCAGATCCTTTTCCATTTTTCTGAAAACTGTCATCCCTGCCTTGTCGTTGTCGAGGAAGGGATGTACCTGTTCATAGTCTACCAATAGAGGTATGGCTTTCTGCAGGTTTGCCGTCGAGTTGAGAATGATATGGTCGTGCCGGTTGGAATTTGGATATTCCGGATTGAGTTGTTTGTGTATGGTAAGCAGAGAGAGATAGTCCATAAACCCCTCGAAAACGAGACAGCTTTCCTTTCCGTCCTCCTGCCGGATATGGGTGATATCCTTGGGGGCGATGCATCCCTTGAATGAGGAATTGCGCAGTTCATAGCCTCCGGCATTGTTCGCAAAGCCGATGGCATAGTAGGTGTTTTCCCCCACGCTGTAGTGTATCTCCCTGCAATGTTCCCGTGCGATGTCCGCATTGATCTTCCGGATTTTCAGGTATTCCAGCAGTCGGGGATGTTCCAGCGGTTTATCTTCGATCAGGGTGATACCGCTGTTCTTTCCGCTGTTCCGGTGAAAGGAAAAGGATCGTTGCTCCTCCATGGGTATGAGCGGCTGTTCCCTCAGATGTTCGATGGCGTCATTGAAAGTGCATCCCTCCAGTTTCATCACCAGGTCGATGATGCTTCCTCCCTCGTCGCTTCCGAAGTCGTACCACAGATTTTTGGAATAATCGATTTTGAGGCTTGGCGTGCTGTCATCCCTGAACGGGCTCCTGTACATCCCGTAGCCGGAATATTCCCTTGCAGGGTAAAATCCCCGACTTTTCAGGTAATCCCTTATCTGTATGTTTTTTATATTGTCTCTATTCATTTTTCTGTTGTTTTGTTGCGGTTTATCCAATACTTGCTGTATTACAATACATTACACTGACAACACTTCCACAACAAGTATTATTTCCGTTGCCGCCCGTTCCCGACAATCCCGGTTTTGTTGTACGGTTGTTGTGCTTTTGTTGTTATTTTTCTTTCATTGATTATTAACCAATTAACGATGAAAGAAAAACATCACAACAGGATTTTATCGATCACCTCTTTCCCTACCTCCAGATACCGTCCTTTCCTGTCCAGTGGACTTATCTCCCCGTTAGGGCCTATACTGTAAAATGTATAATCGCTGTTGTGATCCGAACGGAGCTTCCAGTTATCCTTTAGAATGTTCCGGATTTGAGGAAGGTTTGCTTTCAATCCTGCATTCCGTACCACGTCAAGTAAATCTTTCGGGCAGCAATGGATTCCGGTCAGGTTGAGCCGTTCCATGACCTCGGCACAATAGGAAGCCATTTCAATCTCGACCTTGCTCGAATTGTATTTCTTTATCTTGTTCAGCGCAGGGGTTTCAAGCAGCGAGGGTTTGAACCACATGCGGGATTCGTTTTGCGTGGATAGCTTCCGGTTCTTCAGAAAATGCAGGAAAAAGGGTATTTCCTTTGTCATCAATTCCTTTAGGGAAGTTATATCCTTTTCGACCGGTTTGATTTTACGAACCCAGAAACGGATTTCTTCCCTCGGGATGATAATCGGGTTCTTTTCATTATTGGAACAGAGTACGAACTTGGCAAAGAACTCGATCTCACGACGGTCTTTCCCCTTGGCTTCAATCTTGTAGTCTCCGGCTGTTGACAGGTTCTTGATCTTCTCGGTATCCTCCATCCTGTTCAACAGCAACTCATCGACCAGGATCAACAGCCGGTTTGCCCAGTCGGCATTGAACTGGCTTTTAAAATCCTCGTTCGTGTTGAATGTGGCATTCTTCCCGAATAATGCTTTCAGGAATTTCAGGAACGTTGTCTTGCCCGTTTCTCTTTCATTGGATACAAGCAGGAGAATGGGCAGCATTTGTGTCGGACGGACATACAGTAGTTGGATATAATCCAGTCCCAGCTCTATCTGTTCCTCGAAAATATGTTCCAGAAATAGCCGGATATAAGGAAAATCACCCTCGCAGGGTGCATGGCCAACAGGTTCGTACTGGTTGAGGAAAGTTCCATAGGCCTGCTGATAGTCTATATGGCTGGGTATGATACAAAATCCGTCGTATTTCCCGATTTCGGGGAGACTGTTTTTCCCGTAATCCTGCCGTAACGCTTCATAGCTCCAGACAATCTTTTCCTCGATAAAATCACCACTGATCAGTGGTCGCCTGACATTCTTGTACAGGGTTGTCCCGACACGGAAATATTCTCTTTTATCTTCCATGGCTTCATTTCATTTTCCTGCGTGCGCTACGGGCAACGGTTCGGGTGATTTCACTATAGTCATGACGGTTTCGTGTCTGGCTTGCAGCCCATTTCAGTACCTCTTTCCGTGAAAAGACAAGTTTGCCATTATAAATCCGGTGCGGGATATCTCCTGCGGAAGTGAGCTTGTACATCTTTCCTCTGGATGTGGGATAACCGTTTTCTTTCAGGAAGGCAAGTATCTCCACAAGGTTGGCTGCATCCGTATCGTTCTTTTGCTCTGCCGGTGCCGGTAGCAACCCGTGTACCGCCTCCTTTACCAGCGCTTTCAATTCGTCGGGTGTTGTGATAATAATTTTCTCCATTACGTTTTCTTTTAAATTATAAATAGAAATCCATCGCACAAAGTAAAGTCGTATATTACTGAAAATCAAATCACAAAATCGGTTTACAAATGTCTTTATTCGAAGTAACTCGATGCCATTCATAGACAAATGTAAAGTAATAATAAGGATTAAACTTTACCTTTTAACAACTATATAAGTCAATCCGGAGACAGTCGAAGCCACTCGATGCCAAACGTAAAGTGGTAATTATTTTCGGTTAAATAAATATAAATAGAAAGGGGGAGTATCTGGAAATGAGAGGTGGCAACAGTTATAAGATACTGTATAACTATAATTTATCTACCAACTTTTTCAATCCCTGCAATATGGATCGGGTAGTAAAGATATGCGGATAATACTGAATGCTGCTGAACTTGTCACTTGCAGTTTCAGGGATTTCTGCCTTGATAATCTCCGCATCGATCCACTTATCAACGGTCGGACGGGAAATGCATAATATATCGCTCATTTCACGCTTGCTCAACTCGACCGGTTCGGTGATACCGTTTCGGGAAATATATCGTTCAAGTGATACAAGGGCTCTTTTAAGGTTTTCAGGCTGTGCGGTATATGACTGCTTACGTTGCTTCAGGGTTATAACTGCGTTTTCAATATCAAGACCATCAAGTTCAGGGTTGGATTTAAGTTCCAGCCTTACATCTTCAAATCCTCTCAGATCGGAAAGGGGAAAGGTATATTTGCGGGGACGTGCCATAATCCATGATTTTGAATAGCAAACATACTATTTATTATTCGATTTCAGTAGATAACGTTGTTTTTCTTTTCATTGTTTTTCTGGGCGCATGTTTGTTATTTGTTTGTTATAAGAAAAAAGCACCTACCGGAATAAACCGATAAGTGCTTGATGATGAACGAGCGGCAAACGAGACTCGAACTCGCGACCCTCAGCTTGGGAAGCTAATGCTCTACCGACTGAGCTATTGCCGCAACTATGATTTGAAGTCTGCAAATGTAGCAGTTTTTTTCTTTGGTTTAAGCTAATTTAAAGTAAAATAATTAACTTTTTGAACTAATATTTTCGGGATGTAGCACAGTTGGTAGCGCGCCACGTTCGGGACGTGGAGGTCGGGTGTTCGAGTCACCTCATCCCGACATAA
>LFRM01188211.1_pt1 | contig 17666 bp, 13 predicted proteins | sample 618341 | NCBI WGS metagenome assembly LFRM01 (sample SAMN03654438, study PRJNA283298) | anaerobic digester metagenome | isolation source: pool of bioreactors CSTR01a, CSTR02a, and CSTR03a thermophilic anaerobic... | place: Denmark: Kgs. Lyngby | collected 2014-05-21 | reverse complement strand
CGGCATTGAGATGATTCCCTGCATGCAGACACTCGCCCACCTACCCGACGTACTCAAATGGGCGGTCTACGCGGATATCAAAGAAGATGACACAACCTTGCTCGTGGGCAGCGAGCGGACGTATGAGTTTATCGAGCGCATGATCAAAGCCGCCGCGGCTCCTTTCCGCACCAAGCGCATCCATATCGGCATGGATGAAGCCTGGAACCTCGGGATGGGAGCCTATTTCCGTCGCCACGGATTGCGCAACAAGTTTGACATCATGACCGAACATCTGGCCCGGGTGCTGGAGATAGTGAAAAGACTGGGCCTGCAACCCATGATGTGGGGCGACATGTTCTTCCGCGCCGCGTCCAAGTCAGGCGCCTACTACGATTTGGACGTTGAGTTTACCCCTGAAATGCTGGCCGCGGTACCCAAGGATGTCCAACTCGTCTATTGGGATTACTACCATCACGACGAGGAGTTCTATCGGGAGTTCATCCGCCGCCATCGCCAATTCGGTTCCGAGCCGATCTTCGCCGGCGGTATATGGGGTTGGATCAGCTTCACCGTCAACTGGAGCAAGACCTTCATCACTACCAACGCCGCTCTCAAGGCCTGCAAAGACGAAGGGATCAAAGAGGTCCTCGCTACGGTCTGGGGAGACAACGGCACTGAGTGCAATATATACACCACTTTGTTGGGTCTCCAGCTTTTTGCCGAACACGGCTACGCCCGTGAACTGGACATGGAGCGCCTCAAGCAGCGCTTTGAATTCTGCACGGGCGCCAGTTATGACGACTTCATCAATCTGAAGTATCTCGATGAAATACCGGGTACCGAGCCTGACAATCTCAACACGGCCAATCCCAGCAAGTATCTTATGTGGCAAGACATCCTCGCCGGTCTTTTTGACAAAAACATCGAAGGTTACCCGATTGCCGCTCATTACGCCCAACTGGCCCAGAAACTGGATCCGGCCAAAGACCGCAACGGCGCCTACAACCCCTTGTTTGCATATCTCCATCATGTGGCGGATGTGTTGGCCTTGAAGTCTGAGATGGGGCTGAATGTCACGGCGGCCTATCGCGCCGGTGACAGAAAACGTCTTCGCCAGCTGATCGACACAGATCTTCCCACGCTGGCCGAAAAAGTGCGGACTCTGCATGAGATCCACAGGGAGCTGTGGCTGGACACCTATCAGTCCTTCGGCTGGGAGATCATGGATATGCGCTATGGATCTCTCTCGGCGCGTATTAAAAGCGCTATCGATCAGATCGAGCGCTATTTGGACGGACGTCTGCCACGGATAGACGAACTGGAGGCCGAGCGGCTCTACTACGACGGCAGGCCCGGAATCGTGCGCTACACGAACTTCTATCATCGCATAGTGTCGGCCAGTCCGATCGCCGCTCGCGGCTGAGGAGGGTGTACAGTGAAGGATTCAGGTTCAAAGGCCCGTCTTATGGAATTCATGACTGTCAAAGACGTTGAAGAAGGCTTGCGCGAGACACAGACCGTCATCCTACCGGTCGGCTGTGTGGAGCAACACGGATGGCATCTGCCCCTCAGTACGGACATTCACAACGCCTATGAGATTGCCAAACGGATCTCGGCGGTCACGGGCTGCTTTGTGGCCCCGACCATGCCCTACAGCTACTCCGGAGGCAGCCTGCCGGGCACCATCAACATCGCTCCGCAAACCGTCTCGGCCGTCATCAATGACATCTGTTGTTCTTTGGCCCAACAGGGATTCAAGAATATCATCGTCGGGCTGGGTCACGGAGGATCGGAAAACATCCGGGGCATTCGTGACGGTCTGAATATCGCCATCCGTATGAATCCTTTGCTGGGCCAGGTCAAGATCGCTTTGGTGCCTCTAAGCAGCCTGTCCCCGGCGGCCAGAGCCTGTTTTGGGGAGAAAGACTTTCACGCCGGGAAATCGGAAACCTCACGCATGCTGTACTGGCATCCGGAACTGGTCGGCGACGAGCGGGTTACCGACTCCGAGGAGGTCATGGCCATGCTCCGACAGGACCAGGATGCTTATCAGACGGTGGAGCGGCCCGTTGATCACCCGATGGTCATGCCCCGTATCCGGCAGAATGAAGCAATGAAGATAGGAGTCATGGGTGATCCCTCAAAGGCCAGCGCGCAGCTGGGCGAAACCATAGCGAAGGAAATCGTGGCCGGTATGGTAGAGCTCATCAATTTGATGGAAAACGCTTGAGAAAGGAAGATCTTCTTGCTGGATGCACTGAAAGCCGAGGCCGACCGATTGGGCAAAGCGGCTTGGCGACCGATGCTCCGCTATGTGGCGGAATTACATGAGCGCAGTACCCATCCACCTCGCCCTCCTTTTGAACTCCCGTGGGAAGAGATCGGTCCGGGTTATCAGGCCTCCCCGGCCTTTGGCCATTGGGATCTCGTCCACCAGATTCTTGACACGGTTCCCACGGAACCGGAGCATGCCAAAAACCAAATCCTCAATAACCTGGCTAACCAAGAGCCCGACGGGCTGGTGCCCGGCACCATTTGGCTGAAGGGATCTGAGCCCCGTTGGAGCCATACCGTGGGACATCCCCCGGTATGGCCTGTGGCCGTCGACAAGTACTGCTCCGTTACCGGCACTGATGGACTCATCGGTCAATGCTACGAACCCCTTTTGCGTCAACTGCAGTGGTTTGAAAACAATCGTCGGGCCGAAGAAGGCGGCTTCTACTACCTTGACATCACCCACCGACAGTGGGAAAGCGGTGTGGATGAAGGAATCCGTTTCGACGATGCCCCCGCGGGTCCTCACACGTGCGTTGACGCCACGGCACATGTCTATCAGGCCTATGAGGCGGCCGCCCGCTGGTCGGAGATCTTAGGCCGTGACGCGAAGCCTTACCGGCAAAAGGCCGATTACTTGCGGCAGCTTATACAAGACAGACTCTTCGATGCGGAGACCGGATTCTTCCACGACATCTGGGCCGTCAATAAGCCCAAGTCGCGCCGGATGGCTCTGGAGGGGATGTTTCCCGTAGTCGTGGGGGCCGCTACGCACGAACAGGCGCGACGCGTAATCGACGAGAATCTGCTCAATCCTGAACGTTTCTTCACCGCACATCCCGTGAGCACCGTTGCCGTCAATGATTCTCGATTCGAGTTGCGTATGTGGCGCGGTCCCGCCTGGAACAGCATGACCTACTGGGCCGCCTTGGGCTGCATGCGCTACGATCGCTTGGATGCGGCAAGCGCTATTTTGGAGGCGGCACTGGATGCTTCTGCCGCGCAATTCGAAAGGACGGGCACGATCTGGGAGTTCTACCATCCGCACGGCGGCGATCCGCTGGATCTGCAGCGCAAGCCGCAAACCAACCAAAACACCCCGTGCCGTGATTATCTGGGTCATAACCCGTTGATAGCCATGGCCCGCCTATGGCAACAGATCAATTCCTGAGAAAGGAGATGTTGTTGTGTCGGAGTTTTTCAAAGCGTCTCAACCGGTCTCTCCGGTTCGTTGCCTCCACCTGGACTTAAAAGGATTGCCGCCGACAGCCGAACGCCTGCTCAGCTTGCTTGATCTGCTGGCCGCCGCTCGCTACAACGCGGTGCTCGTCGAATGGGAGGATATGTTCCCTTGGACTTGCGACACCCGCTTCCGCTGCGAGACGGCCTACGCTCCGGAGGATGTCATCCGCTTTCGGGAAAAAGCCAAAGCGCTCGGCATAGAGATCATCCCTCTGGTGCAGTGTCTCGGACACATGCAGACACCTTTGAAGTTTCCGGAGTACGCTCATCTGCGTGAGTTGCCCGATCACTACGACGTGCTCAATCCGTTGGCGGAAGGGGCCCGCGAACTGGTAGAGGACATGATCGACGATGTACTGGCCCTTTTCCCGGACGTCAAGCACTTCCACTTAGGAGGCGACGAGGCCTGGACCTTCGGTTCTCATCCGGACACCAAAGCCTACATCGAAAAGCACGGAAAAGGTGCTCTCTACATGCATCATGTCGAGCCCCTGCTCGACAAACTGCTCGCCCGGGGCATCAGACCGATTCTGTGGCATGACATGATGACCGAATGGGATTCGGATTCGCTACATAGGATTCGAGAGAAAGCCGATCTGTGCGTCTGGGGCTATCAGGGGCACCCGGACACCGTAGGTCCCAACAGACACTTCCGCACCGAGAATATTGAGCGTTTCAAAGAGCATGGCATCCAGATGTGGGCGGGCACGGCCTACAAGGGCGCCGATGGCAACGACAGCGAGTTGCCGGTGGTGGAAAACCGCTTGACGAACATGCTGGCCTGGAGTGAGGTGGCTCAGCGTTTCGAAATGAAAGGCATCATCTCCACCGCCTGGAGCCGCTACAACACAATGATCACACAAGTGGAGCCCATCGATGCGGCCCTTGACGTGCTCGTGTTGAGCGCCTTTGTCTTGCACGACGGCGAACCGCCCGAAGGCGGCATTGAAACCTGCCGGGAGTTCCTAAAGACAGTGGGCGAGTATGAGCGGTTTAAGGCCTGCTACGAAAGCGTGGCGGCATTCTCCAGGCTCAAATACGCCGCATGGGAAAACGTCCGCCGCACTCGCCAAAACATGGCCTGTGCCATCCTCGATCCCGAACGCCGTGAACCGGTGTTGTACGACAAGTGGGCCAAGAACCTCGCCGCTCTGGTCGCCCGCATGGATGCCGAGGCCCAAAGGATTCAGCAAGCTTTCTCAGGACTGGTGCCGGATATTTGGATCAGCCGTTTCACCGGCGATCGCCTGGAACCCTTGCGTCACGAAGCAGAAGATATCGCCGATCTGGCGGCCAAGTTGGCCAGCTCCACGCCGTGACGCCGCGCCAAAGACCGATATTGCTGTTTAAACTGGACGACGCGCGCTGGATCGGCGCGCGTCGCTTCTTTCAACCGCGATCAAAACCGCAGAAAGCAGATCCGCTACTGGCACGTGAACCGAAAAGAAGGCCAAGCAGAAAGCTTCCGCTTAACTCAAGCGCTGACTAAGAGCGACCAAAGCTATCGGACCGCTGGGATCGCTTCTGAGTCCGTCTGCCGTCTTCTTTGGACGGCAGACGGCATTATCCGGTTTTTTCGACCTTCCCGGCCATGAGCGCATCCAGTACCTCCGGCAACTGCTCAAGCGAGGTGATCACCGCATCGGGAATACACTCTGTCTCGACATCGATGTTGAATATGTCCGCTACCCCTTCCTGCCGCGCTTGATAGACGGCGTAATCACGGAAGACGTCGAGCCGCGGCAACTCCAAAGGAGATACGATGCGCAACGACTGCGGCAGATGGCGCTCCAGCAAGACGGCCGACATGCCCGCTCGCTTGGAACCCGCCACATCATCCGTCAGACGATCCCCGATATGCACACCGGCCTCAGGCGGCTGACCGGCCGCTTCGATCGCCGCCCGGAAGATCTCCGGCTGGGGCTTGATCAGACCTTGAAGATCGGGTGCAAAAAAGCCGTCGAAGTACTGATCCAAGCCCAATGCCTCTACCACCGGAATCTGGTACCGGGAATAACCGTTTGATATCCACCACATGCCGGTGACTCTTTGGCGCAGCAGTTCCAAGGCCGCAGCCGCATCAGGATAGGCGGCGATATACGGCGGGCGGCAATAACCGCGGACCATGCCCTCGATATCCAGGCGCTCGGGATAGCTCAACTCTTGAGCCACATCGTTGATGATCCCGTCCCAATCGTATAACCCTACGTAGTCGCCGCCAAATGCCCGGGCTTGGGCCACGTCTAAAATGCGTTTTACGATCCACGAATCCGGATCCGCTCTCCCAGTCTGCTCACGGCTGACGAAGGGCCTAAGCCGGCGACAGACTTCGGGAAACACACCCAGTTTGAACGGATTTTGTATCAGCACCCGATCGAGGTCAAATGTCAAAAACACACCGCTGCTCCTTTCGCGGACTTCTCACTTACTCGTCATCCGGCGGCCAGCCTGCACAGCAGGGCCGGGGCAGTCTCACAACCTTTTCACTTGACAGGTATTAAATGCGCCGCGTGAAATCCCCTTTTGTGCAAAGGGTCTACCGGCACCTTGTCTATCTGCGGACGACGACGCCGACTCTTCACGTACTCGCTACTGCGTCAAGCAGACACCGGCAGGAATCTTGATCGGTGTTGTTGAAATAGTTGTATGGCTTCGGGAAAGCAGACAGCCAGCCTCCCCATTAGCAGGCAGGAGCCGCAATCCCGTCGGATCCGCATCAATTCCGCACGTCTTGCTTGACCACAAGCATCCGCGCAGCATTGATGCGGGCTTCTCTTCCAAGCATGTCGTTGTCTCCAGAAATCCATGTTATGTCACGAGCACATCAGCAGGCGTAATGACCATTGGGTTTCGTCTGTTTAGCCGCGTCTTGATACCATCCACCGACGCTGATCCACCTCTTCTTTCTTCGCGCCGGTTCGTTGAAGGATTGGAGGTCTGTGTGTTTGCAGCAGTCTGTCAACCGTGAACAGCGAGTGAAACCACCAAAGAAGCGTCTTCCTTTGCGGGCCGCAGCCCGCTGGCTCTTGCTCTGCACGCTGCTTGCTTTACCGATCGGAACCGCGTCGGCCCTGTTCTTGGTGTTGCTCGGCCATGTGACGGGCGCCTTTGCAGCCCATCCGTGGCTGCTGTTGTTGTTGCCGATCTTGGGATTCATTACCGCGTACGTTTATCAACGTTATGGCGCTGCGGCACGTCAGGGGATGGCCCTCATCTTGGACGAGGCCATCGCCCCGCAGCAACCTATCCCGTTGCGCATGACGTTTCTGATCGCCTGGGGAACTTTGATGACGCTTCTGGGAGGAGGCTCGGCCGGCATCGAAGCCACAGGTGTCCAAATGGCCTGCGGCCTGGCCGACGCCATCGGACGCAAGCTGAGACTGACTCCGCAAGAGCGGCCTATCCTTCTGACCACCGCCATTGCGGCCGGTTTCGGTTCCATCTTCGGCACGCCGGTGGCGGGGGCCATCTTCGCCGTGGAGATCATACGCCAGGGCGCTCCCTGCTATGGCGCTCTGTTGCCCTCGCTTTTGTGTGCCGTGCTCGCCGATCGGGTGACGACCCAGCTTTGGGGCATCCCACGCCATACTTATGCGCACGGGCCTTTGCCGCCCATTGACGCAGGGGTCTGGCTCAAAGTGGCCATTGCCGGCACACTGTTCGGCCTTGTCGCGCGCCTGTTCGTGAAGTCAGTGCAGGCCGTGCGCACCTTTGCCGGACAACACATCGCCCATCCTGTCCTGAGACCGTTCGCGGGCGGCCTGATCGTCATCCTGTTGACCCTTCTTGTGGGTTCAAGAACATACAATGGCCTGGGTACCGAGACAGTGGACTTGGCGCTCCTGGGTGCCGACATTCCGTTTTTCGCTCCTTTTTTGAAGATCGTTTTTACTGCCGTCACGATCGGCTTTGGATTCATCGGGGGAGAAGTGACACCGCTTTTGTTCGTCGGGGCTACGGCAGGCAACGTCTTGGCCGGCCTCTTGGGACTGCCGGCCGGCATGATGGCCAAGCTGGGGTTTACAGCCCTTTTGGCCGGGGGCACTCACACCCCGGTGACCGGCATTATGATCGGCATGGAACTTCTCGGAGGCGGGACGCCCGTCTATCCGGCGACCGCCTGCATCCTGGCATACGCCTTTTCGGGAGCGCGGGGCATCTACTCATCCTCGACCGTCCAACCTGAAGAGCGGGTACCCTTGCGCCTCTTGCTCAATGCGATGCCGAGTACGGACCTACCTGAGGAGGCGGGCTACATGAGCAGCGGCCAGGATCTGCATGTCAGAGAGCGATAGTAGATAATATCTGCTCATACCGACGGAACGGATGTGTCTAATGTCCGCACGCTCTTGCAGTTGTTCACCGGTATAGCGGTTCCTTGCTCCCAGTACCCTTCTGCCGCAACATCCGTATCCCGCTCTGCGGACGCTTTAACGCCGCCGGTTTCGTCGACAAGAGCCCTCGCAAAACGAACACCTCTGCCATCGCAATCCGCCGCACGGCAGAGGCATGGGATTTGAGTTCACGCGATTGGAGCCGTCTCAAGGAGCTGTGGAGCGACTCCGGAGTACCACAGATGGTACGATCCCGTCGAATCCTAGTAGCGATAGTCATGGCGCTTGTGTGTCGGATGGTCGGCGCCAGTCTTTTCATTCAAACACTTAACTCTTTACGGCAACAGTCGTACGCGTAGCCGCCAAAACGTTGCAGCAGTCCAAATCGTCTCCACGATGTCGTGATTCTCTTTCCCGAAGCCGTTGCCACATCAAAGTCGCCGCGTTCGCGAACCGCTGCACAGCCCACATGCACGCCCCAGTATTTCCCCTTCTCAATCACCACACGGACCGTATCTCCGGTTTGAAAACCGTTTACACGCTTTACCGCCTTCGGCTTACCGCGGGGAAAGCCACATGTTTCCACACGGCACATTTGTCTGGAGCCGCGCCCCAAAGCGATGATTGTAAGAACCGGCATCTTTGGACTTAACACACAGGCAGCATCTATCCAAGGCGCCTTGGGATATTCCTGCCGTATGCGGTTGTACTTGGTCATGCTTCCGATGACGGTCTCCAGGTGGCAGGCCCCATCCATGCAAACTCCGCCACAGCTCCCAGCGTATCGCATTGACCGCCGCTACATCACGCATTGCTTCTTTAGCCTGCTCTTGGACATGCGGAAAACCGAACTCAGCTGCCGACCGATTGCCCTTCTCTCGGTTATACTCTTTGCAGGCAACTGTCAGTTCTGAAACCCGGTCCGTGCCTCCGCGACTTTTGAGTATGATGTGCTCAACTTCCAAAGGCACGTCGGTGGCCTCGCAATAGGCGCACTTATATCCCCACTTCTCAAGCAGGTATCTCTTGACTTCGTATCCGAACAGCTCGCCCTGCTATGATACTCCACGCCCGATATCTTTCGGATTCTGCAAGCTTATTGGAGCCTGGAGCCGAAGAAGCACTCCGGGGTACCTATGTCATTCGCTCGTACCGTAACTCGTCATCGGACGAACTGAAGTGGGTTGAGCTTGCTGCTGTCGCCGCACATGATCGATCCTCACAGACCGGTAAGGCCTGGGAAGATCGATCAAGTCAAGTGCTCAACTTCGTCCGTTGCTCAATATTAAACCTGAACCAAGGCCAGATAGACTCCTGCGGGATCTTGGATCACCGCATAAGAACACTTGCCGTCGTCATCGGTTACCGTCTTGAGCACCTGGCCCCCTTCTTCATCGGCAAGGCGGATGCTTTCGGTCAGATCACCCACGGGCAGATAGATCAACCAGACCGGAGGCAGCTGTGCGTTCACTCCCCGGGCATGGCAGATACCCGCAGCCGGAGTTCCGTCTTCCGCCAGCATCTGATAATCCCTGTAGCTGACGGTTCCATCCTTCATCTCAACCTCTTGCCAAGTCCACCCGACGACCTGATGATAAAAACCCTTGGTCGTCGCCGCATCCGGAACCGTGAGCTCGAGCCAGGCGATACGGCCCATGCCCTCAATCTCCTCCTCCGGGAGATCCTCCAAATACGGCAGCTGCTCCTCGGCAACAACCGGAATAATGCCGAAAGCCGCCCCGTTCGGATCGAGCAAAACCGCCCATTGACTGCGTTCGTCATCATCCTTGGCGTGGATCACCACGCTCCCGCCCAGGGCCAGCGCACGTTGCACGCTCTCGGCCACATCGGCCACCTGAATGTGCGGCATCCATTGAAGCGGCAGGTGAGCGTACTCCTCGCTGACCGGTGCCAAGCCGATGATGGGTAGGCCCAAGTTGTTCATCCCGTCTTCGCGCCACGGTGGCTGATTACCCGTCCTCAGCACCCGGGAGTAGAACCTGAGCTCCCGCTCGTAGTCGGGAACGGCGATGTCGGCGCTCAAAACGGAGCCCACTTGTGGGGTAAATGGGTTGCCCATAGGATCTTCTCCTCCACATCTCTACGCTGATCAAGAGACTGCTCCAAGATGTCCGCGTCTACACCCATGCCGTAGCCATAGGCGCCCTTCCGGACTCTTGGCGAACACGGTCTTCTCAACATCCTACACCTATGCCTGAGCGGCTACGGCCGCTCCTCGTCGATTGAGCGGCCGTATCCCTTTCGTGACGAATCTCGTTCTCGAACCGATGCGACTGTGTCATCGCCGTCTCGCTTGTCTTCATCAGGCAGGAAGCGGTGTTTCTCGTCACCCCGTTTGAGCACAGCCGCGGCACACAAGTCGCTTCGGGTCAGGATACAAGGCAAGGAGCGCCGGATCAACCGACTCCTGCTCTTCTTTGACACGAGACTGATCGGGGAAAGACTCAGTGGTCATTCCCACTCACGCACGAGATCGCCGAATGCGGGCAGCAGTTCATACTTGTTCTGCCAAGTGGTATACATAGTGCCCCGGGCTCCGGGTGTCTCATCCAGCGCCTCTAGCCAACCGCGGGGATTATCCAGGGTATCGCCGTCGTAGTAGGCGCCGGCTAAGGTTTCAAAGCCCAGTCCGGAAAAGAACGACAGGCTTTCTTCCCGCTTGGCGTAGTACCAGCACACAGGCACTATGTCCTTTGGTATGTGCAACCACGAACCAGTGTAATCACCGTCCACCATGTAGTAGTTGCCGCGAGCATTGTGATTCGGATCGAGCATATCGGACCAGATGTAGACCGTCGCCTCCGGATTGACCTCCTTGATGATGTTGTAAAGCCGGGTGATGCAATCGCCCAAGATCTCACCCATGGTCATGCCTCTGTCTTTGCAAGCCTGGCAGCTGCCGCCGGCCCGTATCTCATCCATGCTGAGGAAATACCGGGACGGTGCCAGATACTTGTGGATCAAACGCACTTGCTCGCCCCAGTACTCATACAGCTCCGGCTCGGACATACAGAGGCTTGTCTGTCCGCCACCGATGGTCACGGCATGGTAGAAGCTGACGCGCAGCCGGTCGCCGTCTTTGAGACCCGACTCAGGTAAAATCCTGATATCCGGCCCTGCCATGGGAGCACCGAAGCGGGACAGGTTCGGATCGGTGATCGTGGCAAAATCCCGACCTTCAACATAGGTGACAGTACCGTCATCGTTCGTCACGGTCAGCGGAGTTCCCGGTCTACGCACCACACTGCGCAAGCCGATCTCTTCGAGTTGAAGATCGTCTATCCACAGGTATCCTGTCTTTCCGCCCCAAAGACCGGCGTACAGACGCACTTTCGTGGCATCCAGGCTGTTGAACGTGCAACTGATCTGCGTCCAATCCTGAGTGGCGGCCAACGTTGGCCTCACGCTGCCGATGATACGATCTCCGTAGTAGACCTGCAGGAGAAATGGCGCCGGATTAAGATCCTGTGTCTTAACCCAGGCACTGAAGCGATACTGCCGATAGGGTTGTACTTCGACCTCGGCCATAAGACGCGCGTGACCGTGTTGAGGACTGTGCAGGGCCATGTTCTCAAAACGGATGGAAGCCGGAGCGGATCTGTACACCTTCTCATCGACGAAAGAGACCAGACCGGGCTGATCATGGAAGTTGATCTCTTCGAATCGGTTGCCGCGGAAGCGGCTGAAATCCCCGTTGGGAATGCTCACGGGCGGATCAGAGACCAACCGCGCTGTCGATCCTTCCACTACGTACAAGACATCACGTGCCGGAAGAGCCGCCGCGAGATTCGGATTATGCCCCAGCACACCGCCGCCGTAGCCCGCTGAGAAGGCCAAAGGGATGAGTTCAATGCCGGCCCCCTCGCAGATGGTTTTCACCTGCGCCAGACGCTCCAGGCGCGCCGCATCCCAGCGGCTCAACGAATCGGCACCGCCTGCCCAAACCAGACCGTTCAACCCATGCTTAACGGCGGTGGTGACGATTTGCCGAATGTCCTCCACGTGTCTGTCGTGTGTCAAGTTGCGGGCGACGTAGACCCAGCGCTCGTCGTAGCGCGGTGAAGCCTCCGGCGCAGGAGGACACCTAAACACCAGCATCTGAGCCAGACTTGCTTGAACAACCACGTCCAAATCTACCTTGGGTGTCAGGCGTAATCGCCAAAAGCCCGGTTCTTGGATGATCGGAATCGACAGAGTAACCTGGCCGGGGCTGTCGGGTCCGATAGCATCGAGCACACCCGAAAAGACTGTGAAGGGCTCTGCGACGGCTTCTTCGCCATATCCGTCTCGGGCCGGATCCCACTCCCGACTCAGCCACTGCCCCTCCACTCGCACGGCGACGTTTTTCATCGTATCCTTGCTTTGCAAACGCAAAACCGTCTGAGCCGTTTGCCGGTCCTCATCGGTGACCAGTGGCTCAAAGCCGACCGTTAGGCGTCCGACAACGAGATCTTTCCGATCGCTGAAAAGCACGCCTGACTCCTCCCGATAACTAATCTCCAACGAGACGCGCCCCAAGGGCCAGTCGCTCACCTGAAGGGGCACGGACAGTCTGCCGGGTTCGGAAAGACTCGTCTGACCCAAATCAGCGCGCCGCTCACCGGAAAGCAGTGAAAACACGAACTCACCCCGCAACGGATGGGGCATGATCAACTCCAAGACCGCTTCCTCGGTGCGCTCCAAGTGCAAAGATGGAGTCAGCGTATCGCCTGCCGCCACATGCCAGCGTAGGCCCCATGGAACGTAGCCCGGCTCTGCTCCAACCATCCGCGCCGAAGTCTTTTTCCCCGCTCCGCTTACGGACAACAGATCCGTGGCGGCGCGCCAAGGACCGGCTGAAGCTGACACGGCAACACTGGCGGCAACCACCTGGCTCTCAGCGGTCAGATCCTCGATGGCCACTGACAGCCCGCCCAGCTCGGGATCATAGCTCAGGCAGATCTCGTACTCGTGGCCAGGCAACGGCATCCCGCCCGTCAAGGTCATGGCTTCCATGCCGGACCATGGTCCGACAACATCAAACGGCTTCACCCGGTCGTCTTCTTTTAAGACACCTTTGTCGGCAGCCAACTGGATCCGCCACAGAGGCCAAAAGGACTGGTCATCCCAGGACCAGATCACCGCTAGCTGCGGACGTTCAGAACCGTCATTGGGCAACACGCCTGCCCAAAAACCGCGAAAATCATTGAGATCGGCCTCTTCGTCCAATCGCCAAAGAAAACGTATGTTAACCGGTCCTGCCAACGGCTCAGCTGCCGCACAGATACCGACGGCTACAAGCGCCGCTAAGATCAGTGCCAAAAAAAGGGCGCTTCTAAAACGTCGACTTAAGTTGCGCATAGAACCCCTCCTTGAAAAACTCGAATACAATCAGCCCCGGTCGGCGACGCCGGACGTCGGGTATTAAGACTGCCTCCCTACAGCGAACAGAGATGGTGACAGTCTGTTCGTTCTACAGCTCGATCGATGCCCCTTCCGTGTAATCGTTATTTTTGCGAAAAGGAGTCCTGTACCGGACAATACGAAGGTGTTCATTCTTGCTTGTCGAAAGGAAACCCAGCATCAAAAACCATGGAGGGCTGACCAATGGCATTTCTTGTTGAGCGCTCACCACGGCGTATTATCCTATGCGCAGTCTTGTTGACACTGCTTTGCCTCCTCGGGACAAAGCCGGTTTGCGTCGCTCGAGAGGTACAAGTGGTTGTCTCAGGCTCGATCGCCAAGCAGCTGGAGGGCTCGTGGGGCGGCTTCGAAGAAAAGACCGGCATCAAAGTGAAGCCGATCGTATTAGGCAATTGGTTCGACGTGATGGAAAAACTGCCTGTCATGGTCATCGGAGGGCTGGCTCCGGATGTGATCTATCACGACAGTGCAACGCAGGCCGATCTGTACCACAAAGGGGTGCTTCAGCCCATCGAGCACTATGTCAACCGCGATAAGATTAATCTAAAGATGTGGCCCGAGCCTATAATCAATGCTTATCGGTACGCGGGGGAGCTTTATTCGCTGCCGACCGCGGTCAGCAACTGGGTCACGTTCTACAATAAAGATAAGTTTCACGCCGCCGGTCTCGACGATTTGCCCACAGATTGGAACGGGGATGCGTTCACCTACGAAGACCTGATCTCCATCGCTCGCAAATTGACCCGAGACATCAATAGCGACGGGCAAGTCGATGAATTCGCGATCAGTGGCTTCTTCGCCTCCGGAAGTGTTCAGGGCATCCATTTGTGGGGCGCCGACTGGTATGATGCCGATCAAACCGAGTTCATCGGCAACAGTCCACAGACTCTGGCCGCCATCACCGAGTTGCGTCGCCTCCGCGAAGCCGGAGTTGTAGGGGGCAACTGGTTACAGGGAACGGCGGCCATGATGACAGAGCAGCCCTACTACTTGAACACCCTGGCCACAACCATGACCGGCAGCGGCGGACTGTTCAGTTGGGCAGTGGGAATTCTTCCGAAAGCCGTGGGACGCTGGGCTCACCCCGGGTTCCATTCCATTGGTGTACGACGCTTCCAATCCGGAAGAGGCATGGGAGTTCATCAAGTTTATGACGACCGATCCCGTGGGTTCCGTAAGCTTCGCCCAGGCCGAAAACAGAACACCTGTCTCACACCGGGCCATCGTGGACTTCAACCGCCGTTGGGAGGCTTTTAACCCGGGCATGAACGCGCACGTCTTCACTACCGGCTTTGATCATCTGATCCGCGCCAATTGGTTCGGCCTGCCGCGCAAGATGTACGACACCATCACTTCAGCCATGACAAGGATCATGCGCATGGAGCAAGACCCCAAAACTGCCATGGACGCTCTCAAACCTGTCATGGACAGCATGCTGAAGGAAGCCAAAGAGCACATGCGCAAGATTTGAGCCTCCTTGCCATGCTGTAGACGAGTCGATCAGTCCCACAAAGGATCCGGCCCTGACGCCCGAAACCGGGCGCTCAGGGCCGGATCTTAATCTGACCGTTGAAAAGTTGTCAGGCCTCTTTCAGATTGGACAAGACCACGTTGTTCATCCGAACATCCTCACAGTAGCGGCAGACGATAGCCTGATCCCCGTAGGTGTCGATCTTGACGTTGTTGAAGCTCACATCCCGGACAATCGTCTCCGGATTGCCTTCCACTCTGCACGGTTCACCGCTTCGGATGCGGAAGTCAGAGAAGCTGAGCTCCGCCAATCCGGGCAGCTTGATGCCGTCTTCGACGGTGATCCTGATAGGCACCCTCTGGCAGTTGATCACCACATTGGAAAAGGAAATCCGGTGCACGTCCGCATTTCCCTTAGTGCCTTCCGGCAAGTACCGCCTTGGATTGTCAAAGACGATTCCGTTGGCGGCACTGGTGATCACCAAACCGTTCAACGTGCAATTTCGGACGATGTTATCTCCCGGACAGCCCACACGTACGCCCTGGCAGTAGCTGTCGAGAACGCAGTTGCTGATCGTAACGTTCTCACATATGCCCGGCTCTTCATAGACGCGGCCCAAAGCCCTCAAGACCAGGCAATCATCAGCCGTCTTGATCACACAATCGCTCACCGTGACATCCCGGCAGGAGTCTAAATCAATCCCGTCGTTGTTGATCATGCGCTGATCGCCTATGATGCGCACTCGATGGATCCTGACCTGTTCGCATTTCATCAGCCACATCGTCCAACAGGGGGAGTCGATGAAAGAGGTATCCTCAAAGCGGACATTCCGGCACTTGTAAAACATGACCAGTCGCGGCCGGGGTGTGGAAGGCTTGGCAAAGAAGCGACCGCTGACACTCTCGGTGTCATAGAACGCCAAACCCGATCCGTCAAGCTCGCCCGGGCCGGTAATGGCCACGTTCTCGGCCTCAACCGCTCGCACAAGACTCTGGGCACTCCGTTCCGGAGCGAATTCGGTGCGAAAACCGGGCGCTTTCAATTCCTCATAGTCTTCCAGCGAAGTGCTGCCCACAAGCCGACATCCTGCCGCTACGTGCAGTTCGACATTGCTTTTGAGAACCAAAGAGCCCGTCAGATACGCTCCGGGGCCGCAAAATACCCGCCCTCCGCCGGCCTCATGACAGGCGTCAATGGCCTTTTGAATGGCCGCCGTATTCAACGTCTTGCCGTCGGGTACGGCTCCGAAGTTTTGTATGTCAAAGCAGCGCAGTGTGCTCACGGGTGAGTCTCCTCCTCAAGGCTTTAACTCCTACCATCCTCCGTCCAGTGAGGTTCGCCATCCCGCCAGCCGCACCTCACCGATCTGAATGCCGTGGCCGTCTCCGATGCCGGGCACCAGAGTGAGCCGAAACTGTGAGGCTTCCGTTCCTTGGGGGACTGCTCCCGTCACCAGAATCCGATGCCACGGGCTGTCCGTGGATTCCTCAACCTGAGTGGCAAAAGTCAGGCTTCGCCAGTCCTTTTCATCCAAGACCGCCAGGCGGACGTAGTCGGCGATGTCCGGCGTCTGAGCGTACAGAATCACCGTAAAGGTTTCAAGGCCCGCAGCCTGCCAGATCAGATACTCTTCGCTGTCTTTGACGCGGACTCGACGACTCTCGCCGCGACCGAACTCTTCCGATCGGGACTGATCATAGGTCCATCCTTCCGAGACCTCGACCGTCATCTCCCGGGATAGAATCCCGAACCACCCTGTCTCCAGGGGAGCGTCCAGGCGATCGACCATACTCCATCTGTTGCTGACCAAAAAGGTGATACTCTGGCGCGCCGACAGCCCTTCATCGGTCGCGGCCTCAACGCGCAAGGTGTGCCTGCCGTCCTGCAGCTGTCGGGTGTTGACGATCAGCTCATCCGGTGCCGTGCGACCGGTGAAAAGCTCCTCATCGTCAAGCAAGACGGTCACTTTGGTCAAGGAGACATCCGGACGGGGCGGATTCACCGCGACCCGAACGGGGATTTCACCGATCACCCTGTCGCCGGCTTGCGGATACCCAATCTCGATTCTGGGCATCGGGGGCCTGAAATCCAGTTCCGGGCAGTGAATGATCCCGCCTCGGGCCAGTCTTCGCTGCAGCTGATCGGTATACAATGACGGAGGATCCAAATCTGCAGCACGCCCCACACCCTCGGCATAATCCTCAGGCAGCGTGCGGGGATTTCTGCCCAATTGGATTTGGTCCGCCGGTCCCTGAGTGCCGATAACATATCCCCAGCCGTACTGTTCAGAGTAGACGATGGCCCCGTAACGGCTCTTGTAGGCCTCTCCCCGGATGTTCCAAAAGACCGAGTGCGTGGTAGTCAGGCCGTGAGGCGTAGTCCCCGACGTTCCTCGCCAACCAGCATCAAAGCGGTCTTGATCGACAATGACCTGATCGATCAAATTGGAGGGAGACAGATGCATATGGAAGTCTGAATTGAGGCTGTCAGGACTGTAGGCATAACAACGGGTGATCACGTTGCCGTTGGAATAGGCCTGTTTGAAATCGTAGTTGTGGCGCCCGTTGATCGCTCTGCAGTCGATGATCAGGCAGTCGTTGCTCGTCAGGGTGAAATGATAGCCGTTACCGCCTCCGCCCCGATACTGCGGATCGTGCAGTTCGACGTCTTGAACGGTGACAAAGCGGCTGTGGCTGAGCAGAATACCGTTGGACAAAAGATGCACGTTCTTGTTGCCCTCCGGCTTGAAGCTGCGTACGTCTTTCACCCAGCAATTGACGGCGCCGAGAAGACGGATGGCATGTGAGCCGTGCACCTCGTAGGCGGCAGTGCCCGGTACTTCGTAATCCTCCGAACCCCATCCTTTTCCGGGATGTTCCACCATACCGATGGCCAGATGGGCTATGCCCACCTCTTCCACGTGTTCGCCCACTTTGTAG
>LFRM01053515.1_pt1 | contig 17668 bp, 17 predicted proteins | sample 618341 | NCBI WGS metagenome assembly LFRM01 (sample SAMN03654438, study PRJNA283298) | anaerobic digester metagenome | isolation source: pool of bioreactors CSTR01a, CSTR02a, and CSTR03a thermophilic anaerobic... | place: Denmark: Kgs. Lyngby | collected 2014-05-21 | reverse complement strand
TGAAGAGCAATAAAAACTTAAACAACACAAACAAAATTTTGTTTAAAGCTAGATAATAAAAAAAGTAAGACTATCGTCTCACTCAAATAACAGCATTTATATTTAAATTCTAATTATTCTTTTTTTTAGTAAATATTCTATATATTATAAAGCCGACAAGGCCACCAATTGTATTGTTTATAATGTCAGTAATATCAAAAAATCGATGATAAACTAAAAATCTTGTTGTAATTAGCTGTGTTACTTCAATAAAACTACTTAGTAAAAAAGTAGTTAAAACTACATCAATTAATTTCGCTTTTTTAAATTGACTATATAAAAAACCAAAAGGCATCATCATTAAAATATTTAAGACAACATCCGTAAGTGATCCTGGTCTTGCTAAAGTCAAATCAAAATATGGTTTTAAGTTATCATATGGCGGTTTAATTGGAATGCTATTTCTCCAATTTAGATTAATTGAAAAATCTTTTGGAANNGATTGTTAAAAATAAGATGAGCCACACATAAAAATACAACAGGCTAAGCCAAACTATTTGGGGAAAATTAAGCTGCTTGTATCTAGATTTGATTAAAATTAAATAGCCAGTTATCATCACAATATAAGCAATAGCCATAAATTCACCCCTTGTCTAAAGTTTTTTCAATACTTTTCACTATATATTAAATAAGCTTCCACAACAATGAATACAACAATACATAAACCAACAATAACTAATATCATAGGATAAGCACCGGCATAACCTAACACTGAAAAATGCTTAATAAAGATTCCTACATAAGCCCAAATTAAAACTAAGCCATAAGCCAATGCTTTAAAGGTCAACATTGTTGCTACACCAATTAACATACCAACTATTAATATAACAATTGTCCACATACTTTCAGATAAGCCAAAGCCTAGCCACGTAATACTAGATAAATAAGCTGTAATGTTTGCAATAGTTGCAACAGTTATCCAACCAAAGTAGACTGTAAAAGGAAGTTTTACACATAAATTTTCTCGATTATTTAAATTTTCTTGCATTATTGTATAGTTTATTACAATTAAACTGACTAATAAAGTTAGCATTATAAAAATAGATATTAAAAGTTTTTCATAGTGCCAAGCAAACAGCCACAAAGTATTAGCAAAGCAAGCAAAAATAAATAAATAACCAATACGTTTATACACTTCCTCATTTACACGGCTTCTTTGCTTATTAAAAAAGCCTAGATAGTAGAGCACAAAAAAGAATAAAAGCGTATAAATTAAACCCCAAATACTAAAGGTAATACCTGCTGGTGTAAATAAATTTGGATAACTATTGGAAATATCAGCTGTTAGTTTACCATTTAGCGGCAAAATGTTAGCTAATGCATTAGTTGCTAGCATAATTATATAACTAATTAAAACCATTACTTTAACTGATTTATCAATATTATTTTTATGTCGCATAAAAACCCCCTAATTAAACTTCTGTTAACTTATTATAACACTATAAATTTAGCATTCATCTTTTTTATAAACTTGTTGAAAGTATGGATTCTTTTTTGAAACTTCCTCAAAATTCCACGGAGGTGCTTCACATTGTGGACACCAATGGCCACCTTTAATAATTGAATTTGGCGTTAGGGTAAATTTATGACTAAAACAGCACTTCCAAAAAAGTTTACTAGACAGATCTTCAAAATCATCAATACTCGATAATAATTTTCCACCTCTAAAGTTCGCTAAAAATCGCATGTCATTAAAATCAAGGTGAGCTTTATTTTCATCATAACCATGATTCATTAATTTGACTTGACTATAATCTTTAATAACTTTAAAGTCTTTCCAAGCTAATTTCATGTTTGCAGTTTGATTATTTTGAAAAAATGCCTTTGTTTTTTCTTTTTGATTTGTTTTAAGCCAAAACAAAGGTCCACTTTCACTTTGACAAATTTTTTTCATCAAAAGGTTTTTTATTATAAAATTAGGTAAATATTTAAAACCTTTGACTGAAAAATGTGTGTTTGCCTTGAGTCGGACTAAAAAGTCATCGATACTTTCACGTCTAAAATCTAAATAATCATTTAAAAGATCAGAATCAAGATAGTATTGACCATGAAAATTGCTAGTCGCAAACCAATTAGGCTCAAAGATTTTTTCAATATTTTCAATACCTAAAACACCCATCATTTTGCTCATAAAATCATAATTATTAATTCGACAACTTTCACCACCACCAATGTTATAAACATTTCTATAAAAGTCATCAGGTAAATCCTTTATACAAAGATGAGCTAAAAGTCTTCCTGAATCATCTTCACTGATCCATTCTAAAACATTATTTAGTGGTTGATGAAAGATAATACCTTCCATCATAGTTAATAAACCATAATGCAGAATGCCCGTTTGTCTAAGACTAACCCAATACTTTAAACCAGACTCCATTACAAGTCTTTCAGCCTTGATTTTAGTTACTGCATAATAATCATCATAACTTGGCTTAAGCGGGTCACCACACCTTCCCCAATGGTTTGGTGGCAATCTATCACCCGTTTGAGCAACACTTCCAATATTTACTAATTTAACATTAAATAGCTGTAATTCTGTAATCGCTTTTAAAATGTTTTCTATTGAGCCAACGTTGATCTTGTAAGCTAAAGTGGGATTAGCATCTGCTTCTGGTGATACTAAGGCAGCAATATGGAGAATGTAATCAACATTGCTAATCGCATTTTTGACGTCATCATAATTTAAAAGGTCACCCCAAAAGATTTTGATGCGAGATTCAAATTGTTGCATCAATTTTTTATTTGTCCGACTGGGACGGACGAGCGTAATAATTTCAAGCTCATTTTCATACTTTAGCAAATGTCGTAAGCCACTACTACCCATTGTCCCAGTTACACCACTTATAAAAACTCTTTTGCGCATGTTTTCACCTTCCATCATTTGCTATTTTTATATAGCGGTAATCGTATTAATTAATGGTGCAGAAATCTCTTGCTCACTCTTTAAATAATTTTTTAAAACATCAATAGCCCTAATATCTAATTGTTGACGGTCTTTACCATACTTTGTTGGAACTCCTTGACTTGTAACAAAGGCAACATCGTAAATACGATCTAAGTCAACTGTTTGTTGACCAACAAATAGGTATTGAATTCTCTCTTTAAAACTGTTTTCTATTTTAAAATAAACATTAATACCCATAGCTCTTTTAACATAACCACCCATTTGATCATAAGGGTCTAGGGCAAAAGTTCTTTCCAAATTTTCTTCCAACATATCCCAAACTTCTCTACCTGTTAATTTAACTTTTGAAATTTTAGGATTGACTGGAATGATATTGTATAAATCATTAACAGTAATATCTCCAGCAGGAATAGGCGCTCCATAACGCCAGCCATTTGAAAATACCATTTCAGCTTTTGTATAGTCTTGTATTGCATTTAGTAAAAAGTTATCCATAGTTGATTCTAAAACCAAAGAGCGACTTAAGTCTGTTTTAGTGCTTCCAACCACTTCATTTAACACTTCCCTATAAGGCTTTAAAGACACATTCACCATTTCTTCCATATCTTCATCTTTTAAAATTTTCTCATCTAATACAACAAGTTCATGCTTATATGCTACGATTTTCTTTTGTTTAAAATCATAAGTAACATCTAAATGGCCTAAAAAACTACCATGACAGCCCGATTGTAAAATAATTGTTTCATTAACTATACTTGGTTTGTACATTCGATTATGCGTATGCGCACTTAATAAGATATCTATACCCGCTACTTCTTTTGCCAACTTTACTTCTTGTGGAAAACCTAAGTGAGATAAAACAGTTATAATATCAACATTTTCCTTTTCTTTTAACTTTTTAATATAGCCTGGCAACTCTTTATTTCCTAAAGTGAAATATAAACCTTCACTAAAATGTTTTGGCATCACTTTATCAACAATCGTTGCCGCAATACCAATAATACCAACCCTAACACCATTAACCTCTTTGATTATGTAAGGTTCAAAAACAAGCTGATCACTTACTTTGTCATAAACATTTATTGCCAGCATTGGATAATTTAAATTAGACAATAATTCTTTAAATTTTTTTGGACCATAAGCAAAGTCCCAATGGGCACTCATTGCATCTAGATTAAACTTGTTTAATAAATCGATTAAAATCTCACCTTCACTATTTACAACAGGATATGTACCATGAAAAGTGTCACCTCCATCGAAAAATAAAACATTATTATTTTTTAGTTTTCTAACCATTTTCACATAGTTTAAAATTCTAGCATAGCCACCTACTTTTACAAACTCAGATTCACTACCAGTAAAAAAATGTTCCCAGTGTTCTTCTACATAGCCATGACTATCATTCATTTGTATAATTGAAAATTCTTTTAACATAAAAATGTCTCCTTTCTAAAGATTTGTCAAATTTTTGTTAAAGTTATTATTATTTCTAGTTTCTATCTATGCATTAATTGTATCATACACTCCTTATTTCGATAAAAAAAGTATAATAGTTATATACATAATTTAAAAAGTTAAATAGTTTATGTGATTTTTGTAGTTTTGGTTGCTTTTATTATTTTTAAAGTATAAACTGGTTAAGCAATAAAAAAATAAAGGAGGTATTTATATGCAAAACGATTTTAAAGTTAGTTTAATAAATTTTCATTTGCTACAAATTGCCGATAAAAAAATTATAAAGGCAAATGACTTCAATAATTACTTTCTATCTAAAGCACTTAAAGATATTTCAAGTGAAGATGTAGCTCGTGAATTGAGTAATCTAGAAAACGCTAAATGTCTTAGAAAAATATCAGATGACGAATTTGAAATAACAAATCAAGGCCGTAAAGAATATTTAGAAATAAGACTAGCTATTAAAAAGTTTTTTAATTAATCATTTAAGAGGCTTTGCCTCTTTTTTAATAATCAAAAGGAGATAAAAAAATGACGAAGATTAAAAGTTATTTGCCAGGTTTAATTCTAACAGCTTATCTGGCATATTTTTCAAATTTTATTAGTATTTATTTACCAGGTGGTCTAATTAGTCCAAGTGTCATTGCTTTACTAATTGGAATGAGCTTAAATCCTTTAGCAAGTAAGTTTATAATTGTTGAAAAGGGTATAAACTTTACTTCAAAAACAATTTTAAAGTTAGCAATTATTTTAATGGGAGCAACTTTAAGTTTTAGTCAAGTATTAAGTGTTGGGAAAATATCATTGATCGTAATGATTTTTACTCTAACTACAGCCTTTGGTGGTGGCTACTTATTAGGTCGATTATTTAAAATGGACTGGAAATTATCAAGCTTAATTTCAGCTGGAACTGGCGTTTGTGGCGCATCTGCAATTGCGGCTTTAGCCCCAACAATCAATGCAAAATCAAAAGATGTTGCCTATGCAATTTCCGCAACTTTTTTGTTTGATATATTAATGGTGATTTTATTTCCAATATTGGGACGCTATTTTTTAATGAGTGATTTAGGCTTTGGTTTGTGGGCTGGGACTGCGATTAATGATACATCTTCAGTAGTAGCTGCAAGTTATGCTTTTTCTGATGCAGCCGGAAGTTTTGCAATAATTGTTAAATTAACAAGAACTCTTTCAATTATACCAATTGTAATTATCTTTGCTTTTATAAATCAGTACTCAATCAATAAAAATGATAAAACCCAAAGTAAATCAAAGCTAGATCTAAAGAAAATTGTACCTTGGTTTATCTTATTATTTTTAGTGATGGTCGCCTTTAAAAGTACAGGTTTAATTAGTGATCAATTAAGTAGAAACTTAGCCTTAATAAGTAAGTTTATGATGGTTATGGCCCTGGGGGCAATTGGTTTAAAAACCAATTTAAAAGCCGTTTTAAATTTAGGTTATTTACCAATGCTTTTTGGTTTTATTATATCACTGCTTGTTGTAGTAGTTGCATTTATGAGTCAAATGCTTTTGGGCCAGCTATAGAACTTTTTATATTTTAATTAAAAGCCATGTTTATTTGGCTTTTTAAATTGATTAGAGCCACATGTTTTTAAATAATGATACAATATAAACATTACAAAAGGAGACAACAATGAAAAAATTTCTAAAAATATTAATAGCATTTGTTTTACTTACAAGCATACTGCCATTTGGACTTAGTGCCAATAATGATAAAGAATTAACAATTTTATTTACTCACGATCTCCACGATAATCTAGAGCCATTTAATCTAGATGTAAATGGTAGTTTACAATCACGTGGGGGTTATGCACGTTTGGCCAGTGCAATCAAACAAGAGCGAGCAATTGATCCAGATCTTTTATTAATCGATGCCGGTGATTTTTCAATGGGAACACTTTTTCAAACAACATTTTCTACACAATCTCCAACTTTAAGACTTTTGGGGGCTATGGGCTATGATGCTACAACCTTAGGTAATCATGAATTCGATTTTAGAGCTAAAGGCTTGGCTGACAGTTTGATATCTGCTAAAAAAAGTAATGACGCCATACCTTCAATTGTAGCTTCAAATACTGACTTTAAAGACAATGACAATGCCGATGTATTGGCTTTAGAAAAAGCCTTTGATATTTATGGTGTAAAAAAATATCATATTGTAGAAAAACAGGGAGTAAAAATAGCTCTTTTGGGTTTAATGGGACTTGAAGCTGATTCCAATGCTCCAATGGCTCAAGTAAATTTTAAAAACTACATTGATGCTGCCAAAGAAATAGTAAAAACAATTAAAGCCAGTGAAACAGTTGATTTAATTGTTGCCCTATCACATACTGGAACTGATGGTAAACCAGGTGAGAGTGAAGATGAACTTTTAGCAAAAAACGTTCCAGAAATAGATGTTATTATTTCAGGCCACAGCCATACACTTTTAGATAAACCAATTATTGTTAATGATACACTAATTGTTTCTTCCGGTAGATATGGAGAAAATTTAGGTGTTTTAAATATCGAACAAAACGGTAATAAGTGGGTACTAAGTAACTATCAAGTAAAACCAATTGATAATACTTATACCCCTGATTTGCAAATAGCTCAAATGATTAAAGTATTTAAAGCAAATATTGATGATGATTTTTTAAGTCAGTATGATTTAGCTTATGATCAAATTGTTGCATATTCACCCTTTGATTTTACTCCAGCTTTAGACATTGGAAATGTTCAAAAGGAAGAACCAATTGGAACTCTAATTGGAGATGCCTATGTTTTTGCAGTTAAGGCTGTAGAGAAAGCTAACTATAAAAATATTGATGTGGCAATTGTTCCAAATGGAATAATTCGTGATTCCATTAGTAAAGGTGATTTAACGGTTAAAGATATTTTTAATATTACACCTTTGGGTATTGGTAAAGATGGCATTTCAGGTTATCCTTTAATAGATGTTTATTTGACTGGAAAAGAGTTAATGACAGCTGCAGAAGTTGATGCATCAATTCAACCAATTATGAGTGCAGCTCAACTTTATATGCCAGGCTTGCAGTACAGTTTTAATCCAAATCGTTTAATCTTTAATAAAGTAACAAATATAAATCTTGATACAAAAACTGGCATTGAAAAATTAGTTAACGACAAACTATACCGAGTTGTCGCAAATTTATACACAGCACAAATGCTAAATATCGTTGGCGATAAATCTTTTAATCTTTTGTCAATTGTTCCAAAAGATGAAATGGGCAATACTGTTACAAACTTTGAAGATAGAATTATTTACAATAATGACAAAGAAGTTAAAGAGTGGGTTGCAGTAACAAATTATTTACAAAGTATGCCAAAAGAAAATGGCGTGCCAACAATTGATTCTAAATATTCTGCCCCTTTAAACATTAAAGTAATCAATCAAGACAAAGGTATAATTGCAAGAATAGAAAAGCCAAATAAATTAGCACTAGCTATTTACTCTATAATATTAATCATTTTAATTTTGATAATTACAATAATAAGATTTATCATTAAAAGATTTAAGCGCAATAAAATTAGATAAGTAAAATAATTGATATCAAAAATCCCTAGCTTATGCTTGGGATTTTTTGACATTTACACTTTCGATTGGATAATTGTACTGTTTTTATTATAAAAAAAGACACATCTAAGTGTGTCTGCTTATTGTAGTTTTGGAAGATTTATTGCAAATTGGTAGAAATCTTTGTAGTCTCCAAGAGTATCTATATTTTTGTTATCATTTACATCACCAATTATATGATCAGTTATTAGAAAAGTTGAAATGCCAATCTCTTTAGCAATCATATCTTCTTCTACATTATTACCAATCATTAAACAATGCTTGGCCTTAGTTTCAATTTTTTCTAATATTTCATGGTAGTAGTTTATTTGGGGTTTACAAAAATGCATGTCTTCAAAACTTGTAATAAATGAGAAATCATTATGGTCTAGCCCTGCCCACTCAATTCGATTTTTAATTGCAGTCATAGGAAAGAGTGGATTTGTCGCAACCACTAAATTGTAGCCCTTAGCTTTTAAATGTTTAACTGCTAATACTATATAATCACTAATTTTGCTTACATCTTTTACAACATTAAAATCCTTTGCATAAAAATCGTCCATCAAAGCATAAATTGCTTTCTCATTACCATTAGTATGTTTTTTAAAACTGTCAAAAAAAACTTGCTCATTAGTCTTTGATGCTTGTGTGTTATTTATCATTTCATTTGTAGCCTTCATAAAATATTTAACTAATTCTTCACTGCTGAAATGGTCTTTTAATTTTATCGCTAAAGCTTTAAAGTATTTTGAAATAAACTCATCTGTGTCCATTGAAAGCAGAGTTCCATCTAAATCAAACAATATTGTATTTATCATATTATCTCCTTTTATATTTTTCTATATATTAACAAATTATAGCAAATAGTCTAAAAAATAGACGACTTTAACTAAAATCTTTATTAAAACTTTTTTTAAAAAACTGATTTTTGTCGGTTTGACAACATCATCTTTTTTATATGTTAAATCATTTTCAACTTTCAAACTATTGTCTAAATCACTATTTATATGACTCATTAACTTATTTGCAAAGTCTTTGCTGTATATAATCACCATAACTTCACTATTTATAAAACTACTGCGAGCATCAAAATTAAACGAGCCAACAGCACTGATCTTACTATCATAAACATAGCTTTTACCATGTAATGACTCAGGTCCTTGGTGTTCATAAATTGTTATGCCACTATCAATTAAAGTTTTACGACTATTGTCATATCCAGCATATGCAATTGGGTTTGGACTAGAAGCCATTGAATTAGTTAAGACTTTTACTTTGTTTAATTTTAAATTGTAATCTTTTAAGTAATGTTTAATATTTTTGGAAAGTATTACATAAGGACTTTGAATTACGACTGACTCTTTTGAACTGTCTGCTAAACTTAATAGTTTTTGCAAAACGACTGGGTTTTGATTGCCGCGTCCAATTGGATTATAAACAAAATCAACTCCATTAGTTTTTTGCGTTTTAGCCAACCAATCAATCGGTTGCATTTGGCTTTGATATTGAGCTTTGTGAGTAGCGTTGTCAACTTTTAACTTTTTGCTTATTAATTGTCCCTTATTTATTTTACGCTGACTAAGGTCACTGCTAGCAAGCTTAGAGTGCTTGTAAGTAAACACTTGTTGAAAGTAATTGCTAATGGCTAAAACAGATGAGTTCAAATCATTTGGATCAGGATTATAAACTATAACATCGCGATCTTTTGAATATTGTGAAGTATCACTATCTTTGTCAAAATACTTGTCACCAATATTTCGACCACCAATTAAAACTAGCTCATTGTCTACAATAATTAATTTGTCGTGTAAACGATCATTCCAAACTCTTGGCTTTAAAATCTTAAAAGGCTCATATAGTTTAAATTCAATATTAGGGTGCTGACTAAAAGCATATCTAACTGCCTTCCACTCCCCACTTAAATTATGAAAAACACCATCTAAAATAATTCTAACTTGGACATTTCGATCGGCTGCCTCTAGTAAACTAGCTAAAACCAAATCAACTGAACGACCTTCAGTAAGTGTATAGTATGATATATCAATTGAATGTTTTGCATTTTCGAGCATATTTAATCTGACAAAAATCGCATCTTCGCCAGATTCAATCAAACTAACACGATCATTGTTGTCTATATGATCTTTTTCTTCAATACTTACAAACTTTTCATATTTATTTTTAGGTTTTTGAACAGAAAATAAAATTATCGCAAAAAAGAACACATAGATTAAATATATAATTAAGCTTTTAAATAAAATACTGTTTTTACTAAACATTTTTCACCTACTCAATAGCGAAATAATAAGAGTTCAATAAATAGTTAGATTCATACTTAATCGCTAATCTTTCTAAAAAGTTTTTAACAAGACCTTTTCTTTTGTTTCCACTTGCATAGGCTTTAATTAGTTTTTCATATTGCAATTTCTCTGTATCTGTTGCAATGTTTTTAAAGTAGCCCCACACATGTTCTAAAGCATTAATTGTATAACCACTATTTTCTTGGACAAAGAGTACACTTTCAATTAATTCATAAAACTCTAAAACAGGATATGTTTGCTTGTCTTTTAAAAGTTGCCGGATTTGATTATACACTTGAGGTGATTTTTCTAAAATTGTATATTTATACTTAGCCCAATCTTTTTCCAAATATTTTATTTCATTATTAAAAAGTGCATTAGATATTTTTATAGCTGACATATTTTTGTCTTTTACTTCAAGCATTATATTAATATCTTTATTTTCTACACCATCAATAAACTTTAAAAAAGGTTTTAAAAAGATTGTTTGTGAGTGTGCCCCGACACGTTTGTTTTCATTTTGTTGGGAGTAGTGAATTTTTTGTCCTCCATCAGACTCACCCCAAGTGGTACTAGCCTTTTGAATCCAATAATTATCACTTTTGCTCTCTTCTGCATTTAAAATAGCGTTGTGTAAATTATCATAGACAACAGGAATATTAGCAGCTTTTCCAATCATTAAAACTTCCTTAATGTTATAGCTAACATCATCATTTTCAATAACTAAACGTGCTTTAACACTATCACTTAAAAGTTTGTAATTATTAATGAAACGCTGTGTAGCCAATGCTTTTTCATTGTAAACACCACCTATGTGTAAGATGATTTTGTGTTGTTTATCCACATTTAGACTATCTAAAAATTTACTATGATACTCTAAGTCTAAAATAGCTCTTTTAACTACATCATCTTTTGGTGAGTTAATGACTGTATACTGACCAGGATGCATGGAAACTCTAATATTAGCACCATTGATTTTTTCACCTATTGCATTTAATTTATCATTAAAAATATCCCACCATGGCAAAGTATTAACAAAACTTGAGCCAAAGGGAATAATGTCAGATATAATTCTAAACATTTTAATATTATTTTCAATATTATAATCGATAATCACACTTAAGGCATTTAAGTGGTTTCCAATTAAACTTAATAAATTTTCTTCATTAGCGCTTTTTAGTGTACAAGTTTTAAAATTCGTCTTTGCTACTCCTTGTGCTAATGATACATAACCAACTTTCATGACTTACCACCTTCTTTGCTTAACAGTAATATTACCATAATAACTTGATTTTTAGTATCAACACAAATAAAAACCACCCTTTAAAAGGGTGGTTAAATAAAGATTAATTAAGTTATTGAAGCTGCATAAATACTTTTGGCACTTTCGCCCAACATTTTATCAAATTCTTCTTCACTTTGATCTACATGTAAGCCTTCCGTAAATCCTCTAGAAAAACTAGCGATGACATTTTTGTTTGCCGCCAATAAATCATTAGCAACTTCTCTTGAGTGACCACCTGATAAAAAGACGATTCTCAAGATTCGCTCATCTGCTTCTAAGTCTTCATAAAAGTTGGCAATTTCTGGTGGTGTTAGCTTCAACATAACTTTTTGACCAGCTTTTAAGGTATCTAATTGTTTGAAGATTTCAATCTTCATTTTTTCTTCAATTTTTTGTTTATCTTTGGCATTTATACTAATTTCTGGTTCAACAATTGGCATTAAGTCAAAGTTTAAGATCTCTTTAGCAACATCAAATTGTTGTTTAACAATTGCCTCAATACCTTCTTCATTATTTTCTAAAATTAATGAGCGCATTTTAGTCCCAAAGATATTACGATTTTTTGCCTCAATTAACATTTTATCTAAGTCTGGCATTGCCATCATTAATTGAACACCATTAGTTTTTTCTTCTAAGCCTTTGTCAACCTTTAAAAATGGCACAATTTTCTTTACATCCCACAAGTAATCAGCACTAAATAAATTGTCGATTTCTGAATACATTGTTTCTACAAACAAGATTACACCTATTATGTGCTCATTTGTAAAATTAGGGCTTTTAATAATTCGCGAGCGCATTTTGTGAACTTGTTCAAACATTTCTAAGTCATTATTATACTGGTCTTCATTTACACCATAAGTATTAAGTGCCTTAGGTGTACTACCTCCACTTTGGTCAAGAGCTGCAATAAAGCCTTTACCTGTTTTCATGATTTCAAATTGTTTTTGGTTCATAGTATTACTCCTATCTACATCCATTATAACTAATAGTCGATATATTTTCATTAAAGACAATATTTACCTTAAATTGAAAGTTCTCGCCTTGATTGAAATAAAGTCTTATAGTAAGATAAACATAGAGAAACCCATTTAAACATAGGAGGTCAATATGGATAAGCAAAAAGAATTTTTAATTGGTAGAGGAGAAGCTGACGCTAACTTATTAGTCGAAATGGCTACAAGACATGGATTAATTGCCGGTGCAACTGGTACTGGCAAAACAACAACTTTAAAAGTTTTAGCTGAAAAGTTTAGTGAAATTGGTGTGCCTGTCTTTTTAGCTGATGTTAAGGGTGATTTGGCATCTACATCACAAAAAGGAGAGATGAGTGAAGACTTACAAAGTAGGATAGATCACTTAAAAATCGAAAATTTTTACTTTGATGATTATCCAACACGACTGTGGGATGTTTTTGGACAACTTGGTCATCCTTTAAGAACAACTATCTCGGAAATGGGACCAATTTTAATCGCTAGAATTTTAGATTTAAATGAAACACAAGAAGGTGTTTTAAATATCACCTTTAAATTAGCTGATGACTTACAACTGCTTTTAATTGATTTAAAAGACTTGAGGTCAATGTTGATTTATGTAGGACAAAACACCAAAGAGTTGTCCTTAGAGTATGGAAATATTTCAACTGCTTCAATTGGCGCGATTCAAAGGGCACTGTTAACTTTAGAAACACAAGGTGGAGATATCTTTTTTGGCGAGCCTGACTTAGATATCGAAGATTTTTTGGAAACTGAAAATAACAAAGGTGTCATTAATATTTTAGCAGCCGAAAAACTGTTTTACTCAAAAGATATCTATTCGACATTTCTACTTTGGATGCTTTCTGAATTGTATGAAAAACTTCCTGAAGTTGGAGACTTAGACAAACCTAAACTTGTTTTCTTCTTTGACGAAGCCCATCTTTTGTTTGACAAAACACCAAAATACTTACTAGAGAAAATAAGTCAAGTTGTTAGATTAATCAGATCCAAGGGAGTTGGTGTGTTCTTTATTACCCAAAATCCTGCTGATATACCTGATGATGTACTAGGCCAACTAGGCAATCGCATCCAGCATGCCCTCAGAGCATTTACCCCAAAGGAAAAACGTTTTATTGACTTGGCGGCAGAAACATTTAGAGAAAACCCAAATTTCAAAGTAAAAAATGTTATTGGACAGTTAAAAACTGGTGAAGCGCTTGTTTCATTTTTAGATAAAGATGGCGCTCCATCAGTCGTTGAAAAAGCAATAATTGTGCCACCACATAGCAAGTTTGGCACCATCGACGATAAACAACGTTTATTTTTAATTAACTCCTCAAATAAACATCAAAAATACTTTAATCCAATTGATCGCGAATCTGCTTATGAAATTTTGGAGGCAAAGAAATTAGAACAACAAAAAGAAAAAGAATTAGCATTGCAACAAAGCGAAAGATTAAAAATTGAAAAAGAAAAAAGCAAAGAATTAAAAGAGCAAGAAAAAATTAAAGTGGCTCATGAAAAAGCTAAACAAAGAGCTAAAAAGAATAATCCTTTAAATAAAGTTGCTAGAACAACAATGAATACTTTTACAGGTGATATTGGCAGAAAAATTGCGCGAGGAATTCTTGGAAGTATTACAGACATTTTTTAATTAATACAAAGGGACTAATTAATTTAGTCTTTTTTTTTATTGCAATAATATAACTTGACCGCCTATACTAATAATGATAATCTACTAAAGTATGTAAAAAAGGAGATGGTCATTATCATCAAAATTAAAAAATTGATTTTAGTCATTTTAGGATTTTTATTTATGTTTTTAGGCATTATTGGGATTATAGTTCCAATTTTACCAACAACGCCTTTTTTACTAGTCGCTTCTTTTATTTTTACAAAAAGTTCATTGCAAATTAATAATTGGTTTATTAATACCAAAATTTATAACAATTATTTAAAAGACTTTGTAGAAACTAGATCCTTGACTCTAAAGAGTAAATGGACAATCCTTTTACCGGTATCATTTATGTTAATAATTACATTTATATTTATCAATAATATTTATGCTCGAGTGTTTATAAGTATCGTGTTTTTATCAAAATATTATTATTTCTTTACTTTTATTAAAACATTAAGCAATCCACAATTAAAAATTAAATCGACTTTTAATACGTTTGTAAAATAAGTTTTAATCATTAATTCTAGACAGTTTTACTTAATTATTATACTATGTCTATATTGTTAAAGGAGTGAAGTCAATGAATGACTTACTTGAATTATATTTAGTGTTTTTAAAAATGGGAAGTTTTACTTTTGGTGGCGGCTATGCCATGCTACCCATGATCCAAGAAGAAATAGTGAATAAAAGAGGTTGGGCTACAGATGCAGAAATTTTAGACTACTACGCCATTGGCCAGTCAACACCAGGAATAATTGCCGTAAATACGGCAACTTTTATCGGATATAATCAAAAAGGTATCATCGGTGGTATTGTCGCTACTTTGGGCATAGTTAGTCCATCAATTGTAATAATTACTATTATTGCAACTTTTTTTAAAAACTTTCAAAACAATCAAATTGTTCAGCATGCTTTAGCTGGTGTTAGTGTTGCAGTTGCAGCTTTGATATTTGTAACAGTAATTAAGATGTTTAAAGATTCAGTAAAAGACTGGATTGGTTTAACTATATTTTTTGCATCTTTTTTAACCTTGGTTTTATTTGATATTACTCCAATTATAATAATTATTATTTCAGCTATAATCGGCATTTTCTCTTTAAATAGAACACTTAAGGAGGCTGTAAAATGATACTTATAAAGTTATTCTTTGAATTTTTCAAAATTGGTTTATTTTCAATTGGTGGCGGATTAGCAACTTTACCATTTTTACAAAAACTTGCAGAAAATAATGAATGGCTAACTACAAGTGAGCTGGTAAATATGATTGCCATAAGTGAGTCAACACCTGGTGCTATTGGTATAAATACCGCAACTTTTGTAGGCTATGAAGCAGCTGGAGTCTGGGGCGGAATTATTACAACTTTGGGAATAATAACACCTTCAATTATTATTATTGTCATTATTGCTCACTACTTTAAAAAGTTCAATGAAAAGCCAGTTGTAAAAGGCGCTTTTTTGGGCATCAGACCTGCAGTAACTGGCCTAATTGGCAGTGTTGGTTTTTCAGTATTAAGCTTATCAGTTATAAATTTTTATAAATATAATCTAAGTAAAAAACTTATTGATTTAATTAATATAAAAGAGTTGCTCCTATTTTCATTAATTATGTTTTTGTTGTTGCGCTATAAAAAACATCCCATTACTTATTTAGCCTTAGCTGCATTTGTTGGAATTATCTTTAAGTTTTAAATAAAAAGAAAGGTATTAGAATTTCCTAATACCTCTCTAACTACCTTACAAATTATGTAAGGTTTTTTATATTCACATTATTTGTTAATAATTATTTCATTAACATAACTAATTTCAGCTTTAATTCAGATTTATATTTTGCATTAAAAATAAACCCCTTCTTCTATGTCAGAATTTTAGGGGTTTATATCTTTTTTCTTTATTTATCTTTTAAGCTGTTGCTAATTTTGATCCAAATTGCTTGCAAAGCTCTAAGTCATTACCATCTGGTGTTTCATTTATAATTAAACTTTCTACTGTAATAATAGCACCATTTGCGATTGTATCAATTTCCCAATCACGCATCCATTGACCATCACCCCAACCATATGATCCAAATAAGGCGACTTTTTTGTCATCTAATTTATTTTTTACTGAGTCAAACATTGGTGTAAATTCATATTCCTCTAAAACTTCATCACCCATTGATGGACAACCAAATGCTATTGCATCATAAGTGTCAACTTGGTATTCATCAAAATCTGTGGCCTCAATTATGTTTGCTGTTGAATTTGCTGATACAACACCCTGTGCTATTGCTTTTGCCATCATTTCAGTGTTACCTGTTGCTGACCAGTACACTATCGCTACTTTACTCATTGCATTACTCCCTTTCCTGATTTTAGTATCAGTAGAAAAATTAGAATTATTTTATTGTCACTTTCTAATATTTCTAAATCAAGTATAATCCTATAATTTTTAGGTAGCAACTATTATTATCTTTTTTATCAATAATATTTATTGCGCGGGAAATAATTTAAATTAATTAATTGAGTCTAAAATTGTTTCGATTAATTCTAAAGAGATTTGTTTGGTTGATTCTTTCTCATCATCTAAAAGTGGATTATATTCAACAAAGTCAATTGAAGTAATTAAATTTGATTCTAATATAGTATTGAGTGTTTCTTTGACCATATTTAAACTTAAACCATCATTAACAGGTGTTCCTGTTCCAACCACTAAACTTGCATCTAAAACATCAATATCAAAACTAAGATGAACGCCATCATAGTTTTCAGATTTAATATGTTTTAAAATTTCTACTATTTTTTTCTTTAGTCCAAACTTTTTAATCATTTCATTGTCATATAAGTCTATCTTAAGATTGTCTGCAAATTGTTGCTCTTGTAACTCAACATCACGTGCTCCAATATGAAATATATCTTGAGGTAAAAGTGTCGTACCTTCACTAAATATTTCACGAAGACTCTTTTCACCATAATTTAGCGCTACCGCTAAAGGCATTCCATGAATGTTATGGGAAATTGATGTTTGAGTAGTATTCATATCAGCATGGGCATCAATCCAAATAACAGCTAATTTATTATAATGTTTACTAGCTCCTGCAATACTTCCTATAGCAAGGCTGTGATCTCCACCAATAATAATTGGAAGATTACTAGATTGTAGACTATTGTAGACAGCTGATTTTATTTTTTTATTAACTTCGATTACTGTATTTAAATACTTTAATTGAGGATGATCATCATAAATTGTTTCAGCACTTCGATGTGGTGAAAATATTCTCTCAACTTTAGTCAGCTTGTGATTTTTATTTACAAGGTCATATAAACCTGCTTCTATTAATTTATCAAAAGCTAATTCACCACCTCTTTTTTCAGATCCATAACTCAATGCTGCATCAATTAAAACTATGTCCATAATATGTCTTGTATGATACTAATGAACCTTGATTCACAGATCATACATCTCCTTTCTTTCTATTTCTG
>LFRM01376366.1_pt1 | contig 17679 bp, 16 predicted proteins | sample 618341 | NCBI WGS metagenome assembly LFRM01 (sample SAMN03654438, study PRJNA283298) | anaerobic digester metagenome | isolation source: pool of bioreactors CSTR01a, CSTR02a, and CSTR03a thermophilic anaerobic... | place: Denmark: Kgs. Lyngby | collected 2014-05-21 | reverse complement strand
TTAATCGCTGCGATATCATCCGCTGTTATTTCATTTTCTCCTTGCTTTCCGATTATTATAATCTCGTCACCCAGCTTGACATCGTCTACCTCGGTTACATCTACCATGCACTGGTCCATACAGATATTTCCAATAATCGGGCACTTTTTTCCACCGCAGAGAACACTTACTTTGCCACTAATTGACCTGCTGTATCCATCTGCATAACCGAGTCCGATGGTTGCAATTTTTGTTTCTTTTTCAGAAGTGAATTTACGACCGTAGCTCACCGATGTTCCCTCCGGAACAATCTTGAGGTTGACTATTTCGGCATGTACCGACATAACCGGCTTCAAGTCGAGAACCTTGCCTTTCAAATAAGAGGATGGCGCCAGTCCGTACATAATTATTCCCGGGCGGACAGCATCATAACGAACTTCAGGGTATGCCATAATAGCCGCTGAGTTAGAAACTATTTTGAGAGGGTGAAAACCTTCTACAGAGAGCTTGTCCATGAAGGCATTGTAATTATCAATTTGTCCTTCTGTATATTCTCGTTGCTCCTCATCAGCTGTAGAAAAGTGAGTCATAACTCCATACAGGTTAATACCCGGAAGTTCAACTATTCTCTTGTATTCTTCAACAGCAGTCTGAATTTCTTCATCATTAAATACTCTTAAACCTATTCTTCCCATGCCCGTATCAAGAGCAAGCAGACATTTTATATCGTCCTCTCCTCTTTGTACCACTTCATCGCTGATTGCCTTTACAGCATCATATGACATAACTACCGGAGTCAATCCATATTCAACAATTGTATCCGCACAATCCACAGGTGTCAGTCCCAGTATAACAATTGGCTCCTCAATGCCATCCTCTCTTAAATTGACTGCCTCTTCTATCGTAGCGACAGCAATACTCTCAACGCCATTGTGCACCATTACTTTGGCACATTCGGTCGCTCCGTGCCCATAAGCATTTGCTTTTACAACGCCAATCATCGGTACACCTTCCAGACTGTTTTTAATTTCTTTGACGTTGCTGTCAAAAGCAGACATATCCAATTCTATCCACACTTGTCTTAATGTTTCCTTATACATTTTGTCCTCCCCATATGTCAGATTATGTAAAATAATTATACCCTTTGAATTAATAGCACCAAGTTTTACCGTCACATAATACTTGAATTGTACTCTATGATTATTGATATATCAAGAAATCTGTGCTATCATTCGCCTGTATGTCTCGGTAGCTCAGGGGACAGAGCACCGCTCTCCTAAAGCGGGTGTCGGAGGTTCGAATCCTCTCCGGGACACCACTTAAAACACTGCAATTCCAACGGATTGAGGTGTTTTTATTTTAAGTATTTATGTAGCATTGTCGATATTCACCTGCTTTAGCACCCATTAACGTGCCACTTTTGATGCCACTTTAAACACAAAAAGAGGATATTTCCATAATATCGCTCATTTCTTTCCTTTCAATATTAATATAATTGATATAACAGATAGAGTTATTGATACTACGCATAAAATTATTATTACCTTATCCATATATTTTACATGAATTCGGGATGGAAGACTTTTCAGCTTCCCTGTTTTAGTCCAAATTAGTCATTAAGATTATAATTGCTAATATCAGGTTGAGCAGAGCGGTTATGAGATTGATTTTTGATGATGAAGTGCAAGCTAATGCCTAATTCCAATATAAGGCAGGACTTAAAGCGACAATTACAAGAATAACAGAGTCCAACTGCTGTAAATACTGTGATAATTTAGAGAGCGTTTATGAATATCCAAACGTTCCAAAGGATGTATACCGTCGTCATGAATATTGTCGGTGCATGGTTGAACATGATCTCGGAGACGGAAGAAAACAGAATGTACATACAAAAGAGTGGAGAGATCCTGCACAAAGTGCTAAAATAGAAGTAAGAAAAGCATTATCAATGAATAGCGGTTCTAGTACAATTATAGTTCCTCGAAGCCTAGGCGCTACTGCCAGAAAATATATTATATCCTTACCCAGTGGAAGAAGAGTAAAATTAGCATCAGGTACGGCGATTACAAAAGTAAAAGTTTTTGCAGGAAGAGGTACAAATACTCCGATTAGAGTTGCGAAACAATTGGAAGAACTTTATGGGTATAAAGCCGAGTTGTGGGAAAAGGTACGAGGGGAAGCAATAATAAGAGATAATGGTACAAATTTGAAAGTTGAAATACATTGGTAGGAAGCTAATGGAGATAGAAAACTAATGAAGGTTAAGAGGGTTCTAAAATGATGATGGTTAAATATTTAGGCGGTGAGAATGAAAGTCCACTTGCTTTAATAAAAGGGAATACGTATAAATGCTTAGGGAAAGAAAGATACAGATATAGAGTGGTTGACGAAACGGGAGAAGATTATTTATATCCAGTAGAAGAATTTGAAGTTATAAAAGTATTTAACGATAAATAATGATAGAAAATAGACTGTAGTAGAAAAAGAGGCATGAGCCTCTTTTTTGTTGGGAATAAATTATGCCAAAAAAGAAGGGAAACTAAAAGCCGACAAAATTCGTTAAATTGCCATATAGGAGAAGCCAATTTCAAGAAGCCGTTGATTTTATACGAAACAACAGGGAGAAAGGCTCAAGCTTGGCAAAAGGGATTGCTAAAACATATCATGGCTTATAATTCCGGCTCGTTATGGGTACATACGAAGTTCGGATATTCTGTCTCTAGGAGAAACGGTAAGAATGAAGTTATCGCAATCCGCGAAATGTGGGGGATAGTATCAGGCGAGCAGATTTTGCACACTGCACATCGAACAACAACATCACATACCGCTTGGGAAAGACTATGTATGTTACTTGATAATGCCGGTATACAATATGACTCGCTCAAGGCATCCGGCAGGGAAAATATTACATTACCTGACACAGGTGGTCGAACTTGAGTTCCGTACAAGGTCATCAAAGGGCGGACTCGATGAAGGCTTTGACCTTTTGGTAATAGATGAGGCACAAGAATATACGGATGACCAAGAATCTGCTATTAGTACAAACGAATGGGAAGCCTTATTGCAAAAGACCCTCGGCAACAATGTCTGTCAAGGGTCTTTGATGTTAATACTTATAATTTAGTTCAAATATCTTCTTATTCTGCCGGGCTGAACTGATCCTTGCCGACGCTGCAAAGCGGGCATACCCAATCTTCAGGCAGATCTTCAAATGTTGTTCCAGGCTCGATTCCATTATCAGGATCTCCTACTGCAGGATCATATTCATAACCGCAAACATCGCATACATATTTCATATCTTTCCCTCCTTACTATTTGTGTTTATAACATTTGGTGCTGTTTTTTTATCAGCTGTGCTGATTGTACAACTAATTGATACATAAATCCATATCTTTTAACTTTCTTCTTCACCTGTGCCGGCTATAACAATTCCCGCCAGCGCCAGTCCTTTCTTGGTTAACAGATTTGCAAGTTTTTTCAACTTATCGGCTAAAACTTCATCTTGAGATCTAATGCTTGGCAAGTTAGCAAATACATTATATCTTGCAGATAGCATTCCTGCCTGAAGACTGAGAGCAGCAACACAGATATCGCTCTCAAGATTTTTATTTGAATGACCGAGCAACTTATTTGCAATCTCCAACGCCTTAACCGAGTCAGACATAACTTCAAGCGGTGCTTTTGTGGCATCAACCGACGCTTTTGCAATAGCGGATAAACGAACTTTCGGGTTATCATTTTTTATTGCATATGCTGACGCAACCATACCGAAAGCCTTTGCGTCTTTATCTATTCCCGCAATTAATTTCTGCAATAGTTTTTCACACTTATCTATTGCATCTCTATTTAGAAGCTCAACTTCCTCATATTTCTTCTTTCCGATAGTGTGATTCGCGACCATCATCAGCAGAGCGACTCCTTGTGCCGAGTCCAGAGCCGCAGTCGCTCCTCCACCCGGAACAGATTTTCCTGACTTCAGCTCGTCAAGAAAGTTATTTATACTCATATTTTTATAATCGTAATTCATTCTGCCTCCATCTGCTTCTATTTGAAGTACTGTACTGCACCCTCAAACATCTTCATGAAGTAGTTGCCTTCAACATTTTTATACAGGCCCTTACCAACTCTCTCGGCATGTCCCATTTTTCCGATTACTCTTCCATCAGGTGAGGTTATACCTTCAATCGCATACATAGAACCGTTTGGATTAAATCTAATATCTCCTGTTGCATTGCCTTCAAAGTCTACATACTGTGTTGCTATTTGTCCATTGACGGCAAGCTCGTTAATAAGGTCTTCTGATGCTATAAACCTTCCCTCTCCGTGCGATATCGGCGCTGAATATATATCCCCTACTTGTGCGAATCTCAGCCATGGAGATTTATTTGATGCAACCCTAACTCTAATAATTTTGGATTGATGGCAACCTATCATATTATTGGTAAGTGTCGGGTAGTTTTCATCGGTTTCTATTATCTTTCCGTAAGGAACTAGACCCAGCTTGATTAAAGCTTGGAAACCGTTGCAAATACCACACATCAGTCCGTCTCTTTTTTCAAGAAGATTTGTTACCTCCTCCTTAATAGCAGCGTTTCTGAAAAATGCTGTAATGAACTTACCAGATCCGTCAGGCTCATCTCCTCCTGAGAATCCACCTGGTATAAGAACCATCTGTGTTTCCTTAAGTGACTTTGCAAATAACTCTACCGTTCTCTTTATATCATCTGAAGATCTGTTTTTGATGATGATAATTTTAGGATCTCCTCCCGCTTCCGATATTGCCCTTGCACTGTCATATTCACAGTTGGTGCCCGGAAAGACAGGTATCAGAACTTGAGGTTTTTCCTTCTTGTAAAGCGCCACATCCCAGCTCTTCGCTTTGTATGTGAAGTTCTTCATTTCACCACAATTATTGTCAACATTTGTTGGGAACACGGATTCTAATTTAGCTTCATAGAGATTGAGCAAATCCTCAAGAGTGACTTCCTCATCTTCTCGGACCAGTTTAAAAGTGTTCTTCGTGCATCCAATATTAACAACCTCGATGTCCTCTTCGGTTACATCTACATTGTCTGCAAGTTCCAGAATAATACTTCCATAAGAATATCCGAATAATTCACGAAGAGAGAGTCCTCCATCATTCTCCGGTGTATATTCGAATCCGATACTATTTCCGTAAGCCATTTTCATTATAGCTTCGGCAACACCGCCGATTCCCGGCGTGTAAGCAGAAACAGCCTTTCCAGTTGAAATTAATTCATATGTTTTCTCCCATACACGTATCAAAGACGAAGCTTTAGGTAGTCCTGATTCTCCTCCTGTATAATCGCTTTCTTTTTCTGGATTCAGCATTATTACGGTATGTCCGGCCTTCTTAAATTCAGGAGAAACTATTTCGCCCGTCTTGCCCATTGTCACTGCAAAAGATATCAGTGCCGGTGGTACATCAATGTTCTCGAACGTTCCGCTCATTGAGTCTTTTCCACCAATAGATCCAATCTGAAGACCCATCTGTGCCTTTAGGGCTCCAAGCAAAGCAGCCAAAGGCTTTCCCCATCTACGACCGTCTTTGCGAGGAGACTCAAAATATTCTTGGAACGAAAGATATATATCTTCAAAGCTTGCTCCCGAAGCGATAAGCTTCGCAACAGATTCTACAACAGCTAAGTATGCACCATGATATGGTGATGCTGATGACAAGAACGGATTATATCCCCATGCCATCATCGAGCAATCGTCTGTTTTCCCATTTTCCAGAGGTATTTTATGTACCATAGCCTGAATTGGTGTCAACTGATTCTTTCCGCCAAAAGGCATCAAAACAGTTCCTGCTCCAACTGTTGAGTCAAATTTTTCAGACAACCCCCTCTTTGAACAAGTGTTAAGATTAGAAGCTACTTTCTTGCTAAGATCTTCAAAAGTTTTTTCTTCTGAATAGAAGCCTGTATTCTCCCAATCTCCAGGTGCTTCAGGTGATATCGAAATATGCTTATCGACTCCGTTTGAGTTTAGAAACTCTCTGGAAATATCTACTATAGTGTCTCCTTGCCATCTCATAACAAGTCTTGGCTCTTCTGTTACAACAGCAACCTGAACGCACTGCAAGTTCTCATCAGCCGCCAATCTCATAAACAGATATTTGTCCTCTGCAGATACTACGCATGCCATTCTTTCCTGAGATTCTGCTATTGCAAGCTCTGTTCCATCAAGTCCTTCATATTTCTTCGGGACAGCGTCGAGATCTATTTCCAGACCATCAGCTAACTCTCCGATTGCTACAGATACTCCACCTGCCCCAAAATCGTTGCAGCGTTTAATCATACGAGTTGCATCGCCATTTCTAAACAGCCTCTGTATTTTTCTCTCTTCCGGAGCATTTCCCTTCTGAACTTCTGCACCGCATTTCTCAACTGAATCTACATCATGAGACTTTGAAGATCCTGTCGCACCTCCAATACCGTCTCTTCCTGTTGATCCTCCGAGAAGCATAACAATGTCTCCCGGCTCCGGTCTTTCGCGTCTAACATTTACAGCAGGTGCTGCTGCCATAACTGCACCAACTTCCATTCTTTTTGCAAGGTATCCCGGATGATATATCTCATCAACCATTCCGGCACAAATCCCTATTTGGTTTCCGTAGCTTGAGTATCCCCTTGCTGCCGTTGTTGTTATAGAGCGCTGAGGAAGCTTTCCCTTGATCGTTTCAGATATAGGTCTAAGCGGGTCTGCTGCCCCCGTTACCCTCATTGCAGTATACGCATAGCCTCTACCTGACAGAGGATCTCTTATACAACCTCCCAGACAAGTCGCCGCCCCTCCAAAAGGTTCAATTTCTGTAGGGTGATTGTGGGTTTCGTTCTTGAAAAGAAGCAGCCATGGCTGAGTTTCTCCATCAACTTCTACGTTAATTTTAACTGTGCAGGCATTAATCTCTTCAGACTCATCGAGTTTTTCCAGCTTTCCTTCCCGCTTTAGATACTTAACGGCAATTGTTGCGATATCCATGAGACTAACCGGTTTGGTGCGTCCAATTTTCTTTCTTAGAGCAAGGTAGTCTTGATATGCTTTTTCTAAAACCTTATCCTCAAAGCTTACTTCATCGATAATCGTATTGAATGTCGTATGTCTACAATGGTCGGACCAATATGTATCAATCATTCTGAGTTCTGTGATAGTCGGATCTCTTTGCTCGGTCTCGTCAAAATATGTTTGGCAAAACTCAAGATCTGCCTCGTCCATAGCAAGTCCATATTTTTCTATGCAAAGATTCCTTGCATTTTTATCCATATCAATAAAACCTGTAAGGATTGCAACTTTTTCCGGTATCTCATACTCCATCTCAAGAGTTTCAGGCTTCTCTAAAGCCGCTTCTCTTGTTTCTACAGGGTTAATAATATGGTCTTTAATTGCTGCTATATCCTCTTCCTGAAGATCTCCATACAGCACATACACTCTCGCAAATCGAATCAGCGGCCTGTCTCCCTGCGAAATTATCTGAATACACTGCTCTGCTGAGTCAGCTCTTTGATCGAATTGTCCGGGCAAAGCTTCCACAGCAAAGACATAAGACCATCCGTCTTTTCCAACCAAGTCCGTGAGTTCTTTTGCCGTTCTATCAACTTGTGGCTCTGAAAAAACCTTCGATATGCTTTCCTCAAACAAAGTTTCTTCGATATTTTGTACATCGTATCGATTGATGACTCGAACATCCTTAAGTCCGTCTATTCCCAGAAGAGTTTTCACATCACTTAGAAATCCTGCAGCTTCATTTGCAAGCCCAGGTCTTTTTTCAACAAAGATTCTATATACCATATTTTTTTCCTTCCTTATTTTAATGCTTTCAAAGCTTTCTGACCTATATCTACCCTATAGTATTTATTTCCGAATTCAATCGTGTCGAGAAGTCCGTAGGTTGCCTCTATAGCCTCCTCCAGATTTCCGGCTCTTGCTGTAACGCCAAGAACTCTTCCTCCGGATGTAACCAGCTTACCATCTTCAGAGATAGCTCCTGCAACGAAAACATTTTCCCATACATCATCAGGTATTGTTATTTCATAACCTTTTTCATATTTTGCCGGATATCCATCAGATGCTGCAACGATACAACACGCACTTTCGTCATACCATTCAATCTCTTCATCAGCAAGTCTTTCTTCTGTGACCGCTTGCATTATATTTAACAAATCCGATTTCAGAAGAGGAAGGACAACTTGAGCCTCCGGATCTCCGAATCTACAATTATATTCTATCACTTTGGGTCCGTTTTCAGTCAACATAAGACCAAAATAAAGGCATCCTTTGAAAGGGCGACCCTCAGCATTCATTGCCTCTATCGTCGGAAGAAATATTTCTCTCATGCACTTCTCTGCTACTTCCTTCGTATAATAAGGATTAGGTGCTATTGCCCCCATGCCTCCTGTATTGAGGCCTGTGTCGCCATCCCCTGCTCTTTTGTGATCCATTGAGCTTATCATGGGAACAACTGTTTTACTGTCTGTGAAACTAAGAACTGATACTTCAGGTCCTTCGAGGAATTCTTCGATTACGATACGATCTCCGCTTTTTCCAAACTTATGGTCTTCCATAATTTCCTTGACCGCATTTTTTGCCTCCTCCCTTGTTTCCGCAATAACAACCCCCTTTCCGAGAGCCAAACCATCAACCTTGATTACTGTAGGTATCGGTGCATCATCGAGATAGCCCAGTGCTGTGTATACGTTGTCAAAAACCTCATACTTTGCAGTTGGGATATTATATTTCTTCATAAGATCTTTGGAAAAAACCTTACTACTTTCGATAATGGCCGCTTCTGCTTTTGGTCCGAAACTTGGTATTCCTATACTCTCAAGTGAGTCAACACATCCCGCTGCCAGTGGATCATCCTGCGCTACAATAGAATAATCTGGTCTGTATTTCTTTGCAAACTCAATAATCCCATCTATATCTGTAGCCTTAATTGGGAAGCACTCAGCATCCCTTGCTATGCCCCCGTTTCCCGGCAAGGCATATATTTTTTCAACTGATTTATTCTCTTTAATCTTTTTGATTATTGCGTGTTCTCGGCCGCCGCCACCAATCACCATTATCTTCATAGCTGTCTTGTCTCCCGGAAAATCATAACAAATTAATAGTTTTCTTAATAATATGCAATAAATTAATGATGAAAGAGCCTCATTCCTGTAAACACCATCGCTATCCCAAGTTCGTTGCAGCAATCTACAACTGCATCATCCCTTATAGAGCCTCCTGGCTGTGCTATATAGCTTGCTCCGGAAGCTGCAGCTCTTTGTACATTGTCATAAAACGGAAAAAATGCATCAGATGCACAAGATACTCCTGTCAGTGTATTGAGATATGCTCTTTGCTCTTCTTCATTAAACCTTTCAGGTTTTTCGGTAAAGTACTTTTCCCATACTCCCTCAGCACAACAATCTTCTTCAGTCTTATTAATATATGAGTCGATAACATTATCTGTATCCGGTCTCTTCATCTCTGGTTTGAACGGTAGATTCAATACTTTGTCATGCTGACGAAGAAACCATGTATCTGCTTTATCTCCTGCAAGTCTCGTACAATGAACTCTTGACTGCTGCCCCGCACCGACACCGATAGCCTGTCCATCGTAAGCAAAACAAACGGAATTCGACTGTGTATATTTTAGAGTTATTAGAGCGACGATAATATCCCTAATCGCATCCTTTGGTAGATACTTTTTCTCTGTTACTATGTTTTTAAGCAAATTTTCATTTATCTCAAAGAAATTGTGTCCTTGTTCAAACGAAACTCCGAATACCTGCTTATGCTCTTTTTCAGGCGGAACATAATCAGGATCGATTGCAACTATATTATAGTTTCCCTTCTTTTTTTGTTTTAATATCTCCAGAGCTTCTTCAGTATATGCAGGTGCGATAACTCCGTCCGAGACTTCTCTTCTTATCAGCTTTGCTGTTGTTACATCGCACTCATCCGATAAAGCAACCCAGTCGCCAAACGAACACATCCTATCAGTTCCCCTTGCTCTGGCATAAGCCGACGCAAGAGGTGAATCATCAAGTCCATCAATATCATCAACAAAGCAAGCTTTCTTGAGCTTTTCCGGAAGAGGTGTTCCAACAGCCGCACTTGTAGGACTTACATGCTTAAACGAAGCTGCGGCAGGCATTCCAAGAGCGTCTTTTAACTCCTTAACCAACTGCCACGAGTTCAATGCATCCAGAAAATTTATATATCCCGGTCTTCCATTTAATATTTCCAACGGAAGGTCCTCTCCATTGTCCATATAGATACATGCGGGTTTTTGATTTGGATTGCAACCATACTTTAGTTCAAATTCTTTCATAAGTATATTCCTCTCTGTTCCGTCTTTGTATTATCGCAATTATATATTTTTATTGATGAGTCTTTCTTCATCTTCTCCATCTATCAGATCTATATATTTTACATATAGTGAGATTTTGTTTTCATTATTGAGAGAGCTCCATATTTCATTTGTCAAAGCATCTATATCGTTCGGAATTATTATTCTTCTCGGCTCACCTTGAAAAGTCGGTAGAGGCCTCCCGTCGCATTCATATGTGTGTATAAAATGTCCGATTCCCGAAATAGGTGCGTAATTGTAAATGAATCTATTGCATTCCGTCCCCTCTGAATCAGCACTTTTAAGTATGCTCATTTTATACGTAAAATTCGCCGCTTCATCTAAAGTAATTTCTGCACTTATTCTTGGTGTCAGATTAGGTGCGTCAGGCTCAAAACATCTTGACTCCAAGGCTTTGGCAAAATCAATGTTTTTCTGTAATCCTTCATATATTGTATCCGTCTGATTGCCATTAGTCACTATCAAATGATTCTTATAGGCTTTGACTGCAGCATATATAATTAAACTTGGATCTTCTACCTTGGAAACATCGAAGGCTTCTGTAAGGACTGTTTTTCCTTCCTTTTTAAAAATGCGGTTTCTTGAGTTTTCAGATCTTCCCATAATAAAATACGCGGCTACTGCCTTGGTTCCATCTTCAGATTCGCCAACGACAATGCCGCGTCCCGGGTAAGAATTCCCCGCGACAATATCCTTAAAACTTCCAGCTTTATAAACATCCATGCTTAGCCCTCCAATACCAATTGTTTTCTTATGATTTATTCTATGCCCTATATATCATTTCTTGTCTTTAATTATATTGATACAGATTTTTTCAACCGACTCCGGAAGAATGCGATGCTCTGCTTCTTGCATTACCCTTTTCTGTAAAGTCTCAGGTGTGTCCTCTTCTCTGACTTCTACGGCTTTCTGTGCTATGATTTCTCCTCCATCTGCAATATCATTTACATAGTGAACAGTCGCTCCCGTTACTTTTACTCCTCGTTCCAAAGCAGCAACATGAGGCTTTATACCATAAAATCCCTCTCCGGAGAATGCCGGTATTAAAGATGGGTGTACATTTATTATCTTATGGTCGTACCGAGCAACAAAATCTTGACTAAGGATTGTAAGAAATCCGGCAAGAACTATCAAATCGATTTCTTTTGAATCTATAAGCTCAATCATTTTCGTCTCAAAAATATCTTGTCCTCCACATGCCTTCTTGCTGACAACGTGAGCTTCTATTCCTGCTTTTTTTGCACGTTCAAGTGCAAAGGAATTTTCTCTGCTTGAAATAACGAGAACAATTTCTCCACACGATATGATTCCGGAATGCTGTGCATCAATCAGGGCTTGGAGATTTGTTCCCCCGCCGCTCACCATCACAGCGATTCTTGCTTTTTTAACCATAAAAACTCCCTTTGCTCGAACAATCTTTCCTTAAATAATCTGTATCTTTTCTTCGGATTCCACAATTTCACCTATTATATATGCGTCCTCACCATTTTCTCTAAGCACAGACAAGGCTTCTTCTTCCTGTGCTGCCGGAACAACAATTGACATCCCTACGCCCATATTGAATGTATTGAACATGTCATGTTCTGAAATTCTGCCGATATCCGCAATAAAATTGAATATAGGAAGAATTCTTATATCCTTCCTTCGTATCTTAGCCCCAAGTCCGGCAGGAATACTTCTTGGGATATTTTCATAAAAGCCACCTCCCGTTATATGTGAAATTCCTCTTACATCAACCTTATCAAGAAGTGCCAAAACAGGTTTCACATAGATACGAGTAGGCTCCAAAAGAGTTTCCCCAAGAGATTTACCATTGAGAATGGCATTAGGTGCATTGAGCGATTCCATTTCCGGTTTATAGAGATTAAATACCTTTCGCACAAGAGAAAATCCATTTGAATGCACTCCGCTTGAAGGAAGAGCAATCACCTTATCTCCCGCCTGCATTTTTGAATTGTCAATTATCTTATCTTTGTCGACAATTCCTGTACAATAGCCTGCAAGGTCATATTCATCAACCGGATAAAATCCCGGCATTTCTGCAGTTTCACCACCTATCAAAGCCGCTCCCGACTGTACACATCCATCACATACTCCAGATACTATCTGTTCGATTCTTTCCGGAATGTTTTTTCCACAAGCAATATAATCAAGGAAGAAAAGAGGCTTGGCTCCGGCACATATTATGTCATTCACACACATTGCAACGCAGTCTATACCAATTGTATCGTGCTTATCCATAATGAATGCGAGCTTCAGTTTAGTTCCAACTCCGTCGGTTCCGCTTACCAACACAGGCTTTTTTATACCATCAAGATCCAGTTCAAAGAATCCTCCGAACCCTCCTATTGCCGACATCACACCTGGCACAGCTGTTCTTGCAATATGGCTCTTCATAAGTTCAACCGCTTTATATCCGGCAGTTATATCGACACCAGCAGCTGCATAACTGTCCGACTTAGATTTTGTGTTCATTTCATTCCTCTCTTATTTTACATTAATTCTTATTATGATGTTATCGGCTTACTCTTTGCCATCCCAGCAATAAGTGCAAAGCTTGCATCTGTCTATTCCAATTGCTTCTACTACTCCATCAAGAGTCTGAAAATCCAAAGTCTCGAAGCCCATCTTTTCGGCAATAACTGTTCTTAGTTTTTTGCCCCTCTCTGTTGTTCCGTCCGCATATTCGTCGAGGTGTTTCGTACCTTCATCTCCTTCAATCTCATTTATTATTCTGCGTGATAACAGATCCATATCAGCATTATTCCTTGCAAAATTAAGGTACTTGCATGCATACATTATAGGAGGAGATGCCGATCTCATGTGTACAGCTTTTGCTCCATTATCGTAAATGAATTCAACCGTTTCTCTAAGTTGAGTTCCTCTTACTATTGAGTCATCAACGAACAACAGATTCTTTCCTTTGATGAGCTCAACGACCGGTATAAGCTTCATCTTGGCGACTTTCGCACGTTCTGCCTGTGTAGTTGGCAGAAAGCTTCTCGCCCATGTTGGTGTATATTTAATGAATGATCTTGCGAAAGGAAGCTTGCTTGCATTGGAATATCCTATAGCATGAGGAGTTCCTGAGTCAGGGACGCCTCCAACATAATCTATTTCAGATCTATCAAATCCATTCTTAACGTCATTCTCAGCCAATAGTCGACCGTTATGATAACGCATCATCTCAACATTAGTGCCCTCATATGTTGTTGTAGGATATCCGTAATAACTCCACAAAAACGCGCACATCTTCATCTTCTCTCCCGGAGGAACAAGCTGTTTGCAGTTTCCCGGAGTAATCTCAACAATTTCTCCCGGGCCGAGCTCTTTCGTTTCTTCGTAGCCTGTTTTGGACAATGCAAAAGACTCAAACGAAACGGCGCTTGAATATTCGGCAACGCCTACTTTGACAGGAATCCTCCCCAGTTTGTCACGAGCAGCAAGAATAGTTCCGTCTTCTTTAAGGACAATAATGTTTGCTGTACCGACAACCATTTCTTGTGCATATCTTATTCCCTCCAGCAGGTCGTCTTTTTCTGATATTAGAGCTGCTATAAGCTCTGTCTGGTTAATTCTTCCAGCTGTCATTGCCTCAAGATGTCCATGAGCACCTTTAAGAATAATATCTACTATTTCGTCCATATTACATATCTTGCCTACCGTAGTTATCGCATATGTTCCACTGATCGATCGAAATAAAAGAGGTTGTGGGTCCAAATCGCTGATGCATCCTATCGCCGCTTTTCCACGCATAGTATTGACAATTCCTTCAAACTTAGTGCGAAACGGTGCATTCTCTATGTTGTGAATTTCCCTCTGAAAGCCCTTCTCTCCATCAATTGCCGCCATGCCACCTCTTCTTGTACCAAGATGTGAATGGTAATCTATACCAAAATAAACATCCAATATACAATCTTCTGTAGAGGTTATTCCAAAAAAACCACCCATAATATCTCCTTATGCGAAGAACATCTCGTTAAGTGTCATCGGATCAATATATTTATCCTCTTTATACACTCTCATGTTACCGGACGAAATCTCATCTATAAGCATAACATTACCGTCCTTGTCATAACCGAATTCAAACTTTATATCGTACAAGATAAGTCCTTTTTCCTTTAAATCATTCGCAACAATTTTTGTGATTCGCTGAGTCATTTCTTTAAGTTCATCGTATTGTTTTCCTGTCATTACTCCAAGAACTACAAGTCCGTCTTTTGTGACCAGCGGATCACCGAGTTCGTCATTTTTAAATGTTGTTTCCACATATGAAGGAAGAAGTGTGCCTGAAGAAATGTATTCTCCATATCGTCTTATAAAACTTCCTACAGCCCTGTTTCTGCAAATAACTTCCAGTCCATGACCGAAAACTTTTGCAGGCTTTACCTCCATTGAAGTTTCTTCAATATTTGCCTTTACAAAATGAGTTCTAATACCCGCCTCATTAATCTTATTAAAATAATATTCGGTCATCCTAAGATTGATGTCACCAACACCTTCTATTGTAAGTCCAATGGCATTTTCACCAGGATCAAAAACTCCGTCCTTGCCGGTGCAATCATCTTTAAACTTCAATAGGAAGTTTCCATTCTCAAGTTCAAATACATCCTTTGTCTTTCCGTTATATACAAGTTTCATAAACATCCTCCCTTTCTTCTTGAAGCATGACTAAATAATTTATAATCTGCCCATAATGCTTGCATCTTTCTTAAGTACTGCTTCAGCCTCGGCCTTTCTATTTGCATTCAGTTTTTCAGCCAAATCAACATCAAATACAGCCAATATTTCGGCAGCAAGCAAAGCTGCATTTTTCCCTCCATCGATGGCAACTGTCGCAACAGGAATTCCGCTTGGCATCATTACTGTGGACAGCAAAGCATCCATCCCGTCTAGAACTGCACCCTTGCAAGGTATTCCAATAACGGGAAGAGTCGTGTTAGCTGCAATCGATCCCGCAAGATGTGCTGCCATTCCTGCTGCGGCAATAATTACACCGAACCCCTTTTCTCTGGCCATAAGCGACCAATTTCTGGCCTCTTCCGGTGTCCTGTGTGCCGAATATACATGGACCTCATAAGGAATTTCAAGTTCCTTTAATACATCTATGGTCTTCTGTATTACCGGAAGATCGCTGTCACTTCCCATTATAATTCCAACTTTTTTCATCTCTTCCTCCTAATGTACTAATGTAATATTTGCTGGATTATGACTTTACAACAACCACAAAACAGCACAATGTTACCCATTATGATTCTCTCATTTCTTATCATTAGATTCAAATAAAAGCTCTACGGTTTTATAATGTACTAATAATAATACGTTGGTATACTATGAAAATTGCGTCCTTTACAAAGCTTATTGCCAGTTTCGTTCGGATTTCTGTCATTGTTCAAATCAAGATCCTGTAATCAAAATCTATTTTCTGAAAAGCTTCCTTACTGCATGCCATGCCTTTCGTATAATAGCAAACACTATGAACATGACTAAGAATCCGGCAAGCCCTGATGTAACGTCGGCAAGTTCGACTACACCTGACCCTGTGTACCACTGACCGATTTCAATAGCAAATGTAATCACAATGAGCACTGTAAATACATAAATCCATGTAACCGTCATTATATAGCCACGCTTGACCAATGCTTTGAAAATTGGATATACGACAAAAATCAAAGCCATTCCCAGCAAACCAATTACTAGAAAATGCAGCTCCTTGTCGTTAAAATATAACTCTTTCGAGTCATTAAGACTTAGTATCTTGTGATGTATTCTTGTTATCCAAGATATTATCGGATAAAGTAAATTTCCCATGCCGTAATTATACCTTAGTATCCACTTTTTTTTGTATTAATATCGAGAATTTAATCGATTTTGTACCACATCACACATACTGCAATCTAATAGATATCTCTCCAATTTCTTGACAAGCTTTTGTATTGGTAATAAAATTTACTGATGTAGAGTTTAAACGTGTATAATTTTCGTATAGATTCTCACAAACTCGAAAGGAAGGTTTTATGTTCACAGTCAAAGATTTATTTAATCTTGATCACACAATGGCAAAGGACTATCTATCTCAATTCACATTTCCATGGGAGGCTCTTCAGGGGATCAAGGACTTCATTCTTTCTGTCGGTCCTTTTCTAGATGCAAACTACGAAGAAGTTTCAGAAAATGTTTGGGTCCATAGGACAGCTAAAGTTTTCTCTTCAGCCTATCTAGGTGCACCGTGTATAATAGGTCCTGAATCAGAAATCAGACATTGTGCCTTTATAAGAGGATCTGCTCTTGTAGGTCAAAGTTGTGTTGTCGGTAACTCAACAGAACTTAAAAATGTTATTCTTTTTGATGGTGTTCAAGCCCCTCATTATAACTATGTAGGCGATTCAATACTCGGTCACTTTGCACATATGGGTGCAGGCTCAATAACATCAAACGTCAAGTCAGATAAACAACTCGTTATTATTCATCACGGAGACGAAAAAATCGAAACGGGCATTAAGAAATTTGGAGCCATGGTAGGCGACTATGTTGAAGTCGGTTGCAATGCTGTTCTTAATCCCGGAACAGTTGTCGGGAAGAATAGCACCATATATCCTACAAGTTGTGTTCGAGGGGTTATCCCGAAGAACAGCATATATAAAGTTTCTGGTCATATCACAGAGAAGAAAGGCTAATCTATCTATGGGTAAATATTTTGGTACAGATGGTTTCAGAGGAGAAGCCAATGTCGATCTGACATACGAGCACGCAATAAAAATCGGAAGATTCCTTGGCTGGTACTACGGTGAGAATGAAGGCAGAACATCAAAAATTGTAATTGGTAAGGACACAAGAAGATCGTCGTACATGTTTGAATATGCTCTTGCTGCCGGAATAACAGCTTCAGGTGGTGATGCTTACATAATGCATGTAACAACGACCCCAAGCGTTTCTTATATCACTCGTACTGACCGCTTTGACTGCGGTATCATGATTAGTGCATCTCATAATCCTTACTACGATAATGGAATTAAACTCCTGAACAGAGATGGCGAGAAGATGAGTGAAGAAACTATTCTCCAAATTGAAAATTATTTGGATGGACACTTAGATATTCCTCTTGCAACAAGAAATATCGGCAGAACTATTGACTACGTGGAAGGACGCAACAGATATATCGGCTACTTAATATCTCTATCCAAGTACTCATTTAAAGGAGTAAAAGTTGGTCTGGATGCGGCAAATGGATCAGCATGGGCAATAGCTAAGTCTGTTTTTGATGCTCTTGGTGCACAGACATATGTAATTAACAACTCGCCAAACGGATTCAATATAAATAA